>Ga0315900_10004402_pt1 | contig 19905 bp, 17 predicted proteins | sample LakEriMetagenome_FD_203521 | JGI IMG/M metagenome (GOLD analysis project Ga0315900, IMG submission 203521) | Freshwater fungal communities from buoy surface, Lake Erie, Ohio, United States - Buoy 12 MA114 | ecosystem: Environmental > Aquatic > Freshwater > Lake > Lake biofilm | place: USA: Lake...
CTCGGCCAGCATCCCTGCGCAGGTGGGACGCAGGTTGGGATCCTTGCTCAGGCAGGCGGCGATGGCATCCTCCCACACCTTGGGCAGTTCTTCACGGCCCTTGATGTCCAGTTCGGCCCGTCGTTCAGCAACGCTGGGCGGAATCTTGGAATTGATCTGCATGGGCAGGTCACCGCGATAAAAGGGCGGTTTGCCGCTGAAGAGCTCATAGAGCGTCGCTCCGAGGGAATAGACGTCGTCCGTCGGCAGCGGGCGCTCTCCCATGGCCTGCTGGGGGCTCATGTAGGGCAGGGTTCCGCTGGCGCCCATGTTGGCGACCGACAACCGGCTCATCGTGTCGGAAAGGCTGCGGGCGATGCCGAAGTCGGCGATCTTCGCCACGGCGTCCCGCGTGGTGAGCATGATGTTGGCGGGCTTGAGGTCCCGGTTCACCAGCTTGCGTTGGAAATGGGCGTAGTCGAGGGCGTCACAAACGCCGAGCAGCCATCTCGAGACCTCCTCGGTGGTGAAGACACCACCCTCGGTGTTCAGGCGGAGTTCAGACAGGGTCTTGCCGTCCACAAACTCCATGGAGATGGCCGCCGTGTCATCGTCATCCACAAAGTCGTAGATGCGGACAATGTTCGGATGGGAAAGCTCCAGGCCGCGCCGGGTCTCTGTCTTCAGCTCCTTCACCGCAGCAGGATCCAGGCCGATGAGGCTGGGAAGGAACTTGAGGGCCACGGGACGCTCGAGCTTCAGGTCATCCGCCAGCCAGACCACTCCCATGCCACCCCGGCCGAGAACACGCTGCAGCTTGTAACGGTTGAAGACCGTCATCCCTGTTCCCGGCACCTTCATCACCACGGTGCGGTCCGAGAAATCCTCCGCCCAGGCGCTGAATGCGGGGAAGCCCGTCCCCTCCGTCGTGGGGGCGGGAGGCTGGGGCGGGGAGCCTGGAGGCAGCGGGTCCATGCGGGCGGGAAGTATGCAATACTCATTGCCGGTGTCCACTGTGACAGTGGCCAACCTTTAAAAAACTGACCTGAGAGCAGAAATCAGGCCGTGTCACCTGGAACCACTTTTGGATGGGCGCGGGCCTTTTCGAGCCCGGCGCGGTGGCGGTCATAGGCGTCGATGATGCGCTGGACGACGGGCAGGCGCACGACATCCCTGCTGAGAAAGGTCACAAAACGGACGCCGGGCACGTCCTGGAGGACCTCCACCGCCTCCCTGAGGCCGGACCTGACATGGCGGCGCAGGTCCACCTGGGAGGGGTCGCCGGTGATCACGCAGCGGGCGCCGTCCCCAAGCCGGGTCAGGAACATCAGCATCTGCTCCGTCGTGGTGTTCTGCGCCTCGTCCAGGATGATGAAGGCGTTCTTGAGCGTGCGACCGCGCATGTAGGCCAGGGGGGCGATCTCCACCGCGCCTTTTTCAATCATTCGTTCGGCCTCGTCAGGGTCCAGCATCTCAAAGAGCGCGTCGTAAAGCGGCCGCAGATACGGGAAGATCTTCTCCTTCAGGTCGCCGGGCAGGAAGCCGAGGGCCTCGCCCGCCTCCACCGCCGGCCGGGTGAGCACCAGCCGCTGCACCTGCTTTTCCCGGAGCAGGTGGAGACCCTGGGCCATCGCCAGGTAGGTCTTGCCCGTGCCTGCCGGCCCGATGCCAAAGACCACCTCATGATCCTTCATCGCCTGCACGTAGCCGATCTGCCCGCGAGTCTTGGCCAGCACCGGCGGCTTTTTCAAGGAGGTGACCAGCTTCAGGGCGTGAATGAGGCCGGCCGGTTCGTCCCCGTGCTCGGCCACCACGCTTTCCGCGACCAGGCGGATCATCGCGGGGGTGATGTCCCCGCCGTTGCGCCGAACCTTTTCAAGCTGGATGAACACTTCCCGCGCCGCTGAAACGGCGGCTTCAGGCCCCTCGATGCGCACCCAGCTCTCCCGGGAGGTCACCTGGGCTCCGCAGAGCTCTGCGATGATGCGCAGCCCCGCCAGGTCATGACCGAGCAACCTTTGCAGGAACTGCGGCGTTTCGTAAGTGAGGGTGTCAATCATGCTCAGTCGTCAAACGGCCCCCTGTCCGTGAGGCAATCCGTGATCCTCCTTGGAATCATGAAGCCATCAGTTCTTCAAACGCCCCTGCTGGAGGTTCTCCAGCACCACGCCCAGGCCCCCGAAGACGATCAGCAGGGCGATGCCAACGGCGGCAAGGAAGGCGTACATCACGATCACGGCAGGGATGGAGGCCAGCATGGTCTTGAGGATGATGACGACAAGACGCGTGAACGGAATGTCAACGTCCGTGATGGTCACGCCCTTCCGACGGTCGGAATCATCGGCTTGAGGAGGCTGGGGAGGCGGGTTCATGGCGTTCAAGGTCAGCGATAACCGTAGGCCAGCGCCCAGTACAACCCTTTTTCCTTCTTGGAGGCGAGGGAGAACACGATGGTGTAGGTGCCGGTCTTCGGGGGATTCACCCGCACCGAGGCAAACATCTTGTCGCTCTTGCCGTCGATGGTGATCTCCTTGCCCTTCTCGTCGTAGACCTTCAGTTCAAAGGCGATCTCCTCATTGGCCGTGCCCAGCCAGAAGGCATATTCGTTGCCCTTGAACATCTGATGCTTGATCATCAGCTTCTGACCGCTCTTCACCTCGCCGTTCCAGTACTCCTCGCGGACGATGAAGCCCTGCTCGACAAACGGCATGGCCGCCTCCATGGCAAAGCTGTGGGCGTCGTCCACGGTCGCGGACGCCGGCAGGGCGGCGCAGGCCAGAAGGGCAAGTGCGGCAGCACGGAGTGAATGAAAAAGGCGCATGGCGGTGGGCTGGGGTGAGGGGTGCCGGACGCGGAGGCAGGGCGGTTTCACTTCGCGGCCTTGATGCCGTCGAGGAGCGAGTCACAGGCCTTGCCGATGTCCCGCACGGAGTCCTTGGTGAAGCCGTCCACCGCGCCTTCCATCTTCTCGAGGATGTCTTTCAGGCCCCTGGCGATGTCGGACACGTTGCCGTGCTCCTTGACGGAGCCGGACATTTTCCCGATGCTCGCGATGAAATGCTCCACCAGCATCGGCTGGTTGAGGAGCTCGGCGCGGTCGGCGGAGAAGTTCTTGCCGATCACGGACGTCACGCTGGCGGTGCCGCGCAGCCACCCTCCCATGCTCACGCACTGCGAAAGGTCGGCGTCCTTCATCTGCTCCATGGTGTCACGCACCGTCTTCTGGGTCAGGTCAAACTCCCGGCGGATCGAGGACCAGTCCTGCTTGTCCGCCGCGTCCAGGATGGCCTGGGCGTGGGGCCTCACTGACTTGATCAGGCCCAGGGCGGTCGCGAGATCGATCACATCGCGGCCGATGTCCTTCACCGACTCCTTGTTCTCCGCCTGAACGGCGACAAAACCCTCCGCCACCGTCATGCCAAACTGCAGCGCCAGCTTGGTGCGGTCCCCCGTCCTTGGAAGGTCGACCCTGCGGATCTCCTGCTGCCAGTTCGGTTCGCCCAGCTTGTCGAGCACGCTGAAGATTTCACTCGGGACGGGCACCACCACGTCATCGACCACCTGGCCGGGAAAGGCCCGCGGGTCGAACTCCTGCACTCCGGAGCCGGCCGCCTGGGCGCACAGCGAAGGGAGGGAGACAAGACCGGACGAGATCGCAAGCACCGTCAGGAGATGAAGGGGAAGGCGTTTCATGGATTTCAAAAGAAAGCGTCGATTGCCCTCGCAGGCAACCTGTTTGACGGCGGCGCAACATGGCTGCTTCTCAGAGCGTTCCACCCCGTCCATGCTCCCAGAACTCACAGAAAATGACCGTGCGCTTTATGAATGGCAGATGTGGGTGCCGGGGGTTGGCGAAGAAGGCCAGCGCCGCCTGAAGGGCGCTTCCGTGCTCGTTTCACGCGTCGGCGGACTGGGCGGCCTGGTGGCCCTGGAACTCGCCGCGTCGGGAGTGGGCAGGCTGGTGCTCGCCCACGGAGGCCCCCTTCAGAGGTCCGACCTGAACCGCCAGCTCCTGCAAACCCGCGGCCAGGTCGGCAAACCCCGCATGGATTCCATCCTTCGCAGGCTGGGCGAGCTGAACCCGGATTGTGAACTCATCGGCATCCCGGAGAACATCTCCACGGAAAACGCCGACGGCCTGGTCGCCAAGGCCGACATCGTGGTGGATGCCGCCCCGCTGTTCCAGGAAAGGCTGGCCCTGAACGCCGCCGCCCGCCGCGCCGGCAGGCCGATGGTCGAATGCGCCATGCACTCCCTGGAAGCCTCCGTCACGACCTTCCTGCCAGGCCGCACCGGCTGCCTGGCCTGCTATGTGCCGGAGGTGCCGCCAAGCTGGAAGCGCCAGTTCCCCGTCTTCGGCGCAGTCTCCGGCACCGCCGCCTGCATCGGCGCCATGGAGGTCATCAAGCTCATCACCGGCATCGGCGAGCCTCTGGCGGGTGAACTGCTGTGCATGGACCTCGCCTGCGGCAGCTTCCGCCGGGTCAGGCTCCCCCGCAGGGCTGACTGCCCGGTCTGTGGCAAGGTCGAGTGAACCGTTTTGCACGTCCTCAGCCACATGCTTGAAGCGCAACCATCCCCGGCTAGCCTCCGCCCCCCATGAAATGCCTCCTCATCGCCCTCCTCAGCCTGGTCAGCCTGCCCGTCCTGGGCGGCATCGTTGAAAAACCTGTGGCCTACCAGGCGGGCGGCCTCGAATTTGAGGGCTGGGCTGCGTTCGATGACCAGGGCGCCGCCAAACGTCCCTCCGTGCTCATCGTCCACCAGTGGACCGGCGTCAGCGACAACGAAAAAATGCGCGCCCGGATGCTGGCCGAGCTGGGCTACAACGTCTTCTGCGCCGATGTTTACGGCAAGGGCATCCGCCCCCAGCCGCCTGAGGCGGGAGCCGAGGCGGGCAAGTACAAGAAAAACCGTGCGCTGCTTCGGGAACGGGTCAACGCCGCGCTTCAGGTGCTGCTCAAGGACCCGCACACGGACGCCTCGCGGATCGCCTGCATCGGTTACTGCTTCGGCGGCACCGCCTCCCTTGAAATCGCCCGCAGCGGCGCCCATCTCAAGGGCGTGGTCAGCTTCCATGGTGGCCTGGACAGCCCGGCCCCTGAGGATGGCAAAAACATCAAGGCCAAGGTGCTGGCCCTCCATGGGGCCGACGACCCCTTCGTGCCTGCGGCGGACATCGCCGCCTTTGAAAAGGAGATGAAGGACGCCGGGGTGGATTACCAGCTCGTCTCCTACCCCGGCGCCGTGCATGCCTTCACGCAGAAGGCCGCCGGCAACGACAACTCCAAGGGGGCCGCCTACAACGAGACTGCCGACAAGGCCTCCTGGGAGGAGATGAAAAGGTTCTTCTCCAAAATCTTCGCCCTCTGAGCCGATTCATCAGGGCCGCGAACGGGCCTCAGCGGCCCAGCCAGACGGTGCCGAGCGGCGGCAGGTCGATGAGGATGCTCCACGGCTGGCCCTGCCATTCCGTCTGCCCGGCGGGCAGCGGCAGCGGGTTCACCATGCCGCTCCCGGCGTAACAAGGAGCGTCGGTGTTGACCAGTTCCCGGTAGCTGCCCGGCTCGGCGACACCGACGCGGTAACCCTTCCTGGGCACCGGCGTGGCGTTGATGATGCAGTAAACCTTGTCGCCGCAGGGCGACTGCCGCAGGAAGGCGAAGATGCTGTGATCGCCGTCGCTGGCGTCCAGCCACTGGAACCCGGCGCCCTCGTGATCCAGGGCATGCAGGGCCGGGCGGGTCGTGTAGAGCAGGTTGATGTCGCCCACGAGCTTCTGCAAAGCAGCATGCTCCTCGCCCATGAAAAGATGCCAGTCGAGGCTGCGCTCATGGCTCCACTCCTGCCACTGGCCGAACTCGCCGCCCATGAAGAGGAGCTTTTTGCCCGGGTGCGCCCACATCCATCCGTAGAACATGCGCAGGTTGGCGAACTTCTGCCAGCGGTCCCCGGGCATCTTGTTGATCAGGCTGCCCTTGCCATGCACGACCTCGTCATGGCTCAGCACCAGGATGAAGTTCTCGTCATAGGCGTAGAGCATGGAGAACGTCGCCTCGCCATGGTGGTACTTCCGGTGAACGGGATCCTCCTCCATGTAGCGGAGGGTGTCGTTCATCCAGCCCATGTTCCACTTGAAGCCGAAGCCGAGCCCCCCGGCTTCCGTGGGCTTGGAAACCCCCGGCCAGGCGGTGCTCTCCTCGGCGATGATCGTGCAGCCGGGATGCTTTTCATAGGCCAGAAGGTTCAGCTCGCGCATGAAGTCGATGGCCTCCAGGTTCTCCCGTCCGCCATATTTGTTAGGCACCCAGGCCCAGGGCTTGCGTGAGTAGTCCAGGTACAGCATCGAGGCCACGGCGTCGACACGCAGGCCGTCGATGTGAAACTCCTCCAGCCAGTAGAGCGCGTTGGCGATGAGGAAGTTTCTGACCTCGGCGCGGCCGTAGTTGAAGATCAGCGTCCCCCAGTCCTGATGCTCGCCCTGGCGCGGGTCGGCATGTTCGTAAAGGCAGGACCCGTCAAATCGCGCCAGGCCGAAGGCATCCTTGGGGAAGTGGCCGGGCACCCAGTCCAGGATCACACCAAGACCCGCCTGATGGCAGCGGTCCACGAATTCGCGAAACTCATCCGGATTGCCGAAGCGGCTGGTCGGCGCAAAGTAACCCGTCACCTGGTAGCCCCAGGAGCCGTCGAAGGGATGCTCGGCGACCGGCATGAGCTCGATGTGCGTGAAGTTCAGGCTCTTCACATAGGGGATGAGGTCGTCGGCCAGCTCACGGTAGGACTTGGAGCGGTTCTTCTGTTCCGGAATGCGCTTCCAGGAGCCGAGATGCACCTCATAGATGCTCATTGGCCGACGGTAGAGGTCCTGCACGGCGCGTTTCTGCATCCATTCACCATCCCCCCAGCCGTAACGCTCAAGGTTGAAGACCAGGCTGGCCGTCTGCGTGCCATGCTGGCCGAAGAAGGCAAAGGGATCGCTCTTCAGATGCACGGCGCCGTCAGCGCCCAGAATCTCGAACTTGTAATGGGCAAGCTCCGTGATGCCCGGGATGAAGATCTCCCAGACGCCCTCGCGATTGCGCATGGGGTTCACCCGGCCGTCCCAGTGATTGAAGTCACCGACCACGGAGACGCGCCTGGCATTCGGAGCCCAGACGGCAAAGAGCACGCCGTTGATCCCGCCCACGGTGCGGAGGTGAGCCCCCAGGCAGCCCCAGAGCTTCTGATGAGTGCCCTCCTTGAAGAAATAAATGTCCTGATCCCCCAGGATCGTGCCGAACGAGTAGGGGTCCGCATGGCGCAGGGTGCGTCCGTCCAGAGTCTGGATCTCCAGGTCATAAGCCTGGTCCTTCAAGCCGGTCCTGCCCTCAAAAAGGCCCTGGGTGTGCACCCGCTCCAGCGGCCAGGAGCCGCTGCCGTCACGGGCGACCACGTTGACCGAATGAACCTTGGGCTGAAAACTGCGGACCAAGGCGGCTCCGTCCGGCAGAGCATGCATGCCAAGAAAGCCAAAGGGATCGCCGTGGCGCGCTTCGAGGATGGCATGAATCTCGGCGGTCAGGTTGGCGGAAGCGGTCATGTGGGGACGTATTCGTTAGCGGTAAGCAGCAGTGGCTCAAGATGTTCCTGGCAGATTCTGACCATGTCGTGGGTCTGTCGGAGAAGCGTTCGGATGCGCCTGGGTTGGTTGGCATCCAACCATCGCATGATCCGTGCCGAGATTTCTCCAGGCTCGTCTTCAACCTGGAAATAGCAGCCCAGGCCACCCCCCAGCACCTCACGATGTACGGGCAGGTCGGAGCAAAAAAGGGGAAGCCGATGCGCGAGGGCTTCCAAAAGCGGCAGCCCAAACCCCTCCCCAAGGCTCGGAAACAGCAGCGCATCCGACACGGCGTAAAGGCTGCGCACATCCTCCTCCCCCAGGGCGTCGGCTTCACCCAGAAACTGCACCCGATCCTCAATCCCCAGGGACGCACCCAGAGCCTTGAGCTCGGCAAGGTAGGCCAGCCCGTCGGCCTGATGCGGATCCGGGGCGCCGGTGACAAGATAAAGCGCATCACACCCCGCCCCGGCCAGAGCGGCGACGATCCGCAGGCCGAGCTCGATGTTTTTCCGGCGCACCAGGCGCGTGGGATGAACCAGGACCAGATCCCAGTCCACGAGGGAAAGGGCCGCCACACGTGGTGTCAGCCCAAGCACCCTAGCCAGATCGATGCCGTTCGGGATGACCTGAATCTTTTCCGGGGGCAAACCCGTGGCGGCGGCATAATCCGCACGTCTCACCCCCGACACGGCCACATGCAGCATGGGCGGCACCGGCTCCTGCCAGCGGACATGGGCATAGGCCGGGTTGATGGCGCAGACATCGTGAATCCAGTTCACCCAGCGCACCTCAGGATGACGGACAGCCTGCGAGTGCAGCTCCCGGGTCCATTCCAGGTCAAAGGGCATGGTCATGACATTGTGAACCAGGACGGCGTCAAAACAGGCGGCCCCGGAGCTGGAAAAAAGCCCGCCCGCGCCCCGGCGGTCCAGCAGCGCCACCTCATGCCCCAGTTTTCTCAAGGCGGCCGACTGATCACGGATCACCCTTTCAACGCCTCCCGTCACGGGAGGCAGGGAGTAATGCAGGGCTGCGATGCGCATGAAAGGACATGATGATCCCTGAAGTTGAAGTTTGCACTTGGAAAGGCTGCCATCCTTCTGCTAATCACGGAACATGTCAGGTCTCGCCCAGCTCGAACACCTCATCCCACTGCTCGACGACGAGTCGCCGGTCGTTCAGGAGGCCTTGCAAAGGGAGTTCACCAACATGAGGCGCGACCTGCCGGAAAGGCTGAAGCATTTCAGCCGTCCGCTTTCCACGGAGGAGGAACGTCACGTCGGCCGCCTCCTCGAGCCCGCCCGCCGGGCGGAACTGGAGGAAACCTGGATGCGCTGGCGCTGGCTCGACAATCCGCACGCCCAGTTGGAGGAGGGCATCGCCCAGATCTCCGCCTACCTCAACGGCTGGCGCACCCAGGCCGGAGACCTGGCCCCGCGTCTGGACGCCCTCGCCGAGGAGGCTTTTCGCGAAGGCGGCCGCATGGACGCCCGGGAGCTCAGCGAGTGGCTATTTGCCATGCGTGACGGCACCGTGCGCTTCCGCGGCAACAGCAAGGCCTACTACCAGGCCAGCAACAGCAACCTTTTCTGGGTGCTCGACACCGGCCTGGGCAACCCCATCAGCCTCTGCTGCCTCTACCGCCTGCTCGGCCATCGTTTCGGGCTCGACATCCAGGGCTGCAACTTTCCCGGCCACTACCTGGCACGCGTCGAGCTGAAGGGCCGAAGCTGGCTCGTCGACTGCTTCAATCGCGGCCGCTTCATGCTCGCCAGCGACGTCGCCAGGCATCACCCCGCCGCCAACCCCGCCCTCGAGGACGTCATCCGGCAGCCCGCCAGCGTCGACCAGATCCTGCTCCGCATCCTGCGCAATCTCGATGAAGCCTGCGAACGAACCGACAACCTGCCCCTGCGCCACCTCATGCGCCGCCTGGCCGCCAAGCTCATGGATGACCAGGACTGAGGACTGAGCCCCTCCCCAGCTAACGGGACAGGTCTCCCTGGCAGAGCACACGAAAACCGCTCTTCGACAAGGCGTCACCGGCGATCTCCGTGTCATCGCAATGCATGGCCAGCAGGGGAAACTGGTTGGGCCGCACCAGCAGGGAATAACAAAATTCGATGTTCAGCTCCGCCGCCAGCAGGCTGGAAAGACAGTCCGTGAGACGGTGACGGGACTCGTTCAGCTCAACCACCACAATCCGGCACTCGGCATAGGGAATGCCGCGCTCGATGAACAGCATGCAGGCCCCCTCGGGATCGCTCAGGATCAGGCGCACCAGGGTCATCTCCGTGGTGTCCTGCATGGAGATGCCCAGCACCTCGATCGAATGATCATGCAGCAGCTTGGTGAGCGCCATGAGAGCGCCGACTCGGTTCTGCAGAAAAACCGAAAGCTGGCGGATGGCCACCCCCTCCTGCTGACGAACCGGCGTCTCCTTCATGGGTGGGCTTGAATCCTCATTCATGGCCGCCACTTTGCCTCACCCTCCCGCCTGATGCAAACATCAACCCGCCGGCCCGGTGGCGGAACGGCTTTCATCAAACAAGGTCACCCGCAGCGGAATGGTGGCCAGCGTCCTTCCCTCCAGCGTGACGACCCACCGGTACAAGCCAGGCTTTTCCACCCGCAGGCGCTGAAGGTTGAGGACGATGTTGCGCGTGACGAACGGCACGAAAGCGCCCGGAAAGCCCACCTCCACCAGCGGCTCAAAGGGCGGCACGCATTCTTTCCCCGATGGATCCATGCAGCGGATGACAAACGAATGCTGACCGGCGTCCGCAGGTTCGAAGACCAGGCGCACCACCAGGGCGCAGGCAGGGTGAACGACGGGAAACTCGCGTGCGCAAAGGGTGTCAAAGGCTCCCAGGATGCAAAGCTTGCCGCTGTAGTCGGAAGCCGAGTCGCAGAGAGTGGCGATTTGAATGGTCATGTTGAACAGGGTGACGTTCCTCGATGGTGCGCCCCGGCCCCTTATTCACGTCGGAACAGCTTTCGGAAAAAGCCTCCCAGGGTTTTTTTCTCAGGCTGCGGCGGTGCAGGCGGCAGGGCTCTCCGGATGGCGGCGTCCTCGGCAGCCGCATTCGGGTCCAGATCACCTTCATCCACGGCCACCGCCTGGGGCACGTCCTTCATCGCCGCCACCAGCGGATCATCCGTCGACGCGCCTTCATAATACTTGGTGAACACATCATGGACAATGGGGGCGGCGATGGCGCCGCCGCTCACACGCTCCCCAGGCCGGCCTTCATAGACGACCGAATAGGCCAGCACCGGCTGGCTGGCCGGAAGAAAACCCGTGAACCAGGCGAGGTTCTGCTCCTTGGCGGGCTTCCACTGGGCCGTGCCCGTCTTGCCGGCGATCTGCACCTGCTTGATGCCGGCGGCCCGGCCGGTGCCTCCGTCTCCTGAAACCACCGCGACCATGCCCTTCACCACCGTGTCCCTGGCGACGGGGTCCAGGTTGATCTGACGGCGCACCTTTGGCTCATAGGCGTCCACCACCACCTCGCTGATGGTCTGAACCTGCTTCACCAGAAGCGGCTGGCGCATCACCACACCGTCACCAATCGCCGCCATGCACTGGCAGACCTGGAGCGGTGTCGCCGTCACCGCGCCCTGGCCGATGGCAATGTTGGCCAGCTCACCTCCTAAAATCTTGTGATCCGCATTCGTCGGCAGATTGCCGCGGCCCTCGCCCTTCAGCGGAATGCCGGTGCGCTCGGCAAAACCCAGCCGCTGGGCCATGTTCGTCACGGCATCCGCACCCACGTCCAGGGCCGCCTGGTAAAACCAGGTGTTGCAGGAGCGCTTGATGGCGGTGATGACGTTCATGTCCCCCTCGTCATTCTTGGTGTTGTGGTTGTGGAAGTAACGATCCCCCACCAGCAGTGACATCCCGCAGTAGTATGAGGTGCTTGACGTGACCTTGCCGCTTTCAAGGGCTCCCAGCGCCGTCACAATCTTGAAGGTGGAGGCCGGCGGATACTCGCTGCTGAAGGCTCGGCCATACAGGGGCGTGCGCGGATCCTTGGTCAGTTCGTCCCAGCGCTGGGAGCGGATGCCAAAGACAAACTCGTTGGGGTCAAAGCCCGGGTTGGAGGCCATGGCCAGGATCTCCCCGTTGCGGATGTCCATGACCACCATCGCCCCGCCGTTGCGGGCATGCCGCTTCAAGGCGTTTTCTGCATGACGCTGAAGCCGGAAGTCCAGGGTGGTCACCACCGTGCGCCCCGGCGTGGGCCGCCGCAGCACCTCGTCCGCCAACAGGTGCCCGTCGGCGTCAAACAGCAGGTTGATCTCGCCCGGCGTGCCTTTCAGGGCCGCGTCAAAACTCAGCTCCAGCCCCTGACGACCCTCCATTTCCTCAAACAGGGGATCCCCGTCCACGATCGGCCCTTCCGGAAGCCGCCGGGTCTTGCCGGTGAAGCCCAGGATGTGCGCCGCACAGTCCTCCTTGGGATACGCGCGGATGTAGGCGGGCTGCGGCAGCAGCTCACCACTGTCAAACAGCGCCTTCAGCTTCACCTGATCCTCCGGCGACAGCTCGACGCTGATGCCGTCCTCAATCGAAAACACCAGAGGCAGCCAGCGCCTGTTTTGATAATGGCTCAAGAGCTTCTCATCCGACAGGCTCCAGTTGCGGCCCAGGATCCTGTTCGCCGCCGCGATCTTCTCCTTGGCATAGCCCAGGATCTTCTCCGGCGTCGCCTTCTCCATGAAGGGAAAGTTCAGCGCCAGATAATGCACCACCCGGTTCTGCGCCAGCGCCACTCCGTTTCGGTCCACGATCAGGCCACGCGGCGCCGGTATGCTCAGACGCATCGTCCGCGCCTCCTTCTGCGTGCTCAAGGTGGCCGCCAGATCCTTCCTCTTCTCCCCGCCTCCAGGCTCACCCGCACCCTTCACCGGACTCGCCTTCGGCACTTCCTGCGCCAGAGCCGTCAGGCACACAACCAGGGCGGCAGGGGCAAGCCGGCGAATTCTGTCAGACAAGGGTAACATGGTGAAATAGTGCCGGATTCCACAAAAGGGCCCGTCACCAAGAATGATGGAGGCCCGCTGTCGCGTCAAGGCAGAGGTCTGCTGCAAAATCCCGTTGATATCCAGAATAAATCTTAAACACATCTGTAGCGTCCCTTGCTACATTTTACTTTTTAAGAACCCTGGTTGAACAACAAGTGTAAATGGCGGGCCTCATAGGGCCCTGCTACTCCAACCCATCACGCATGCCTGCCAACTCCGCACTACCCGCAAAATCCCTGACCAAAGACCTCTCCGCCGGCCTGGTGGTGTTCCTTGTCGCCCTGCCTCTCTGCCTTGGCATCGCCCTTGCCTCCAACGCCCCCCTCTTCTCCGGCATCGTTTCTGGCATCATCGGTGGGATTCTTGTCGGTTTTTTAAGCGGCTCCCACACCAGCGTCAGCGGACCCGCCGCCGGCCTGACCGCCATCGTCGCCGCCCAAATCGGCAAGCTGGGCACCTTTGAAACCTTCCTGCTCGCGGTGATGCTTGCCGGCCTCATCCAGATCATCCTCGGCTTCTGCCGCGCAGGCTTCATCGCCGCCTTCTTCCCCTCCAGCGTCATCAAGGGCCTGCTCGCCGCCATCGGCGTCATCCTCATCCTCAAGCAGATCCCCCACGTCGTCGGACACGACCCCGACCCTGAGGGCGACATGGCCTTCGAGCAGCCCGACCATGAAAACACATTCACCGAACTCTGGGCCTCCCTGTCCGACATCCAGGGCGGCGCCGCCCTCGTCGGCCTGCTCTCGATCGCCCTTCTCTACTTCTGGGACAAGGTGCCGAAGCTCAAGAAAAGCCTCATCCCCGCCCCCCTCGTGGTGGTGGTGCTCGGCGTCGTCGCCAACCAGCTCTTCCGCTCCCTGCAAAGCGGCCTGGCAATCAGCACCTCGCACCTCGTCCAGGTGCCCGTCGCCAAGGATCTCGGCGCCTTCCTCGGCTTTCTCCAATTCCCGGATTTCTCCGCCCTCAGCAACCCAGCCGTGTACGTCGCCGCAATCACCATCGCCATCGTCGCAAGCCTGGAAACCCTGCTCAACCTCGAGGCCGTCGACAAGATTGATCCCGAACAACGGAGCTCCCCGCCCAACCGCGAGCTCCTGGCCCAGGGCATCGGCAACACCCTGTCCGGCCTCGTCGGCGGCCTGCCCATGACCAGCGTCATCGTCCGCTCCTCCGTCAACATCAACTCCGGCGGCAGGACCAAGCTCAGCGCCATCTTCCACGGCCTCCTCCTCCTTGGCTGCGTGCTTCTGGTGCCGGGCTGGCTCAATGAAATCCCTCTCGCCGCCCTCGCCGCCATCCTCCTCATGACCGGCATCAAGCTCGCCAGCCCGAGGCTGATCCGGCAGATGTGGGCCGAGGGCAGAAGCCAGTTCCTCCCCTTCGCCATCACCGTCGTCGCCATCGTGCTCACCGACCTCCTCGTCGGCATCCTCATCGGCCTCGGCGTCAGCATCTGCTTCATCCTCCACAGCAACATGCGCCGCCCCCTGCGCAAGATGATGGAGCATCATGCGGCAGGCGACATCCTCCGCATCGAGCTCGCCCAGCAGGTCAGCTTCTTCAGTCGCGCCACCCTGGAAAAAACCCTCCGCGAGGTGCCCCGCGGCGGCCATGTGCTCATCGACGCCCGCAACACCGACTACATCGACGCCGACATCCTCGACATCATCCAGGACTTTCAGGCCAGCACCGCCTCCGCCCATGGCGTGAAGCTCAGCCTCACTGGCTTCAAGGACAAGTACGGCCAGCTCGAGGACCAGATCCAGTTCGTCGACTACAGCAGCCGGGAAATCCAGAGCTCCCTCACCCCCCAGCGCGTCCTCCAGCTCTTCAAGGAGGGCAACGAACGCTTCCGCGAAGGCCGCCAGTTCACCCGTGACGTCGGCAGGCTCGTCGACGCCACCGCCGCAGGCCAGTTCCCCATGGCCGTCGTCCTCAGCTGCATCGACTCCCGCACCCCCGCCGAGCTCATCTTCGACCTCGGCCTCGGCGACATCTTCAGCGTCCGCATCGCCGGCAACATCGCCCGCGACAAGGTCCTCGGCAGCATGGAGTACGCCTGCGCCGTCGCCGGTGCCAAGCTCATCCTCGTCATGGGCCACACCTCCTGCGGCGCCGTCAACGCCGCCGTCGACCTCATCTGCAGCAAGAAGACCGCCGCCGAGGCCACCGGCTGCGTCAACCTCGACTCCCTCATCACCGAGATCCAGCAGTCGGTCGACCTCTCCACCTGCAAGCCCGCCGACGCCTGGAAGGCCGGGGAAAAGGCCGCGTACGCCAACGAGGTCTCCCGCCGCAACATCCTGCGCACCATGCGCAAGATCCGGGAGCGCAGCTCCACCATCGACAACCTCGTCAAGGAGGGCCGCATCGCCATCATCGGCTCGCTCTATGACATTTCCACCGGCGAGGTCAGCTTCTTCCAGACCACCGAGTCCAGCAGCGTGAAGCTCGACGTCCCGGTCGTCCAGGTCGTCTGACCCGCCTCACTTGCCGGCCTTGCCCGCCTCCCTCCTGTGCTGCACCACCTCGATGAGGATGGGCAGGATGGAGACGAAGATGATCAGCAGGGACACCAGCTTGAAGTTGCTCTTGATGATGGGCAGGTTCCCCAGCGCGTAACCGAGCAGGGCGATGCCCGCCACCCACAGCAGCCCGCCGCCGACGCTGAAGGCCAGAAAGCGTGAATAATGCATCCGGCCGAAGCCGGCGGTGAACGGCGCGAAGGTGCGCACAATCGGCACGAACCGCGCGATGACGATCGCACGCCCGCCATGCTTCACGAAGAAATGCTCCGTCTTCGTCAGGTAGTCGCGCTTGAACCACGGCCGCGTCACCATCCAGGCGCCGCTCCTCCGGCCGATCCAATAATTCAAATTGTCCCCGATGACCGCCGCCGCCATCAGCAGCGGGATGACGATCTCAATCCGCAGCAGCCCCTGGGCCGCCAGCGCACCCACCGCAAACAGCAGCGAGTCCCCGGGCAGGAACGGCGTCACCACCAGCCCCGTCTCGCAGAAGACGATCGCAAACAGCAGCACGTAGATCGCGGTCCGGTGCTGCTCGGCAAAGCCTTGCAGATGCTTGTCAACATGCAGGATGTAGTCGATGAACTGGGTCATGGTCGGCCCGATACTCGGTTCCGGAGGGCGTCCGGCAAACGAATTCTTGTCCAAGGATTCCTGCTTGCGGAGCTCCGCGCCCCCGGGACAACATAACCTCATGGAATCGCACCAAGTCATCCGGGCCGCCCTCGAAAAGGTCCATGTCAAGGAAGTGGCCGAGAAAATGGGCATCTCCCTCTCCCTCCTTTACAAATGGGGCGAGGAAAGCGGCAAAAACGGCGGCAATTACAACCCCCTCGACCGCGTCCGCGACCTCTTTGAGCACACCCAGGACGAGCACCTCGTCCAGTGGCTCTGCAACAAGGCCGACGGCTACTTTGTCAAGAACCCGCCCGTCAGCAAAAGACCCGGCCGCGAGGTCATGCCCGCCACCCAGCAAATCGTCCAGCAGTTCGCCGACCTCCTCGCCGCCATCAGCCACGCCGCCAGCGACAACTGCATCAGCAGGGAGGAGGCCGGCCACATCCGCCACGAATGGGACGAGCTCAAACGCCTCACCGAACGCTTCGTCAAATGGTGCGAGCAGGAGGACTTCGTCCACCTCGCCGAGGACCTCAAGGTCAACCGCGTCGGCAAGGCCTGACCGCCGCCCGGACCGGCCGGTTCTGAAAGATCCACGCCCGGCGATGCGATTGGTCTCTCAGAACGGTATACCAAATGCACCCCGCCGCAGCCCCAGCCTCACGCACCGACTCCGCCACCGCCGCACTCCGCGGGCAGATCCTCCGCGGCGAGGCCGCCGCCGGCGAGCTCCTGGCCGAGTCCGCCGTCGCCCAACGCCTCGGAGTCAGCCGCGTGCCCGTGCGTGAGGCCCTCTTCACCCTCGAGCGCGAGGGCCTCGTCGAGTTCAGCGGCACCGGCAGGGCCTACGTGAAGGAGCTCACGCCCCAGGATTTTGAAGAACTTTTTGTGGTCCGGCTCGCGCTTGAACCCCTCGCCGCCAGGCTCGCCGCGCCCTTCCTGAGGCAGGACCCCTCACGCCTGATCGACAACCTCGCCGCCACCCGCCGCGCCCGCTCCGTGCGCGAGGTGACACGGCTCGACCTTGAGTTTCACGAGCTCATCCTCGCTTCCTCCGGCAACGCCCGCCTGCTCAAGCTCTGGCGATCCATGCGCGGCCAGATCGAGCTCTGGCTCGGCCGCCTGCATCACAGCCACCAGACGCAGACCCGCGAAACCCAGCGCGAGACCCTTGAGGCTCATGAGGCCATCCTGGCCTGTTTCCAGACCCAGCCGCCCTCGGACTGCGAACGCCTCATGCGCCAGCACATCTTCGGCTGGCGCGAATGGCTCCCCACTCCGCCTTCGGCTTCCTGATCCCGTCCCGCCTCCCCTTCCTCATGAACCACCACCGCTTCTCCCGCCGCGCCTTTCTACGCGGCACCGGCGTCTCCATGGCCCTCCCCTGGATGGAGTCCGTCAATGTCTGGGGCGACGAGCCCCGGAAAAACCGCCCCGCCAGCGAGGCCCCCGTGCGCCTCTGCGTGACCTTCTCCGGCAACGGCTTTCATTCCAAGGAATGGTGGGCGGAGGGAGAAGGCGCCGCCATGAAGCTCGGCCGCGTGCTGCAGCCGCTCCACGAGTTCCGCGACCGCCTCACCTTCGTCCGCGGCCTCTACCACGAGGAGGCCCGCAAGGGCAACATCCACAGCTCCCAGACCGGCAACATGCTCTCAGGCGCCCCCATCGCCTCCGGCGGTGAAATCCGCTCCGGCACCAGCTTCGACCAGCTCCTCGCCCAGTCCTACGGCCGCAGCACCAAGGTGCCCAGCCTTGTCCTCGCCTGCGAAAAATCCAACCCGTCGGTCCACAAGAACTACTCGATGCTCTACAGCTCCCACATCTCCTGGAGCTCGCCCACCACGCCCACGCCCCTCGAACTCTACCCCGCCCTCGCCTTTGACCGACTCTTCAAGGACGAGGCCTCGCCTGCCGACAAAAGCGTCCTCGACGCCGTGCTCGAAGACGCCCAGGACCTCCGCCGCGCCGTCAGCAGCCATGATCAGCGCAAGCTCGACGAGTACCTCGACAGCGTCCGCGAGGTCGAGAAGCGCATCGAAAACGCCGGCAAACGCGGCGAGCTGCAAGGCTGGCGGCCCACGCTCGACAAACCCACGATGCTACGCCCCGCCGACGGCATTCCGCAGGACATTGCGGAGCACATGAAGCTCATGTGCGACATCCTCGTGCTCGGCTTCCAGACCGACACCACGCGCATCACCACGCTGAAGCTCAACAACGACCACAGCGCCCTCCGTTTCCCGAATCTTCCGAGCGTGCAGCAGCCCGGCCACGGCATCGACTACATGATCCACCACCTGCTCAGCCACAGCGACGGCGAGGACTATCTCAAAGTGAACCAGCTCTTCATGGAGCAGCTCGCCTGTCTCGCACGCAAGATGGACAGCATCCGCGAGGGCGAGCGCACGCTGCTCGACAACACCATGCTCATGCACTGCTCCAGCATGATGGTCGGCGCGAAGCACAACAACGACGAACTGCCCGTCATCGTGCTCGGCAATGCCGGCGGTCGTTTGAAGAGCGGTCGCGTGCTCGACTACAAAGACAAGCCCGAGCGGCAGCTCTGCCGCCTCTTCATGTCGATGATGGATAAGATGGACGTGCGCCCGAAGACCTTCGGGGATGCCAAACTCATGCTGGAGGAAGTGTGATGAAAGCAACGCGGTGGCTGTTCGTGAGCGTCACGCTGCCAGCCGCAGCGCAGGATCATGCTTTCTTTGAATCCAAGGTTCGCCCGGTGCTTGTCGAGCACTGCTATGAGTGCCACAGCGGGGAGAAGACCAAGGGTGGACTCGCTCTCGATACGAAGCAGGGCTGGCTAAAAGGCGGTGACTCCGGCCCTGCCATCACACCAGGCAAACCGGACGACTCTTTGCTCATCAAAGCCGTGCGCCATCACGATGAGGACCTCTCGATGCCGCCCCGAAAAAAGGGCGGCAAGCTCCCGGAGCAGGACATTGCGGCCTTGACCGAGTGGGTGCGCCTGGGTGCACCTGACCCGCGTGTCGCGGAGGCAAAGATCGCGGGCATGAACGCGGGGGTGGCAAAGTCATGGTGGGCGTTTCAGCCGCTCTCCAAAGTGGCTTCGGCTTCAGCCGAAGGGGCTTCTCTTGAGCTAAAGCCCAAGCCACTTTCCATCGACTCCCTTATTGCTGCGAAACTCGCGCAGGCAAGGCTCGCTCCCGCGCCACCCGCAGACCCACGCACGCTCATCCGCCGCATGACCTACGATCTCACCGGCCTGCCGCCGAGCGTCCAGGAAGTGGAGGCTTTTGTCGAGAAGATGAGACAATCAGACAAGGAGACAAAGAGACCATCCGAAGGTCATGTGGCGTCCTCAATCCCCCCATCTCCAAGTCCCATTGTCTCATTGTCTTCACCGCAAGCACGCAAAGCGGTCGAAGCCCTGATCGAGCGCCTGCTCGCCTCGCCGCAATACGGCGTGCAATGGGGCCGCCACTGGCTGGATGTCGTGCGCTATGCGGACACGGCGGGCGAGAACACCGACCGGCCGCTCATGCATGCGTGGCGATATCGGAACTGGGTGCTCGATGCCTTCAATCGCGACCTGCGCTACGACGACTTCGTGCGCATGCAGCTCGCGGGTGACATCCTTTTCGACAAAGCGGACGCGAAACAGCATGCGGAGGGCATCATCGCCACAGGCTATCTCGCCATCGCAAGGCGGTTCGGGCATGACATCGAGAAAGACATGCACCTCACGCATGAGGACGTGATCGACACGCTGGGAAAGAACTTCCTCGGCCTCACCACCGGCTGCGCGCGCTGTCACGATCACAAATACGACCCCATCACCGCCGCAGACTACTATGCGCTCTACGGCATCTTCAGCAGCACGCGCTTCTCATTTCCGGGCTGCGAGCCGAAGGGCCAGCCGCGTGACATGGTGCCGCTGCCTCCGAAAGCCGAAATCGATGCCCTGATGAGGCCCTGGCAGGAGAAAAATGCCAAAATCGAAGCAGAGAGACAAAAACAGGTCGCTGCTGCCAAGGCCACCGGCGAGTCGCTGAACAAGCTCAGCACGACCAGCACCAAGGCGCTCACCGGTTCAACAGTCGGCGAGGGAGCCAGCGTGGCTTTTGAGCAGCGGGTCCGTGTGCGGAGAGGAGAGGTCCTGCAACT
>Ga0315900_10004403_pt1 | contig 19904 bp, 15 predicted proteins | sample LakEriMetagenome_FD_203521 | JGI IMG/M metagenome (GOLD analysis project Ga0315900, IMG submission 203521) | Freshwater fungal communities from buoy surface, Lake Erie, Ohio, United States - Buoy 12 MA114 | ecosystem: Environmental > Aquatic > Freshwater > Lake > Lake biofilm | place: USA: Lake...
GATCCTGGACACCCCGAAGGTCCGCGAGATCCTGCGCGCCTGCGGCGCTGACCTGGCGAAGCTCCGGAAGGACCTCGAGCAGTTCATCGACCAGACCACCCCGAAGCTCGCGCAGGACGACGACCGCGAGGTGCAGCCGACGCTCGGCTTCCAGCGCGTGCTGCAGCGCGCCGTGTTCCACGTCCAGTCGAGCGGCAAGAAGGAAGTCACGGTCGCGAACGTGCTCGTCGCGATCTTCAGCGAGAAGCAGTCGCACGCGGCCTACCTGCTCGGCATGCAGGACGTCGCGCGGCTCGACGTCGTCAACTACATCTCGCACGGCCTGTCGAAGGTGAAGGACGAGAGCTCCGAGAAGGAGGAGTCGTCCGCGAGCGAGGGCCCGGAGCGCGACGGCGAGGCGCAGGGCAGCGCGCTCGACAAGTACTGCACGAACCTCAACAAGCAGGCCCAGGAGGGCAAGATCGACCCGCTGATCGGGCGCCAGCTCGAGGTCGAGCGGACGATCGAGATCCTCTGCCGCCGCCGCAAGAACAACCCGCTGTACGTGGGCGAGGCGGGCGTCGGCAAGACCGCGATCGCCGAGGGCCTCGCGCGCCTGATCGTCGAGGGCAAGGTTCCCGACGTGCTGCAGGACTGCACGATCTACTCGCTCGACATGGGCTCCCTGATCGCCGGCACCAAGTACCGCGGCGACTTCGAGAAGCGCCTCAAGGGCGTGCTCTCGGAGCTGAAGAAGCAGCCGGGCGCGGTGCTGTTCGTCGACGAGATCCACACCGTGATCGGCGCGGGCGCCGCGTCCGGCGGCGTGATGGACGCCTCGAACCTGATCAAGCCGGTGCTCGCGAACGGCGAGCTCCGCTGCATCGGCTCGACCACGTACCAGGAGTACCGCGGCATCTTCGAGAAGGACCACGCGCTGGCGCGGCGCTTCCAGAAGATCGACGTCGTCGAGCCCTCGGTGCAGGAGACCTTCGAGATCCTGAAGGGTCTCAAGAGCCGCTTCGAGGAGCACCACGGCATCGGCTACGAGGACGACGCGCTGCAGGCGGCCGCGGAGCTCGCGGCGCGCTACATCAACGACCGTCACCTGCCGGACAAGGCCATCGACGTCGTGGACGAGGCCGGCGCGAACCTGCGCCTCAAGCCGCTCGAGAACCGCCCGAGCAAGGTCACCGTCGAGAACATCGAGGCGGTTGTCGCGCGCATCGCGCGGATCCCGCCCAAGCAGGTCTCGACCTCCGACCGCGAGGTGCTGAAGAACCTCGAGCGGAACCTGAAGCTCGTGATCTACGGGCAGGATCCGGCGATCGAGACGCTCGCGGCCGCGATCAAGATGTCGCGCAGCGGCCTCGGCGACCAGCGCAAGCCGGTCGGCTCGTTCCTGTTCGCGGGCCCGACGGGCGTCGGCAAGACCGAGGTCACGCGCCAGCTCGCGCTCGCGCTCGGCGTCGAGCTCATCCGCTTCGACATGTCCGAGTACATGGAGCGACACACGGTGTCCCGCCTGATCGGCGCGCCGCCGGGCTACGTCGGCTTCGACCAGGGCGGCCTGCTGACGGAAGCGATAACCAAGCACCCGCACGCGGTGTTGCTGCTCGACGAGATCGAGAAGGCCCACCCGGACGTCTTCAACCTGCTGCTGCAGGTGATGGACCACGGCACGCTCACCGACAACAACGGGCGCAAGGCCGACTTCCGCCACGTGATCATCGTGATGACCACGAACGCGGGCGCGGCGGACATGGCGCGCGCGTCGATCGGCTTCACGCCGAGCGACAACGCGACCGACGGCATGGAGGCGATCAAGCGGATGTTCTCGCCGGAGTTCCGCAACCGGCTCGACGCCGTCGTGCAGTTCGCGGGCCTCGACCCGCGCACGATCGAGCGCGTCGTCGACAAGCTCATCGTCGAGGTCGAGGCGCAGCTGGAGTCGAAGGGCGTGTCGATCTCGATCGACGACGATGCCCGCCGCTGGATCGCGCAGAAGGGCTACGACCCGAAGATGGGCGCGCGCCCGATGGCGCGGGTGATCCAGGAGCACATCAAGCGGCCGCTGGCCGAGGAACTGCTGTTCGGCCGCCTCGCGGGCGGGGGCACGGTCCGCGTCTCGGTCTCGCGCGACGGCCAGGGTCTGGCGCTCGACGCCCGGGGCACCGAGGAGCCCGCGCTGCTGAAGTGACCCGTGCCGCCTGACGGGCACGCCAAGGGGCGGGATGCCGCGCGGCTCCCGCCCTTCTCTTTCCGAAGTTCCCGAGAACGAGGGCGCCACCCCGAGGAGCCAGCAGCTCCAACCAGCGAAGGGCCCTTCAGGAGCGAACCGTGGCTCCGCCACCCTTGGATCTCGAAAAACCTGGGCGGGTCCGGAGCGCCGGCAGGCGACTCCGGACAATCAAACTACCGTCCGCGATAGACGATGCGACCCTTGGTCAGGTCGTAGGGAGTCATCTCCACCGTCACGATGTCGCCGGTGAGGATGCGGATGTAGTTCTTCCGCATCTTCCCGGAGATGTGCGCCGTGACGACGTGACCGTTCTTGAGCTTCACCCGGAACGTGGTGTTGGGCAGGGTCTCGACGACCTCGCCCTCCATCTGGATCGCTTCCTCTTTCGACATGCAGGTACCGGGTGGTGCGGAGGGCGCGCATTGTGCCGAAAAGCACGTTGCACCTGCAAACCGCCGCACCGGAGCGGCTGCGGGCGGTTCACCGCGTGCCGAGCGTCGGGCGGGCGCCGGGCGGCCAGGCGGCTGCCGCGAGCCTTGCGACGTGGCTGAGGAACTCGGCCCGGGGGATCGTCACCGCCCCGAGGCTCGCGAGGTGGCCCGTGTGCAACTGGCAGTCGATCAGTTCGATGCCGGCCGCCTCGCACCGATCGACGAGGGCCGCGAAAGCCACCTTGGACGCGTCTCGTTCGCGGGTGAACATCGATTCGCCGAAGAACAGGCCCCCGACCTGGACGCCGTAGAGGCCGCCGACGAGCCGGCCTTCCGCCCAGGTCTCCACCGAGTGCGCCCAGCCGAGGCCGTGCAGTTCGAGGTAGCTGCGTCGCATCTCGGGCGTGATCCAGGTGCCGGGTTCGCCGTCCCGCGGCGCGGCGCAGCCGTCCAGCACCGCCGCGAAATCGACGTTCACGCGCGTCTCGTAGCCCCGGTTGCGAATCGATTTCTCGAGGCTCCGGGTCCTGCGGAACGAGCCGGGCCACAGCACGCAGCGCGGGTCCGGCGACCACCACAGGATCGGCTGGCCGCGCGTGTACCAGGGGAAGATGCCGTGGCGGTAGGCGTGGATCAGCCAGTCCGGGGTCAGCGCGCCGCCCGCGGCCACCAGCCCGTTGGGCTCCGCGAGCGCACTGCCGGCCGGCGGCAGCGACTGCGGCCCGTCGTCCTCGCCCAGCCACGGGATTCTCATGGCGCGGGCGGGACCTCGTCGCCGAGGTCGAGCGAGTCCCGCATTTCGCGACGGTAGGGCACGTGGTCCGCCGCGGCATCCGCGTAGGCGCGGATCGCGGCGCGCTCGTCGTCGAGGAAACGCGCGATCGCGCGCGCGAAGCGCGGGTCCGCGATCCAGTGCACCGAGCGCGTCAGGGTCGGGGCGAAGCCGCGCGCGATCTTGTGCTCGCCCTGCGTGCCGGGTTCGAAGCGCGCGAGCCCCTCCCGGATGCAGTACTCGATGCCCTGGTGGTAGCAGGTCTCGAAGTGCAGGCTGTGGAAGTCGCCGGCGGCGCCCCAGTACCGGCCGTAGAGCGTGTCGCGGCCGCGGAAGAAGATCGCGGTCGCGACGACCTCGCGGCCGGCGCGTGCCAGCAGCACGTGCGGCTCGCAGGCCGGGGTCCGGCTCACGGCCTGGAAGAACGCGAGGTTGAGGTAGGGTTCGTGGCCGTGGCGGCGGAAGGTCTGCGCGTGCAGCCCGTGCACGTGGCGCCACTCGGCGGCCGACAACTCGGAGCCGGCGCGCCACTCGAACGCGATGCCGGCCTCGAACACGCGTCGACGCTCGCGCTTCGCCTTCTTGCGCTTCTCCGCCGTGAAGCTGGCCAGGAAGGCGTCGAAGTCGGCGTAGCCGTGGTTGCTCCAGTGGAACTGGCAGTCGATCCGCGGCAGGAACTCGCGGCCCGCGAGCCAGTCGGCGTCGGCGTCGGTCGCGAACTGCACGTGCACCGACGATGCGCCGAGTTCGGCCCTGGCCTCCTGCAGTCCGGCGAGCAGCACCGTGCGCACCGCGCCCGCGTCGGCATCCGGATGGACCAGGAACCGCGGACCGGTCGCCGGCGTGAAGGGCGTGGCGGTGACCAGCTTCGGGTAGTACCGGAGCCCGTGCCGCGCGTAGGCCTGCGCCCAGCCGAAGTCGAACACGAACTCGCCCCAGGAGTGCGTCTTCGCGTAGAGCGGCAGCGCGCCGACGAGCCGGGCGCCCTCGCGGACGATCACGTGTGCCGGCTCCCACCCGGTGCCCGGACCGACGCACCCCGCGCGTTCCTGCGCCGCCAGGAACTCGTGCCGGAGGAACGGCACGCCGCCGAGCTCGAGCGCGTTCCACTCCGCGGCCGCCACCTCGTCGAGGCCGGCGATGCGCCGCGAGGTGGGAAGCCCGGCGTCCATCAGTGCCCGGCGTCGAGCCGCTCGAGCCAGCGGTCCGCGTCGAGCGCCGCCATGCAGCCGGTGCCGGCGGAGGTGATCGCCTGGCGGTAGACGTGGTCCGCGACGTCGCCGGCCGCGAACACGCCCGGCACGCTCGTCGCGGTCGCATCGCCGTGCAGGCCCGACTTCACGACGATGTAGCCGCCGTTCATCTCGAGCTGGCCCTCGAACAGCGCGGTGTTCGGCGTGTGGCCGACCGCGATGAACACGCCGGTCAGCTTCAGGTCCTGCGTCGCGCCGCCCTGCGTCGCGCGGATGCGCAGCCCGTTCACGCCGAGGTCGTCGCCGAGCACTTCCGCGACCTCGTGGTTCCAGGCCAGCGTCACCTTGCCCTCGCGCGCGCGCTCGAAGAGGCGGTCCTGCAGGATCTTCTCCGAGCGCAGCTTGTCCCGGCGGTGCACCAGCGTCACGTGCCGCGCGATGTTCGTCAGGTACAGCGCTTCCTCGACGGCGGTGTTGCCGCCGCCGACCACCGCGACGTCCTGGTTGCGGTAGAAGAAGCCGTCGCAGGTCGCGCACGCCGAGACACCCTTGCCGCGATAGTGCTGCTCGGACTCGAGGTCGAGCCAGCGCGCCGAGGCGCCCGTGGCGATGATCAGGGCGTCGCAGGTGTAGCCGCCCGAGTCGCCCTGCAGGCGGAACGGCCGCTGCGACAGGTCCACCTCGTTCACGTGGTCCTGGACGATCTCGGTCTTGAAACGCTCCGCGTGCCGGCGCATCCGCTCCATCAGCTGCGGGCCGTGCAGGCCCTCCGGGTCGCCGGGCCAGTTGTCGACCTCGGTCGTGGTCATCAGCTGCCCCCCGACCTCGACGCCCGTGATCAGCAGCGGGTTGCGGTTGGCGCGGGCGGCGTAGACGGCGGCGCTGTAGCCGGCGGGTCCTGAGCCGAGGATGACGAGGCGGGAGTGACGGGCGTCGGACATGCGGTGCTCTGGAGTGGAATGAGGGAAAGTCGGGGGAGAACTCTAAGGAAACCGGGGGCTTGGCCGCCAGCCGTTCCGGCAGCAGGCTGGCGGGGCGGCTACGCCAGACGTATCATGGGGTTAAGGGGCATATCTCCAACCGTCTCTAGAACCAGTCACGGGTACCTGCCGCCATGGCGGAAGCCGCTACCAAGTCCGGGGCGCTGAACCCGCGCCTCACCGCCGCCGTCTCGCGCAGCCTGCGCGAAGGGGCACTCTGGGTGTTCGGCGCGCTGGCGCTCGTGCTGCTGATCGCGCTCGCGAGCTACGATCGCGGCGATCCCAGTTTCTCGTTCACCGGCGAGCCCGGTCGCGTGTCGAACTGGATCGGTCCGGCAGGCGCCTGGATCGCGGACGTCTTCCTGCTGCTGTTCGGCGCGCCCGCGTTCCTGTTCCCGGTGATGCTCGCGTTCGCTGGCTGGCTGCTGTTCCGTCCGCCCGAAGGCGAACGGCCGTCCCGCGCCACGCTGGGGTTCCGGCTGCTCGGCTTCGCACTGACGCTGGCGACCAGCGCCGGCATCGCGACGCTGCACTTCACGGGTGCGAGCCTGCCGAACACCGCCGGCGGCATCCTCGGGGACCTCGTCGGCGCGCAATTGTCGCACGGCTTCGGGTTCCTCGGCGCGACGCTGCTGCTGCTCGGGCTCTGGTTCGCGGGCGTGTCGCTGTTCCTCGGCGTCTCGTGGCTGACGATCATGGACTGGATCGGCCGCCACGTGCTCGGGGGCATCGCCGCGGTACGCACTTTCCTCGCGAAGCGCGAGGACGCCAAGGTCGGTCGCGAGATGAAGGAGGTCCGCAAGGAGGCGGTCCGCGAGGAGAAGAAGAAGGCCGAGACGCGCCCGGCGCCGCGGATCGAGACGCCGCCGCCGGTCATCGAGAAGAGCGAGCGGGTCGAGAAGGAGAAGCAGGTCCCGCTGTTCGACAAGCCGGCGTCGAAGGAACTGCCGGCACTGAAGCTGCTCGACGACGCGCCGCCGCGACAGCAGGGGTATTCGGCCGAGGCGCTCGAGGCGATGTCGCGCCTCGTCGAGATCAAGCTGCGCGACTTCGGCGTCGAGGTCGAGGTGGTCGCGGTGCACCCGGGCCCGGTCGTCACGCGCTTCGAGCTGCGGCCCGCGCCGGGCGTGAAGGTGTCGCAGATCTCCGGACTGTCGAAGGACATCGCGCGCGCGCTGTCCGCGATCAGCGTGCGCGTGGTCGAGGTGATCCCCGGCAAGAGCGTGATCGGCCTCGAGATCCCCAACGAGAAGCGCGAGGTCGTCACGCTCGGCGAGATCATCAAGTCGAAGACCTACGACGACGTCGCGAGCCCGCTCGCGCTCGCGCTCGGCAAGGACATCGGCGGCAACCCGGTGGTCGCGGACCTGCAGAAGATGCCGCACCTGCTGATCGCGGGCACCACGGGCTCGGGCAAGTCCGTCGGCATCAACGCGATGGTGCTGTCGCTGCTCTACAAGGCGCCCGCCGAGCAGGTGCGCCTGATCATGGTCGACCCGAAGATGCTGGAGCTGTCGGTCTACGAGGGCATCCCGCACCTGCTCGCGCCGGTCGTCACCGACATGAAGCAGGCCGCCAACGCGCTGCGCTGGTGCGTGGCCGAGATGGAGCGTCGCTACATGCTGATGGCGGCGCTCGGCGTACGCAACATCGGCGGCTACAACAAGAAGGTCAAGGAAGCGAACGAGTCGGGCAAGCCGATCCCGGACCCGATCGTGCAGCAACGGCTGCAGGCGGGCGACGTCAGCGTGCTCGGCATCGACGGCAACGTGCCGAACTGCGAGAACCTGCCGTACATCGTCGTCGTGATCGACGAACTCGCCGACCTTATGATGATCGTCGGCAAGAAGGTCGAGGAGCTCATCGCGCGGCTCGCGCAGAAGGCGCGTGCTTCCGGCATCCACCTGATACTCGCCACGCAGCGCCCGTCGGTGGACGTGATCACGGGCCTGATCAAGGCCAACATCCCGACCCGCATCGCGTTCCAGGTGTCCGCGAAGGTGGACTCGCGGACGATCCTCGACCAGATGGGCGCGGAGTCGCTGCTCGGCCACGGCGACATGCTGTACCTGCCGCCCGGCACCTCGGTGCCGAACCGCGTGCACGGCGCCTTCGTGTCCGATGCCGAGGTGCACCGGGTGGTCGAGGCGTTGCGCGGCGCGGCGCCGAACTACGTCGAGGAAATTCTGGACGGTCCGCGCGGTCCGATCCCGGGTCTCCCGGCGGAAGAAGGCGAGGGCGGTGGCAGTGGCAGTGGCGGCGACGACGGCGAACAGGACCCCCTCTACGACGAAGCGGTGCGCATCGTCGCCGAGACCCGCAAGGCCTCCGTGTCCGGTATCCAGCGCCGGCTCAAGATCGGCTACAACCGCGCCGCGCGCCTGGTGGAGACGATGGAGGCGGCCGGACTGGTCGGTCCGCTGCAGCCGAACGGCAGCCGCGAGGTGCTGGCGCCTCCGCCGGCCGAGGGCTGAGGTGGACCCGCGCGCCGCGATGCGGACCGGTGCGATCGCGGGTGTGCTGCTCTGGGCGTGGCTGGTCGTGCTCGCGGCGCCGGTTGCCGTCGCAGCAGCCTCCGCACCTGCGGTGGCGGCCGGCTCGGCCGGGTCTGCCGCGACGGCGGCGCCGGCCGCGGTGGCTCGCCCGTCCGCGGCCGACGCCGTGGCCCTCGCGAGGGTCGAGCAGGCCATCGCCTCGCTCGATTCGGTGCGCGCGGAGTTCGTGCAGGAGCTCGTGGATCCGCGCACGAAGTCCACGCAGCGCGCGACGGGCACGCTGTCGATCCGCAAGCCCGGCAAGTTCCGCTGGGACTACGCCGCGCCTGCGCAGGTGATCGTCTCGGACGGCGAGCGCCTCTGGCTCTACGACGCCGACCTGGAGCAGGTCACCGTGCGCCGCGTGCGCGACACGCTGTCGCAGACGCCGGCGATGCTGCTGTCCGGCCGCGGTCGCATTGCGGACGGCTTCACCGCGCAGGCCCTGCCGCGCGCCGACGGCCTCGAATGGGTCAGACTGGTGCCGAAGCGGGGGGATACCGACTTCCGCGAACTGCGGCTCGGCTTCGCCGACGGCACGCTCCGCCGCATGGAATTCGAGGACAAGTTGAACCAGCTGACGCGGATCACCCTGACGAAGATCGAGCGCAACGCGCGTCTCGACGACCGCCTGTTCAACTTCGTGCCGCCGCCGGGCGCCGACGTCATCGGACCCGCACGCTGATGCTCGACCTGCGTCTGGCGCGCCTCTGGGCGCTGATCGGCTGGGTCGGCGTGCTCGCGGCGGTCGTCGTGAGCCTCTGGCCGGGCGGCGTGCCGCTGCCGGCCCAGGTCTGGGACAAGGTGCAGCACGGCACGGGCTATGCGCTGCTGACGCTCTGGTTCACCGGGCTCTACCCGCGCGGTCGCTACCTCCTGATCGGCGTCGCCTGCTGCCTGCTCGGGATCGCGATCGAAGCCCTGCAGGGGCTCACCGCGACGCGCAGCACCGAGGCCGCGGACGTGCTCGCGAACTCGACCGGGATCGCGGTCGCGCTCGCGCTCGCCTACACGACGGTCCTGGGCGGCTGGGCGCAGCGCGTGGAGCGGCTGGCCGGGCTGGAGCCCCGCTGCCAGCCCGAGACGCCCTGAGCGTGCGCATTGCCTAGAATGCGCGGGTGACCCGCGCCGACACCCAACGCCCTGCCGGAGTCCCGAACTCCGCGCCCTATCGTCCGCTCGCGGACCGCATGCGGCCGCGCTCGCTCGACGAGTTCGTCGGGCAACAGCACCTGCTCGGCCAGGGCAAGCCGCTGCGCCGGCTGGTCGAGGGCGCGACGCTGCACTCGATGCTGCTGTGGGGCCCGCCGGGTACGGGCAAGACCACGCTCGCGCGGCTCGTCGCTGCCTCGTGCCGCGCCGAGTTCCGCCAGTTGTCCGCGGTGCTCGCGGGCGTCAAGGACATCCGCGCGGTGGTCGAGGACGCGAAGGCCGCGCGCGCGGCGAGCGGCGCCGCGACCGTGCTGTTCCTCGACGAGGTGCACCGCTTCAACAAGGCGCAGCAGGACACGTTCCTGCCGTTCGTCGAGGACGGCACGCTGGTGTTCGTCGGCGCCACGACCGAGAACCCGTCATTCGAGGTCAACGGCGCACTGCTGTCGAGGGCGCGGATCTACCTGCTGAAGTCGCTCGCGCCCGCGGACCTCGAGGCGCTGATGCGCCGCGCGCTCGCGGATTCCGAGCGCGGTCTCGGCGGGCTCGGCGTTCACCTGGACGACGCGGCCGCGGATCGGCTGGCCCGGGCGGCGGATGGGGACGCGCGCCGAGCGCTGAACCTGCTCGAAGTCGCGGCCGACGTGGCGGTGCCGGTGGACGGTCGCCCGACGATCACCGCGGAAGTCGCCGCCGAAGTCGCGGCGGGCGGTTTCCGTCGCTTCGACAAGGGGGGCGACCAGTTCTACGACCAGATCTCGGCGCTCCACAAGTCGGTGCGCGGGTCGGATCCCGACGCGGCGCTGTACTGGTACTGCCGGATGCTCGACGGCGGGTGCGACCCGCTCTACGTCGCGCGGCGCGTGGTGCGCATGGCGACCGAGGACGTCGGACTCGCGGACCCGCGGGCGCTGACGCTTGCGCTCGAGGCCTGGGAAACCTACGACCGCCTCGGCAGCCCCGAGGGCGAACTCGCGATCGCCCAGGCGATCACGTACCTCGCGGTCTGTGCCAAGAGCAACGCGGTGTACGTCGCCTACAAGTCGGCCCGCGCCGACGCGGAGAACTCCGGCACGCTGGACGTGCCGCTGCACATCCGCAACGCCCCGACGCGGGTGATGAAGGAGCTGGGCTGGGGGCAGGGCTATCGCTACGACCCCGACGAGCCCGAGGGTCTCGCCGCCGGCCAGCGTTACTTCCCCGACGAACTGGCGGACCGTACCTACTATCATCCCGTCGCGCGCGGACTCGAGATCAGGATCCGCGAGGCCGTCGAGCGCCGTCGCGCCGCGCGGGGAGGCCCGGATCCCGGGGCTTCGCGCTGAGCCGCGACGACCTCGCCGCTCGTTCGCCCGACCTGTACGGCCGATTCCGGCCGCCGACCCTCTGCAACGACCCGCCAAGTTCAACCACGACCCGCAACGCCCGAGGCTCCCCGTGCTCGATCCCCGCCTGCTGCGCACCGAACCAACCCTCGTCGCCGCCAACCTCGCGCGCCGCGGCTTCGCTCTCGACGTCGATTCGCTGGCTGCGCTCGAGGAGCGCCGCAAGGCCGCGACGCTGCGTGCGGATGCCCTGCGCGCCGAGCGCAACGCGAAGTCGAAGAACATCGGTCGCGCGAAGGCGCAGGGCCAGGATGTCGCGCCGCTCCTGAAGGAAGTCGAGACGCTCGGGGCCGACCTCGCGCAGGCCGAGGCCGAGTTCGCCGCCGTGCAGGCCGAGGTGGATCGACTCGCGCTGAACCTGCCGAACCTGCTGCACGACTCGGTGCCGGAGGGGCGGGACGAGAACGCGAACGTGGAACTCCGCCGCATCGGCGAGCCGCCGTCGTTCGCGTTCGAGCCGCGCGACCACGTCGCGCTCGGCGAACTCTCCGGAGGTCTCGACTTCGAGGTCGCGGGCCGCATCTCGGGCGCGCGATTCGCGGTGATGACGGGCGGCATCGCGCGCCTGCATCGTGCGCTCGCGCAGTTCATGCTCGACCTGCACACGCGCGAGCACGGCTACCGCGAGGTGTACGTGCCGTACATGGTCAACCGCGACACGCTGACCGGCACCGGCCAGCTGCCGAAGTTCGAGCAGGACCTGTTCGGCGTGTCGGGCGAGAATCCTTACTTCCTGATCCCGACCGCGGAAGTGCCGGTCACGAACCTCGTGCGGGACCAGATCGTGTCGGCCGACGCGCTGCCGCTCAAGTTCGTCGCCCACACGCCGTGCTTCCGCTCCGAGGCGGGCTCCTACGGCAAGGACGTGCGCGGGCTCATCCGCCAGCACCAGTTCGACAAGGTGGAACTGGTCCACGTCGTCCGGCCGGACGCCTCGTACGCGGCGCTCGAGGAACTGACGGGCCACGCAGAGCGCGTGCTGCAGAAGCTCGGCCTCGCGTACCGCGTGATCGCACTCTGCGCCGGCGACATCGGTTTCGGCTCGGCCAAGACCTACGACCTCGAGGTCTGGCTGCCGGGGCAGGGCAAGTACCGCGAGATCTCCTCGTGCTCGAACTGCGAGGCGTTCCAGGCGCGACGGATGCAGGCCCGCTGGCGCAACCCGGATACCGGCAAGCCGGAGCTCGTGCACACGCTGAACGGCTCGGGCGTGGCGGTCGGGCGCGCGCTGGTCGCCGTGCTCGAGAACTACCAGCAGGCAGACGGCAGCGTTCGCGTGCCCGAGGCGCTGCGGCCGTACATGGGCGGGCTCGAGGTCATCGAGCCGCGACGCTGAGTCTCGCGGGGCGCGGGCGGGCCACCGCCGGAGTCGTCCGTCGGGCGGTGGCGCGGCCGACGGCGCCGGGCCGGAAAGCGAACGGCCGCCCGTGGCGGCCGTTCCGAGGACGATCGACGCGAGGCCCGGCCGTCGCTGCGCGGCGGCCGGTGACGCTCACTCCTGCGAGGCGAAGCCAAGCAGGTGCAGCAGGCTCGTGAAGAGGTTGAAGAGGCTGACGTACAGCGACACCGTCGCCATCACGTAGTTCGTCTCGCCGCCGTTCACGATCTCGCTGGTCTGCCAGAGGATCAGCCCCGAGGACAGCAGCACGAACATGCCCGAGACCGCGAGCGACAGCGCGCTCAGCTCGAAGAAGAACGCGGCGAGGCCGAGCAGGAACGCGGCGATCACGCCGACGAACAGGAAGCCGCCCATGAAGCTGAAGTCCTTGCGGGACTTCACCGCGTAGGCGGACAGCGCGACGAAGGTCAGGCCGGTGATGCCGAACGCGTTCATCACGATGCTGGAGCCGTTCGGGAGGGCGGTCAGGTACGTCGACAGGATCGGCCCGAGCGTGAAGCCCAGGAAGCCGGTCAGGCCGAACACCATCAGCACGCCCCACGCGCTGTTGCGGAGCTTGTAGACGCCGAACAGCAGCGCGAAGTAGCCCACCAGCGTCACCAGCAGGCCGAGGCGCGGCGCGCCCATCGCCAGCGACAGGCCCGCGCTCGCGGCGCTGAAGAGCAGCGTAGCGGCCAGCAGCAGGTAGGTGTTGCGGAGGACCTTGTTGGTCTCGACGGCGGAAACCGGCCGGGCGACGGCGGTCTCGGCGGCGACGGAATTCACGGGGTAGCGATCCATGAGGGTCAGTCTCCTTGGGCGTGTCCGATGTCTACCGGAAGTGGACCCGATCGTAGCGCATTTCCAGTGACCTGCGAACGGCGGTTCGGGTGATGCGTTTCGCCTTTGGGTTGGCTACAGAGACCTCCCGGGTGGGGTAAAGTTCACAAGCGTCCGCCCCCGCCGCGTCCAGTGCGGCGGCCGCCGGAGAGGTGGCAGAGCGGTTGAATGCAGCGGTCTTGAAAACCGCCGGCCCGCAAGGGCTCGTGGGTTCGAATCCCACCCTCTCCGCCACCGAAAATGGGGACTTTTCCCACCTCACGACCCCACGACGCCGCCATCCTTCCGCCGGATCACGACCGTCGAATCCCGCGGCACCGTCGTGCCGTCGAACGCGCGGGGAAAGTTCGTCAGGCGCGGATCCCCGTCCCCGGGGTGCTGAACGTTCACGAACAGCGTCCGCCGGTCCGGCGTGTGCGCGATCCCGGTCACCTCGTCCCCTGAAACGCCCGCGAACAGGCGCCGTACCTCGCCGGTGCGCGTGTCCGCCACCAGCAGCTGGTTGTTGATGTCGTCCGGCTGGTCGCCGTCCGTCTCGACGAACAGCCGCCCGTCCGGGTCCGCCCACAGGCCGTCCGGGCTGCCGAACGCGTGGTCCGCGTCGTGGCTGTCCTTCGCCATCAGGAAGATCTCCCAGGCGAAGCGGGTGCCGACGTGGCCGTCGAGCTCGCGCCACCGCAGGATGTGGCCGTGCGGGTTCGGCGCGAGCGGATTCGCCGCGTTCGGCGCCGCGCGTCGACGATTGTTCGTCAGCGAGCAGTACACGCGCCCGTCCGGCGCGACGGTGGTCCACTCGGGCCGATCCATCGGCGTCGCGCCGAGCAGGTCGGCGGCGAGCCGCACGTACGTCACCACCGCACCCTGGTCGCCCAAGCGCGACTTCAGGCGCGGGTCGTCGGCGGTCAACTCGAGCCATGCGCCCGTGCCGTCCGCGTCGAAGCGCGCGACGTAGAGCCGGCCGTGGTCGAGCGGGCTGCGGCCCGCGGCGCGCATCGCGCGCCAGTCGCCCTCGGACACGAACTTGTAGACGTAGTCGTTCGCCTGGTCGTCGCCCATGTAGACGACGACGCGGCCGCCGTCGCCGACCGTCACCGCCGCGCCCTCGTGCTTGAAGCGGCCGAGCGCGGTGCGCTTCACCGGGGCGCGCGCCGGATCGAGCGGGTCGATCTCGACGACCCACCCGTAGCGGTTCTCGGCGTTGCGGTACCGCGGATCCGCCAGGTCGAAGCGCGGGTCGTAGCGATGCCACCCGTAGCCGAAGCCGCGCGAGTCGAGACCGTAGCGCGCCTGTTCGACGCTCGGCGACCACGGCGACTCGGTGCCGAAGTAGCCGTCGAAGTTCTCCTCGCACGTGAGATACGTGCCCCACGGCGTCGCGCCGTTCGAGCAGTTGTTGAACGTGCCGCGCGGCGCGTCGCCCGACGGCGTGCGCAGCAGCGCGTGGCCGGCCGCGGGCCCGGAGAACTCGACCGGAGTGTTCGCGTGGATGCGCCGCGCGTGCGGGACGTCCACCACCTGCCAGCGGCCGTTCACCTCGCGCAGCCCGAGCACCGACACGCCGTGCGCGTGCTGCGAGAGTCGCACGTCCTCGAGGCTCTGCGGCCAGGGCTTGCCGAGCACGTGCGGGTTCGTGCCGTACTCGTGGTTGAGGCACAGGGTGCCTTCGCGACCGGCCGCGCCGGCCTTCGGAAAGAAAGTCATGCCGTCGTGGCCGATCCCCACCAGTTCCTCCTGTTCTGCCGCCGTGGGCCGGCGGGAGGGATCGCCGTCGTACGGTCGCACCGACGAGCCCGGGCGGACGCGGTCGCCCCACGAGACGAGGGTCTCGTAGCGGTAGTCGGGCGAGATCGCCGGCATCGGCCCGCGCGCGTCCGCCCGCCTCACCGGGTGGAACCCGAGCAGGCCCGAGGGCGTCGGCCCGTCGGCGCCGGCACGCGCCGCCGGCAGGAACGCCGCGACTGCGACGGCCAGCCCGCCTGCGAGCACGCGCCGCCGAGCGACGTTGACGGCCAGCACCTCGTGGAACGGCGGCTGCGTGGAGGGGTTCGAGATCCGGTCGTCGTCGCGCATCGGGTCCTCGGTCACGGTGACTGGCAGGCCGGCAGTGATACACCTGCATTGTTGCGGGCCAATGGTGCCTGCTGCCGCGGCGGTCCGCGACGTCGTCGGTACGCGCCGCGGTCGCGCGGCCCGCGTACTGGACCCGGGGCACGCGAGGCGCGGGTTCGTGGCGTCACCCGGGTGCCCGACGCGCCGCCGCGTTGCGGCGAGGCATCGACGAACTCCGCAGTCGCCGCAACTCCGCCGGCGTGTCGAGATCCAGCGCCGCGGCGGGGATCGGCACGCGTCGCACGCCCGGGCGCGCAAGAATCGCGCGGGCACCACGATCGCCGCTCAGGCGTCGGAGCTGCGCCCAGGTCGCGCGAGGCAGCATCGCGGGGACGCCGGCATGACCCGCGTATTCGGCGGCCGCGAGCGTCCGGCCACCCGACGAGGTGGTGACGAGCCGGCGGAGGTCCGCGACCCGCACCGCCCATTGATCCACGGTCAGCACCAGCGTGCCGGCGCCGTGCGCCGGCGGCCGCGCGAGTCCCGCGCGCAGCGAACTGGCCAGCCCCGTGCGCCAGCGGGGATTGCGGACGATCTCTACCGGCAGGCCCCGGAGTTGCGCTGCGATCGCGTCCGCGGCCGCGCCGACGACCACGCGCACGCCGAGCGGTCGCGTCGCGAGCGCGGCGCGGACCGCGCGACGCACCAGCGGTTCGCCGCCGAGCCGCACGAGCTGCTTGCGGCGCCCGAGTCGGCGGCTCCCACCCGCCGCGAGAACGAGGCACCAGTGACGCCGCGCGAGCGCGGACGGGGAGACGCGGCCTTCGGCTATCATCGCGGGCATGCGCAAAGAGTACCGGAGCCTGCGGCGCAAGCCGTTCCTGACGCCCGTCTGGATCTTCGCGTGGGTCGGGCTCGCGGCACTCGTGGCGGCCGGCTGGGCGGTGCTCGCCGCGTCCACGACGATCGTCGTCGTCACGCGGCACGCGGAGAAGGCGCCCGATCCCGGCGACGACCCGCCGCTCGCGCCGCTCGGCGAGGCGCGTGCGCAGCGGCTCGCGGAGATCTTCGGCAGCCGCGGCCGCGAGCACGCGGTCGACGCCGTCTATGTGACGCAGTGGAGCCGGACCGCGCAGACGGCGCGCCCGCTCGCCACGCGCCTGTCGATCCCCGTGACGCCGGTTCCGGCCGACGATCTCGCCGGTCTCGAGCGCCGGCTGCTGGCGGAGCATCGCGGCGGGCGCGTGCTGGTAGTGGCCCATTCGAACACGGTGCCGCAGCTGGTCGAGCGGCTGGCCGACGGCGGCGAGTTCCCGCCGATCGCGGACGACGAGTATGGAACGGCGTACGTGGTCGCGATTCCCCGCTGGAGTCGACCCGTGGCGCTGAGGATCCAGCTGCCCTGAGCCGCATCGTTCGCGCCGTCAACGCAACCGCGCCTCGCGCGTTGTATACTCGAGATGGACGCGGCTGGGCGACGGCGATGGGGCATCGCGAACGAGAATCCCGGCGGATTCGCGGCTACGGGGTGCGTCTGCTCCTGGCCGCTGTCTGCGTGTCGGCTGCGCTGGCGGGCTGCGGCGGCGGCTCCTCGGGCGGGGGGACCGGTGCCTCGACCACCCCGACGAGCCCCGCGCCCGTACGTCCCACGTCCGCCGAAGCCTTCGCCTTCCTCGACGAGGCCACGTTCGGTCCGAAGCCGGCCGAGGTCCAGCGCGTCACGCAGATCGGCTACGAGGCGTGGCTCGACGAGCAGATCGCGCTGCCGCCGACGTATCACCTGCCCGTGGTGCGGGAGCTCTTCGCCGCGAACCCACCGCCGCAGGGTCAGCCGCAGTCGCAGAACGACCGCCTCGACGCCTGGTTCCGCGCTGCCCTGAACGGGCCGGACGCGCTCCGCCAGAAGGTTGCCTACGCCCTGTCGCAGATCCTCGTCGCCTCGGACGTCGGCGCGCTGCGCAACCAGCCCCAGGCGCTCGCGAACTACCAGGACGTGCTGGTGCGCCACGCGCTCGGCAATTTCCGGGACCTGCTGCGCGACGTGACGCTGTCGCCCGCGATGGGCGTATACCTCTCGATGCTGGGGAACCGCCGTCCCGACCCCGTGCGCAACATCCGGCCGGACGAGAACTACGCGCGCGAAGTGATGCAGCTGTTCACGATCGGCCTCGTCGAGCTCAACCGCGACGGCACGCCGAAGGTGGATGCCCAGGGCGTCGGCCTGCCGACCTACGACCAGTCGGTGATCGAGGGCTTCGCGCACGTCTTCACCGGCTGGACCTACGCCGGCGCGACCGCCGGCAACTTCGCGAACCCGCCGCGCAACTGGACCGCCCCGATGGCGCCGGTTGCGGCCTTCCACGACACCGGCCCGAAGAAGCTGCTCGGCGGCGTCACGCTGCCGGCCGGGCAGACGGCCGAGCAGGATCTCGAGGCGGCGCTCGACAATCTGTTCCGGCACCCCAACGTCGGGCCGTTCGTCGGGCGTCAGCTGATCCAGCGGCTCGTGACCGCGAATCCGTCGCCGGCCTACGTGGAGCGCGTGGCCCGCACGTTCGACGACGACGGCCGGGGAGTCCGCGGCAATCTCGCGGCGGTCGTGCGCGCGATCCTGCTGGATCCGGAAGCGCGCGCCGCGGCCACCGATCGCAGCGGCAAGCTCGAAGAGCCGTTCCTGCGGCTGGTGCAGCTGTGGCGCGCGTACGGCGCGCGCTCGGGCAGCGGCCGTTACCTGCTGGCGGCGCCCGAGCAGGCGTTCGGCCAGGCGCCGCTGCGCTCGCCGTCGGTCTTCAACTTCTACCGGCCGGACCACCAGCCGCCGGGCGAGCTGCAGGCCGCCGGTCTCGTGTCGCCGGAGCTGCAGATCACGACCGAGACCACGACGGTCACGACCGCGAACGCGCTCTACAACCTCGTGTTCTTCCGCAACTCCAGCGTGACGAACGCCGGGCCGAACGACGTGCTGATCGACGTCACCGAGGAGCTGGCGCTGACGGACACGCCGACGGCGCTCGTCGAGCGCATCGCAGCCAAGCTGCTCGGCGGACGGATCTCGGACCGCCTGCGGCAGGCGGCCGTGGAGCAGGTCGGTCGCGTGCCGGCCACGAACCGGGCGGGCCGAGTGGCCGAGGCTCTGTACCTCGTCGTCACCTCGCCCGAGTACGCGGTCGACCGCTGACGGAGTTCGCACGATGGACCGTCGACTGTTCCTGAAGGGCGCGGCGCTGGCCGGGGCGGGCACCGCCCTCGGTCACCTGCCGGGAGTGGCGTACTCGGAGTTCGTCGGTACGGCGAACGCGCTGCCCGGGTACCGCGCCCTCGTGTGCGTGTTCCTGTTCGGCGGCAACGATTCCTGCAACATGGTCGTGCCGCGGTCCGCGCCGGAGCACGAGGTCTACGCGCGCTCGCGGCAGAACCTCGCGATCGCCCGCGACCAGCTGCTGCCGATCACCGCGCTGAACCCGGACGGCGCGCTGTACGGCCTGCACCCGTCGATGCCGGGCGTGCAACGGCTGTTCGAGCAGGGCGCCTGCGCGGTGGTGGCGAACGTGGGGCCGCTGGTGCAGCCGGTCACGCGCGCGCAGTACCTGAACGAGTCCGTGCCGCTGCCGCCCCAGCTGTTCTCGCACAACGACCAGCAGGACCAGTGGCAGACGCTGAAGGGTCGCTCGACGGTCCGCAGCGGCTGGGCCGGCCGCATCGCCGACGCGCTGGACGCGAGCGCCGGCGGCGGGCGGGTGCCCGTCAACGTCTCGCTCGGCGGCACCGTCGTGCAGCAGGTGGGGGAGCGCACCGTGCCGTACAACGTCGGTCGCACGAACGCGCCGGAGTTCACCGGTCTCGGCGGTACGAACGCACTGACCGCGGCGCGGCGGACGGCGTTCGAGTCGCTGCTCGACGGCGCCGAGTCCGGCATCCACGGACGCGCGTTCGCGAGCGTGGAGCGCCGTGCGATCACGACCGCCGCGAGCGTGAACGCGGCGCTCGCACCGCTCGCGACCGCGCCGGCGTTCACGACGGCGTTCCCGGCCAGCGGCCTCGGTGCGCAACTGCAGATGGTCGCGCGCCTGATCGCCGTGCGCGACGCGCTGCAGGTTTCCCGCCAGGTGTTCTTCGTCGCCACGGGCGGCTTCGACACCCACGACGACCAGCTGGACGATCACCCGGTGCTGCTGGCCGACCTGAGCGCTTCGCTGGCGGCCTTCCACGACGCGCTGGCGCAGATGCGCGTGGCGGAGCAGGTGATCGCGCTCACGCAGTCCGACTTCGGCCGCACGCTGACCTCCAACGGCGACGGCACGGACCATGGGTGGGGCAGCCACCAGCTGGTCGTCGGGGGCGGCGTGCTCGGGCGGCGGATCTACGGCACGATGCCGCGGCTAGAGATCGGCGGGCCGGACGACACGAGCGGCGGACGCATCATCCCGACGACGGCGGTGGACCAGCTGGTCGGGACGCTCGCGCGGTGGCTGGGCGTCGCCGACGCGCAGATCGACGCGATCGCGCCGAATCTCCGGAACTTCCCGCAGCGGTTCCTGCCGTTCGTCTGAAGCGGTTCGAGCCCGCGCGCCGCGCGGTCACGCGCCGCGCCGGAAATCCTCTTCGAGCACGCGGTAGCCGGCATCCACCATCCCGAGATGCCGGTAGATCGCCTGCGCGCGCTCGTTGTCGTACTCGACGTAGAGCCGCAGCCCGCAGACCTCCGGGTCGCGGCGGGCGGCCGCGAGCACGTGCCGGTAGAGCAGCGAGAACACGCCCTGGCCGCGCGCCTCGGGCACGACGTAGACCGACTGGATCCACCAGAACCAGCCGCAGCGCCAGTCGCTCCATTCGAGGGTGACGAGCAGCTGACCCACGGGGCCTTCGTCGTCGTCCGCGACGTAGTAGCGGCCCTTGTGCGGATCCGCGAGCACCGCGGCGACGCCTTCCTCGAGGAGCGCGCGATCGAGTTCGCGATGCTCCGTCTCGA
>Ga0315900_10004408_pt1 | contig 19894 bp, 11 predicted proteins | sample LakEriMetagenome_FD_203521 | JGI IMG/M metagenome (GOLD analysis project Ga0315900, IMG submission 203521) | Freshwater fungal communities from buoy surface, Lake Erie, Ohio, United States - Buoy 12 MA114 | ecosystem: Environmental > Aquatic > Freshwater > Lake > Lake biofilm | place: USA: Lake...
TGTTTGTCTGACATACTTTTCCTTAAGCTGCATTCATTTTTATGGCGTCCGCTAATGCATGTGCACCTACGACACCAATTAGATTATCAAATAAATCGAGTATTGTTAAAGTTGCATTTGTTTTCAAACCTTCTGCTAAAAAGTGTACTTTCCGATCATCAATTCGATTATTCCTCAAATCGAGACAAGTTAAATGTGTATTTATTTGTAATGCTTTTGATAAAGCTTCGGCACTTTGAATACCAATCAAATTACTTTCTAGATCGAGTTTTGTTATACTAGTATTTATTTGTAATGCTTCAGCTAAAGCTTGTGTGCCTTCATTACCGATTTGATTGACTCTTAGATTAAGGTTTGACACATTGGTATTTGTTTTTAAATATTTTGCCAATATTTTTGCACCTTGATTATCAATACCTGCACAACCTAGCTGTACATCTGCTATAACCAAATTATTATTAAATAGTTTTTTTATTCTATCCATTTTATGATTTGGTGATTAGTAATATTATCATACAAATAATAAATCAATTTTTTAAATTATGGTCCAACCCGTTAATTCAACAATATAAAATCTGTTTGGACAAAAAGGAAATTAAGATTCCAAGGTAGTAATACACCCATCATAAAATATTTTTTCCAAATAAATTGTCAATAATTAAAAAAATTGAAATAAATTTAAAAATAGCCCAATTATTTAATATTATTGTTATGAGTTCATGTTCATCTTATAGTTCCGCCGATGATAATATATTAAAAGGAGAATTGTTAAACAATAAATATCTATTAATCCATAAAATTGGGGAAGGGTCGTTTGCTTCCGTGTGGTTTTCTGTTAATATTGTAAATTCAAAATATTATGCCGTTAAAGTACAAAACCCAGAAGATTTTGAAAATGGTGTTGATGAGATAGATTTATTAAAACGTTTTAGTCAAGAGAAATGCAAATTTATTAACTCTTTAATTGAACATTTTGTGTATGAAAGGGAAGATGGAGTATCAATTTGTATGGTTTTTGAACTTATGATTGGTTCTGTTTATGACGTAATGAAGAATGGAAAATATATCGAAGGGTTTCCTTTGAAAACTGTTAAAACGATTATTTATCAATTATTAATAGGCATGGATATCATAAATAGAAAACATAAAATTCTCCACACCGATATAAAGCCAGAAAATATACTCGTAGTTGGAAAAAATATTAAGACGGAAAAAATGATTTGTGAATTAAATAAAAAATCAAACTATACCAATATTTTCAAAAAAAAAGGAAAATTCAAACCAAACCAATTAAAAGAAATAATTGAACAAATTAATTTTGATTCTTTTGAAAATACAAGTGATATTGTAGATGATAAATGTATCGAAAATATTCATATAAAATTATCCGATTTTGGTAATTGCCGGGATATAACTTATAATCGAACAAATATTCAAACAAGATACTACAGAAGCCCAGAAATATTATTGGATTATAAATATAATGCAAATTGTGATATATGGTCTGTCGGATGCATGGTTTATGAATTGATAACTGGTAAACTACTTTTTAATCCAGATAAACAAAGAAGGTTATCATACGACAGGTTTCATATTCACGAAATAATTTCTAAATTAGGTAAAATTCCTGACCATTTAATCAAAACATCAAAAAGGTATTCAGATTACTTTAAAAAAAATGGATTATTGAAAGGATTCAATGAAATTAATTATTCTCCCCTATATATAACAATTATTGAAAAACTTGATAACCGTGTTCCAAAAGACCAAATTTTCACGACACTGGATTTCATTTATAAATTATTAGATTATGATCCTTTTAAAAGGCCAACGCCACAACAAGCTCTTCAACATAAATGGTTTGATGATCTTTAATATTTTTTTAGATTAAAATTAAGTTATTATATTACATTTATCTTAATGCACTTCCCGGATAACCACTGAACCCACTATCATTAGCTTCACTTCCACCTGAAGAAGGTATATATTGATTACTAAACCCTTCTATTGAAGGAACAAAATAACAATTATTATTATTATGTTTATCACACGGAGATTTAATTTTATTTAAAACTTTTGCAAATTCATCATACGCTTTTTTAAGATCATTATTCGATTTAGGAGCCAAAAATTTTTGATATGTATAGTCCATGCTCATTTTATGATCTTTTTTACAATCTATACCCTTTTGATGAGTCAATCAATTACTTAAAATTTCAATTTTTTAATATACCCAATCCCGGTTAGCTAACTCTATTGCTTTTTATAAATTAATACAAAAGTGAAAACTAGCCAAAATAGATAAATAAAAAGAGATAATCTGAATAATTGCATTTTTAATATTATTTTTTATGAAAGTCATATGTCAACAATAACCATATTATAGGTCCACGCAGGAGTTACCACAATAAAATAACAGCAATTTTACAAAAATACTTTTTTGTAAAATTGCGTGATTGAGCGAAGTATAACTTCACCCGATCCCCTCAAAATAGATTATAATTGGTCAGTTTATAGTTATTTTATTGTGGTAACTTCTGCGTGGTCTTATAATATGGTCATTGTCAACAAACAACTTTTATAAAAAATATCATAAAAATATAATTATCTAGTTCATTACTTTTTATTTATCCATTTTTTTTCATGATATTTATTGTATTTTTGCTAAATGTACTAAAAAGTAATAGACACGCTTAATCGGAAAAAATATTTTGGACGGAGTATAATGAATAATTCATAAATGTCACTTATGAAACTTATGTACAAGGGAAAGTATTATATATGGCTAAATTAAAAATGTATAATAAATATAAGGCTATTGTATCACAATATGGAAATCCATCAAATGATATTTTCATCACTATTTGATGGATTATCATATTGCAATGTAGTAGCCGAATCGGTGTTCTAATAATTTTAGGCTATAGATATCACAATATGGTTATCCAGATGATAATCAGGATATCTTATTGTTGATGTTATAACATGGGGGACTACATTTAGTTTTTTCAGTTATGTGCGATAATACAATAAATATAAGACCATAGATACCACAATATGGTTATCCAGATGATCATCAAAATATCATATGTAAATTGATGGTTAATAATCTTTTTTCCTTATTCACTTGTGGATTATTCATTGATTTTTTAATAATGAATATGTATCAAGAGAAAGTCTAATATGCGACTAATTTGATTAATTATATTAAGAATATTCCATGCTGTTATTTCACAATACGAATTTAACCAAATGAAAATTTATTGTACGTCACAACCTTCAGATTTTGTTGTGCGCGATTATTACCATATTGCAAGATAGCAAACAGACCATTGATCGAATAGTTGTTTGGCCATAAATCCACAATGTGGTTTACTTGATAAGAATAATATATATATCTGCAAAAGTCTACTAACAATCTTTTACTCAAGACATACTCAAGACATATTTATCGATTTTTAATTGACTAATTTAAATAATGTATAAAAAAAATAAAAGTATAGATTAAGTACCATACAAATGGATAAAATAATTATAACAGATATATTTGGTAATAAGGTGATTAATAACATAACTCAACTATTTATCGTAGTTGAGTCACCTTATATTTTACAAAAAATAACTGATAGAACACTATACCACGATTCTATATGGAAAATAAACCATAATTATTATAATCATTTAAATATTGCAAATAATTATGGACCTGTTGGGGACTTGTGGTTTCCTGATGAAGAAAACAGAAATAAAATATTATTGGTACATAAAAGAATTAGTACTCATCCTATTGATTTTATTAAAATTGATTCATATATGGATATTACTATTTGGAAACCAATACCGCCACCGGGATTCCAATATCTTGGATTAGTTTATTCAAAAATAAAACCAAAATTAGATTCCATTTTTGTCATAAATCAAAATTATATTATTGACTATAAATACAAGACACAAATTAGAGGAAGAAATACAAGTATGAATGAATATAATTTGTTATCTAATTTAAAGATATCAAAAAACACAATAGATACCAAAAAATTATTGATCAAAAAAGGATGGCTACCGCATATAGGAAAAAAAGTTAAATTAGTACAATCGGAAACACCATGGTACGAGTTAAGAAGATTAAAAACTCCTCAATCTCATGAAAAAGTTATAAAAACTGAAAATTTTTACAATGAGAAAAATGAAACAAAAATTAACTCAAATTATATTGTATTATTACTTTTATTTTTAATATTGATTATAACCGTTATACATATGAGTATTTAGGTTCTTAACTTTTGATAATATTGTAGTCGGTACTCATTTTTAGGGGCGCATTCGTTGGTAATTTTGAGTTTACTTTTTTTAATATTTTCATCAATATTATAATCGGTAATCATATTGCGATTATATAAATATCCAATTGGATCAAATATATAATAGTCTTCTTCGAACGGATTGTTTCCTTTGTAAATTCTATCCATTTTGGAAACCAATAGATCCAAAGAAATACACATATTTTCAACTAGCCAAATATAAAAATCGGCGATATTATGTTTTTCCTCATTAACAAAATTTTTATAAATTTTAACATATATTTGGTATAATTCATCCCTGTCATCCACTTTTAAAATTTTTAATGGATTTATTGTCCGCAATCTATCTAGTTCATAATAACTAAATTTTGGTTTTAATTCAATTGTATCTATTTTCTCATCCATAAACCTTTTTTTCTTATATTTCAAAAAATGATAAAAATCGTTACTATAACTTCCTCCGTACTTCTTATTTTTATTAACCATAGCGCTTATATCACAAGAGATATATTCAGTATATAGTAAAATATTTTTAATTCCAAAATAGTATCCAATTTTTGAGATAAAATCTATAAAATTAATATCCTTAATATATTTATTTTTATTAAAAGCCGAAAATTTGGAAATATAATTTACAAACATAAATGTTTCATTATTCTCTTCGCCTAATTCAATAAAAAAAGTAAAATAGTTATTTTGAATTGTATAAATGGAAAATCCATTTTTGGTTGTAGCGCCATAAAATTTTTTATAAGCGTTAGTACTATCGTACCATTCAACCATTAAATCCATCTCATGTTCTCCTATTTTGACCCTAAATTGGTAAATTTCATTGACATAATCGTTGACAAACTTTTTAATTTTCTCATAGATTGTAAATGTGATAATATTTTCTAATTCCAGAAAATCGATAACTTTATTTGGAGACGGCAATACAGGTCTACTCATTAATTTTATTGGATTTTTATCAATTAGAGTGAATTCATACCTCGTTATAATATTTGAAGCGTATATATCGTCAGTGTGATAATACAGTGCCCCTTCATCTTTTTTGTCCAATCTTAAAACGGATAACGGAGGCAACACAATCTCTTGTTCTTCGGGAAAAAGTGAATAAGATTCAATACATAAACCAACCCCTTTTGTTCCACTTGGAATTTTAATTTTGACGAGAATAAATCCAAATTTATATGTTTCGGACCGGTAAAATGGATCTCTTGTTGTGCTTATAAAACTTGGATCAATATAAGAATCACCTATTTTTAAATGTTTCAAATAACTATCATTACTCACAAATCTATAAAGAGTATACGATTTGTCAAAAGGTGGAGCATTATAAATTAAATCCCAAATAGATTCAATGATATTTTCTAATAACTCATTTTTGTATTCATACGATGACATTCCTCTCAAATATTGATTCATAAAATAACTTCCTTGTAACGAAAAATATTGAACAACTCCTATCTTATTTTGTTCAATAATATATTTTTGATGTTCCAATATTGTGTTTGCCGATATATCATTTTTTTTTATAACACCACATAATTTCATAACACTCTCTTGATCGTAGTATTTATTACTCTCTTTAATTAATTCCATATTTAAAGCAAGATTTATAAGCTCACTTCTCGTATAATATGGCTTAATATGAGAAAAATGTGGCAAGAACGATGGTTTTATACAAACAGTAATATTTTTACCAACCTCATTCGCATAGTAGTAAAACACTTTAATATAAGTAGTTTCCAAAATATTCAAATTAAAAAAATTCATAAAAGTCAGCATTAAATATAATTTTCTGTACTCTCTATACATTATAATATTTTCCCAATCTTCTGTTGATTCTTTCAAAGATTCATAACTTACGCCTTCCCATTTTTCAATATCTTCTAATTGTCCATGAATGTCTTTTTTAAATTTTGATTTTATTTTTTTTTTCCTCTCTTTCAGTAATTCGATCAGTTGTTTATTTGGAAACCTATACGATTGGTAAGTCACGCGATTATAAACATACTCCCTTGGTATTAAAAATAAGTTTTTGGTATATTCATCGTATAATGGTATTTTATTATCTATCTTCGATATATCGTCCCTAATTTCATCACATATTTGTTTATTTGTCTTGTCTTTGACTAACTGTTTAACTTTTTTATCAGCATCTTTCAAACTGTCTGACAATATTTTTTCCGTTGGAACAATACCTCTAATATAGTACAATTCATCCAAAATATTTTCTGGTTTTACATATCTTAAAGCTTTTTCTTTTTTGTAATATAATATATAACTCATATACTATCTTGTTTATAAAAAAATTATTGTGATTTTGGATTATAAATAGTCAATAGCTCTATTAATATTTGATATCTATGTTTCAGTATATTATTGTGTTTTTTAATTAGATTAAAACATTGGTGATCGTAAGATAGTGCCCTCCAATTGCAAAAAAATTTTGTCTTATGGTATTCAATTGCCAATTTAATATTATCTAACTCTTTGTGTATAATTTCAAGAATCTCATTAACACCAATAATTGCTTTTTTGACAGAATTAGTTAACTCTTTGTTTGATAACTCTTTTATTAATTCATCAATAATCACAATTGTAAATTCTAAATCTATATCGTTCAATGTATCCACAACCTTATCAATCCCATACTGATTATTTGTTGTAAAATAACTAATCATTTGACCCATCGAATAAGTAGTATTTGAAATTGTACTTAAAACAAGATCTGTTCCAATATTACTTATAACTCTTGTTGCCTTACTACTTAAAATAACTGTTGTTATTAAACTTGTTGCTAATGTTCCCATTATATTTATGAAATAAAAAAAATATTTTCATGGTTTGCTTTTTTCAATTTTAATTATTATAACCCCACGGCGTCGCATAATTTTGTTCGGTTTTTTTACTTCCATCGTTATAGTATGTCACCGTGTATCTTCTACCTCCTCTACCTTCCATTGTTTGTGTCCCTATAACTTGTTTTACAAGAGGTCTTCCAATGCAATTATTACCATAAGGATTAAAACCGTAAGGACCATAACCCCAAACGTTCGACATCTTGTTTGATCTAATTTCCCAATTTTACAGATTCAACAATAGGTAAATATTTCAATTTTTTTATAATAAATGCTACTCAATAAAAAAGTCTATCATTCAACTACTAATTTGATTAGTTATATTAAAAATATTCCAGGCTGTTGTTCCACGATATGGATTCGATCAAATGGAATCCTGTTAAATCATTTGATTATTATAATATTGTAAGATAACAGCCGAACTATTGATCGAATAGTTCCGGCCAGGAATTCCCAATATGGTTTATCCAGATCAAACATCAGGTTATTGTATTGCGGATTCTTTGGCCTGGATTATATTTAAGTGGTCAACAAAAGATCAACATATTTTTGTAAATATAATCCAGGCCAAAGATAATCTTCTTCATCAAACCATATTCATTGATTTTTTATGATAAATATCACTTGAAAATAAAGATTGTATCAATTATACTATTTAATCATAGACACATTGCAAATTTCCACTAAATGGTAATCAATGCCAAGAAAATAAGTGTTTTATCCAAATTGAAAAATACTTTTAATAATAATACCAACAGATCATACTATCATATGGTAGACGAAGATGAGATAAACAATCTAAAGTAATAGTTAGCTTATTACTTTTTATCCATACTATTATATGGTAGAAGGGGATGAGATAAGCAATCTAATGAAATAGTTAACTTATTACTTTTTAACCATACTATTATATGATAAAAGGGGATGAGATAAGCAATTAAATGAATTATTTAGCTTGTTACTTTTTAACCATACTATTATATAATAAAAGTGGATGAGATAAGCAATTAAATGAATTATTTACCTTACTATTATATGATGGAAGGGGATGAGATAAGCAATTAAATGAATTGTTTACCTTACTATTATATGATGGAATGAGATGAGATAATCAATTAAATGAATTATTTAGCTTATTACTTTTTAACCATACTATTATATGATAAAAGGGGATAAGATAAACAAATAAATAAAATAGTCAACATATAACTTTTTAGTAACAAAACTTAAAAGTATAAATACTTTAAATAATTCATTATTTCCATGGCATTGATTTATGATTTATTGTCAATATCATAGCTCAGTTTGTGCTTAAAAAAAGATAATATTATTTATTGAAAATCAAGATTAGAAGGTTTTTTGTCTTCAGTATTAAATTTTACGCCATAGAGGTAAGATTTATCCATCTTATAATTATTTTTCTCCAAATAATCGACTAAGTCTTTCTTGGAAAATGGGCATCTTGAAGAATAAGATTCACTATACCAATGCTTAAGGCCCGCAAATAATGAGTCGTGTCCTTCATAATCGGAATAGTCGTTTGTCATAACAAGGTTATTTTCAATGAACTCAAAGAAGATATCACTATCCTTCTTATATTTATTTGTATATTGTGTAACTTTAGCAGGTTCACGAAGACCATATTTAGTAAATTTAGGATAGTATACTTTGATCAAATACCAAGCAAAAGCCTTTTTCCATTTTTCTAACTTCTCAACCAAATCGTAATCTTTCTTAAATTGTTTGGCATATTTAGGATCATCCACGAATTCACTCTCCCAAGGAGAAACCCTCAAACGTCTCCATGTACCCCCATCTGTTGATGGGATTTGAGGGAGCTTGTTACATGTCAAAAGTAATTTGAATTGTGGTTTAAATCTAATTGGATCTTTATATAAAGGTCTTGCATAGATCCAATCACCTCCAGTTAACTCTTTCATAAATCCCACCTGAATTTGATCATCGTTTTCAGGTTCTTGGAAGACAACAAACCGTTTGCCTCTCATTTCTGCTAATTCAGGAGATGCACCACTAGAACTACCTCGTTTTCTTGTTAATACAGTTGTTGGTAAAACACCACAATATTCTCCGAACGATAGTTGGAATAATTCGACTGTCTTTGACTTACCATTAGAATTTTTAGTTGTTGTTGTATCATGTAGTAAATACGTTTGATTATCATCTAATTCAAATCCATAATACGACCCTTCACCAACATGTTCTATTTTGATGGGTGTTATCAAATCTTTTTCTTGAATACCATTGGGATTAAAATCAACAATTACATATTTATCATCTATTAACTTCACTTGAAACCCCAAAGATCTTGTTAGATTAATTATATCGGTTAATAATCTTCGATTTTGAATATCTATATCATAACCATTTTTTGTTTGTGGTCTATTATTTAAGAATCCGGTCAATAGTTGTAATTTACCGTGATAACTATTTTGGAAATAACCTTTTGGAATATATTTTTGATCAAATAATCTATTTTCCCTTGCGAAAGATTCAAAATTGCCTGTTATAATAGGTGTATTATCAGTACTTAACCAATAACCAAATAAATATGGATCAACTTCAACATCTTTTTCTGGCAAATTGACTAAACTCTTATATCCCACAAACAATTTTCTAATACTTTTGGGAATTTTCAAAAAACTTGATAACTTGATGGTAATATTATGGCCATTTGGGATATAAGAATCGTTTGTCTCACTAATTTTTTTTTGAAACTCTACACATTTTTCATAATTATCTAAACATTCTTCTTGTATCACAAATCCATCTTCATTTAGTTCGATCCATTTAACTTTCCAACTACTATTATCTTTATCGAAATAGATTTCATCCGGATTCATAAATTTAAGGGATAATCTATGTTCTTTATTTACGATATAAGGTTCGGCACCAAGAGGCGTTATTTTGTACATTTCGTCGGTTCCTTGATAAAGATGTTTCACTTTTCGAGGTGTGTTATCGTTGCCCATTAATTTATCTTTTATTCTAATATCTTCTACATTTTTAAGTGATCCGTCATACATCATTATTTTAGTTCCTGGAGCATGACATCCAGTACCTGTCCACAAAACAAATTGCTCTCTTTTGGTATTACCATCTAAATAACTGGATAATAATGTTAAAATATACTCTCTCATATCATTTTCTGTTTGTACTTTAGAGAAAAAATCTTTGATGCCTACAATATGTGGATGATTTTCGGAGTACTCTTTATAGGTGTAACCAGTTGTTAATGATACATAATCGTCTGGTGTTCCTGCTCTGAATGTTCCTTCCTTAAGATCGTAAACACCATTATCAAATCCAATCAAATAATTGTTACTGTCTAATTTTTCTTCAAAAAATTCATCATAGAATAATTTTTTACATTCTGTTAAAACACTTTTTTTGAACCCACTTTTTTTTAATTTTGTAACAATATTTAATATTTTTGTTGCCTTTTGATGTAATAAATCAGAATCGGAGCCAGATTTCGTAGCCATTTGTTTAAGATAAATGGAACTCAAGATAGCAAATTCTTTAGTTAATTCTTCAGATATTTTTAGATCCAAAGTGTATCCTTGATCAATTTCGACCCATCTGTGATTTTGGAATTCGTACCATGTATCGTGAGTAATTGAAGTGCACCTAAATTGGTCTTTGTATAATTCATAAGCCACTTTTGCAATATCGTATTCTGTCCCAGATTCAGCTTCAACAATTAATTCATTCACATTCTCAGTCATCAAGTCTGCATATTTGTCTGGATTATCTAATTTAGCCCAATGTCTTATGGATCCAATAGTTAAACCTTTATCAACAGATTTTCTCCATACTTTCTCGCACGATTCTTCATCATAATTATTAGCTTGTTGTGAAAATTCTTTGAATGTATCAAGCAAATCAAAACTAATATTATTAAGTGCCCATCCTACTTTAATCCAATCGTTGTACACTGTTGCTCTTTGTTTGGATAATATTTTTACTAGATCTTTGGCCAATTTAATGTCTTTTGCTTTCGATTGTGAATATTTGTATTTAGCTTCTTCTTTTACTTCTTTTAATACTTCCTTTCTATAGTTTTCATAATCTCTTGTAATTTCTGTATTTTTTTTGTCTTTTGATACATCTTTTTGGGGTTTTTTATAATATGTCTCCTCAATTTCTTTCAATGCATCGGTTAATTCATTAGTATTGACAGTTTCTTTTAATTTCATTTCATCTGCATCTGTATAACGCCGATTGCTTAATAATTTAACTAAATCTGTATGTTTGTAAGATTTAATATTTTTTTCTTCGAATGTACAATAATAAATATGTGTTAAATGATAATATTGACCATCATGTTTTCTCGATCCATACATCATCCAACCATTTCTTGCAACTACGGAAACATCGAAAACATCGTCAATACTATTAACAAAAGGAAGATGTCTCAAATAGTTATTTTTCCTGACAAATTCTCTTGTCTCATGAACGATTAAATATCTCATTGTTTCTGGAATCGATAAATTAGGATATTGAATATGGAATCCATCTTTATACTCTTTTTTTTCTGATCCAATTTTAATTGTTGGATTTTTCTTTTCCATTACAAATGCTAATAATGTATCATTTGACCATTTATAATATTTTCTAACAATCGTATTAATACTTGCGATAATTTGTTTGATATCATCATCGTTATATTTCCTTTCACTATGTTCCTCACTGAATCTTAAATCTATGTCAATAAGAAGCGGTCCTACCTTCTTGGGTCTTTCAACAATATGCAACTGATTTCCTAAAGCACAACAATATAATTTCAAAAATTTATCGTTATCTTCATCAGAGATATTGTATCTTCCCCAAGGTGGACCAAAAGCAGTATGTGTCAAAAAATCGTTTTCTTTGGCGATATGTTCTTGCAAAAATTCTTCAAGGTTTCTCCTATTTTCTTCTAATTTTGTATTATCATTCTTATTGGACATATAATAGGTATAATTGACTAGAGTTTATGTCGTTTAAACACATATAATAAAAAAATCAATTTTTCGTTAATGAATAATCCATAAATGTCACTTATGCATAAGGAAAAGTATGTTAGATAACCAATAAATTTAATCTTGTTTGAATAATATTTTTTTTATTAATATAAATGCATTAAATGAATAAACCAGGCCAGAATAATAACAATATGATTACCTGATGTTCATCTGGATATTCTTATTGTTATCACTCTGGCCTGGAATATCTAATTTGCAAGAGTTATGCTTTATTTAATGACACAATATGACATCCATGTTACCATCATATTATTTAGTGTGAATAGTAGCCTGAATATTATTTAATAAATTAATATTGATAAAAAGATATTATCTAAATAAGATTAAATGAATTGTTTGATTGACATACTTTTCCTTAAGCTGCATTAATTGATCTTTTCTTAATGAATGCAGTTTAAGGAAAAAGTATGATAGATAACCAAAAAATAAATATAAGGCTATAGTGTCACAATATGGTAATCTATTTAATTATATTTTAATTACCATTTAATGGATGATCATATTGTGAATATAGTAGCCGGATTAATGATCTGACAATATCATAATATAATATCCAGATAATCATCAGGTTATTGTATTGTTGATATAATGGCCTGGATTGTCTTTTGTGTTTTTAATTATGTGTAATCATATCATAAATATAGGGCTATTGTATCACAATATGGAAATCTATCAAACAGTTATTAGGGCATCATTTGATAGATTATCATATTGTGGATCTAGTAGCCGGATTTGTGATCTGATAGTTTCGGCCATCAATACCACAATATAATATCCAGATGATCATCAGGTTACTGTATTGTGGATGCCATGGTCTGGACTATATTTAATAACTATCATAATTATGCTTAAAAAAAGATATGACACAAATATGATTAAAAGTAATTAGTTGATTAATAATCTTTTTCCTTATTCATAAGTGTCATTCATTCATTGATTTTTCGTTAATGAATAATCCATAAATGTCACTTATGTATAAGGAAAAGTATGTTAGATAATCAATAAATTTAATCTTGTTTTTAATAATATCTTTTTATTAATATTAATGCATTAAATGATATCATGGTTGTTATTGCCACTAAATGGTATCATGTATATCATTTAGTGCATTCCATCAGCCAGGATAATTATTTTAATGATTGAGCCAGGCCAGAATAATAACAATATGGTTACCCGATGTTCATCTGGATATTCATATTGTTGTCACTCTGGCCTGAAATATCTAATTTGCAAGAGTCATTGCTTTATTTAATGACATAATATGACATCTATGTTACTATCATATTATTTAGTGAGAATAGTAGCCTGAATATTATTTAATAAATTAATATTGATAAAAAGATATTATCTAAATAAGATTAAATGAATTGTTTGCCTGATATACTTTTCATTATTCATTGATTTTTGTTAATAAATAATCCACAAGTGTCACTGTATCATTTATGAATAAGGAAAAGTATCATAGATAATCAAATTAAATATAAGGCAAACGAGGCACAATATGATAATAAAAATATCATTACACCTACTATAAAATATTTTTACCGGGACTTTACAAAAAGCCATACTATTAAATGACGCAAGGTGATGAACTAATCATTTTAATGAAATATTCAGTTTATGTCTTTTTATCCATACTATTAAATGATGCAATGGGATGGACCAAGCAATTTAATGAAATAGTTAGCTTATAATTTTTTATTGTTATAAATTAAAAGTGTATGTGCTGCAAATAATTTCTTATTTCTTTGGTATTGATTATAAAATAAATAAATGTACACTAACTTCAAAGATCCTTCTTTTTACACAAGACCGGGAGTTCCTCCAAAAAGAAAGTAATGAGGTCTGGTCTCGAGGTAAGGTTAGTCTCGAGATGAGTTTTATCAATTTGTCCGTTATGATCAAAAAACCATTGCCATGATTCGATGGGAATATTTTTAGCACAGAAAAAAGCCCATAAGGACTCGAACTCGTCATAAATTTCATCATCACCAAACCAATGGGCCAAGATTTCGATGAACTCTAGGCCATGCTTAATGGCAAAACGGACCATGTCCAAAGGAGGAGTTGAATGTCCATATTTAGCCAATAGCCATTTCAGTGATTCCTTTTGTTCGTTTTGGATGGCAATTTTTATATAATGATTCAATATTGACTCCTCAAATGCTTCCTCAAAATTGTAATCTCTCTCCAACCAATCAATTGCACCAATCTCCAATAAAGCCATGACTATGGTTTTCAATCTTTTACACACCTTGTTATTTTCTAGCCATTCAAAAACATCGTTTCTTTGGCCTAAAATAGCTCCTATGTAGGCATCAGAAGAAATGGGAAGACCGCGCTCTAACATCCAGGAAAGGACGTTAAAACATCCATAAAAAGCAGCTTCTTCAGAAACATAATCCAAATTTGGATTGACATGTTCTTCCATATCCGAATTTGCATCTAACCGAGAAAACCACCATTCCAAAAACTCAACCCGACCCCATCCAGCCATACAAGGACACAAATCGTTGAAGATTTCGGCAAACATACAGATCTGGTCATAGTATGAGTTCGAATGATAGCAACAATACCTGTTCAAGAGCATAATAAATGCTTTGAAATTGCCCACTTCAATCGCCATTTTGAGAACATCGTAAGACGGGACAAACTGTGCAGACAGAAGGTATTTGATTGAGTTCAATGTAGGTTCTTCAAGACATTTGCGTAACATCTCGAAGAATTCATCGTTGAATAATCCCATTATTGCTAATTTTTGGATTTCCTTCAAAAGTTCATCTGGCACTTGAATACCATTTTCCTCGAATTCCTTCTCAAAAGTTTCCTGCTTTTCCATTCTGCAGAAGTCAATGAAATGCCAAACTAAACGATCTAACAATGAGTTAGATTTTCAATTTTTTTAATTATAAATAATAAGCGACTATTTTGATTAGTCATATTGAGAATATTCGGGGCTGTTATTTCATAATACGAATTCAATCAAATGAAAATCTATTATACCTATCATAAAATTTTTTTCTGATTAACCATCTCTATTACTTTTTATTGATTAATATAAAAAAGTAGCCAAAATAAAAAGAGATAATATGAATAATTGTATTTTTTAATACCATTTTTTATGAAAGTAATATGTCAACATTAACTATATTATAAATCCACGCAGGTGTTTCCACAATAAAATAATCATAAAATAGATCATAATAGACCATTTTATAGTTATTTTATTGTGGAAACACCTGCGTGGACTCAATATGGTCATTACCAGTAAATTATTTTTATAAAAAATATCATTAAAAATATAATTTTCTAGCTTATCTCTTTTTATTCGTCTATTTTAGATGCTCATATATTTTTGCATATCATTTGATAATCACCGAAACTAGATAAAATACTTTTGTATAGTTATGTTATTTAGGAAAGTGTGTATTTTCCTAAATTCCATATTGTATATCCTCAGCCGGATTATTGATCTAATAGTTTCGGTCATGAGTCCATAATATAATTATTCAGATATAATATGGAGTTATTATATTGTGCAATTTTCTGGCCTAGATTTTACTTAAGTAACTAATATAAATTGTTACTTGACAACTTTTTTTATTTATAATAAATAAACGATTTTATAACCTTTCTTGAATCATTATTTTATTTTTGATAGGCCTTAAATGGTTGTCTTGACCCACAAGTTCCATGATTTCGATATATTTTTCTTTTCCCATAATAAGAGACTCACGATTTTCAAAAACTATTTTCATCTCTTTTTTTTTCTTCTTTTCTGTCAATCGATCAAAAGTCGATCCCGGATCTGGGCTATACGAAAATTTACTTTTGGTAGTTCCGATGGTAAAAGATTTTATTTTGCTTGAATATGGAGGTATAATTTCTATTGGTTTTTTATCAAAATAATAATAATTATATGGATCATGATTTGTATTTTTCATATATTCGGCAAAATCTTTATTATTTTCGATGATTACATCTTCAATCGTTAAATAATAATTTTGATTACAATCGATAGCGTAAGGATACGGTACATCACTATTACCAACAGGAGATACATAATCAACTATTTCGCACATGGCTTCAAAAGAATAAATTTCATACCCTATCGAAACATAGATCAAATTATTTAACTTGATCAAAATACTATTACCATCGAAACCAGATCCATGACCTCCACTGAATGCTGTCATACTATTTAAAGGTGATTTACCAATAAAAATCTTCTCGAACTCAAACTGAAGAAAATGTTCCTCTTTTTTTTTATAATTGTTATAAATTTTTATAATATTTCCTTCTACAATACATTTAAACGGACGACCGCCGTTGTCATGAATTTTATACATTGATTTTTCCATGGCAAACAAATCATGATAGTGATCTGCTCTCAAAATATTTTTATTTCATTTTTTTATGTGTTTATAAGTCAATACCAGGGAAATAAGAGTTTTTTCCAAATTGAAAAATACTTTTAATAATAATTACAAAAAGTCATATTATTAAATGACATAATGTGATGAGATAAGCAATTAAATGAAATATTCAGCTTATGACTTTTTATCCATATTATTAAATGACACAATGGGATGAGCTAAGCAATTCACTAAAACAATCACCTTATGACTTTTTATCCATCCTATTAAATGACACAATAGGATGATATAAATAATTTAATGAAATAATCAGCTTATAACTTTTTATCCATACTATTGAATGACAATGAGATGAGCTAAGCAATTTAATGAAATAGTCAGCTTATAACTTTTTATCCATACCATTAAATGACACAATGGGATGAGCTAAGCAATACACTATAATACTCATCTCATGATTTTTTATTTATATTATTAAATGACACAAGGGGATGAGATAATCAATCCACTGTAATAATCAGCTTATAACTTTTTATCCACACTATTAAATAACACAATGGCATGAGCTAAGCAATTCACATAAATAATTAGCTTATAACTTTTTATCCACACTATTAAATAACACAATGGAATGAGCTAAGCAATTTACTGGAATAATCAGCTTAATGATTTTTATTGTTATAAATTAAAAGTGTATGTAATGTAATAATTTCTTATTTCCCTGATATTGGTTTATAGGTAGAATTACAATAATTAACATATTACCAAGCAATATTGTAGTAATTTATAGTTATTTACGATATGGATTATTGTTAAACGATAATCTATTTAACAAATATTATATTGTAAAATAACAGCTCAGATAAATAATTTATATTTTATGAAACAAATAGCTTGTTATATTCTTCAGAATTGTCACTTTTTGCCCAATATTTTAACGATTCAATTGTTAAGCCTCCATTATATTTTGCATTTTCCCAGACCTGTTGGCATGCTTGTAAATTATAATTATGGCTCTTTTTAGAAAATTGATTAAAAATATCAAATAACGATTTATCAATATTATGCAAAGTCCAACCAACATTGATCCAATCGTGATATTGGTAACTCCTTTTAGAATCTAAAATCTGGACCAATTTAGTTGCTAATTCAATTTGGTTATTTGCTGTGGAATTTTTAATTGTGGTAGTATTGTTGCTTGAATTATTATTTTTATTGATAATTGGTTTTAATGGTTTTATTTCGTCTGTTTCATTAAATTTTCTAACGCTTAGAAGTTGAACTAATTTTTCTTTTGGATATTTTCTTCTATTGATTTCGTTAAATTGACATGTATAAATATGAGTTAAATAATATTTTAATCCATTAGGTTTTTTAGACCCATACATTAACCATCCTGTTGATACAATGTGACGATCAAAAACATCTTCAATATTATTTGTAAAATTCAAATGAACAAGACCTTTTAATTTTTTAATTTTATTAGAAAGTTTTTTGATTATAGTAGCTCTCATTATTTTGTTGATTGGTAGATAAGGATATTGAATATGAAATCCATCTTTGTACTCTACTATATTGCCATTAGTACCGGTTCTAAACGATGGTCTCTTTTTTTCTAAAATAAATGTTGTTAAATTGTAAGGTTTAATTTTAAATTTTTTATTAATTATTCTGTTAGACATTGCAATAATATATTTAATATCATCAAGATGATAAACTCTTTTGCTTGTATTTGGGGAAAATTTCATATCAATATCCAGAATTAAAGGTCCAACTAATTTTTGTCCCTCAATAACGTTAATTTTGGATGAAGCACAGTATAAATCCATAAAAAGAGGTAATTGTTGATCAGGGATAATATATTTACCCCATGGATAACCAAAACAACAATGTGTATATTCGGATTTTCCATAAACTTGGTGCAATTTTAAAAAATTTATCAAATCAAAATTTGCACCATGTTGCATGTGATTGATATCAAGCCACATATTACCATTTGGAAAATAAATCAATTTTTTAATTTTTGTTGTATTGTCCAATATTTAAGATATAGATATGTTGATTTCTATGCTATTATTTCAATTGTATAAATAATTAATGTTGAATTTAAGGAAAATGGTTTGTTAAGTAATAATATTTATAATAGTCGATCTTTTTGTTGGTCACTAAAATATAATTCAGCCATAAGAATCCACAATACAACAACCCAATGGAAATTGGATAACCGTATTGCGATATCGATGGCTGAAATTATCAGGTTATAAATCCGGCTACTATATTCACAATATGATAATCTATCTAACGATATCTTAGACACCGTTAGATGGATTATCATATTGTGAATATAGTAGCCTTATATTTTTTATTTGACCATTTGTAATACTTTTCCTTATTTATAAGTGACATGTGACACTCATGAATTACTCATTATATAAAAATCAATGAATAAGGAAAAAGATTATTAATCAACAAATTACATTTGTATTATATCTTTTTTAATTATAATTATGATAGTTATTCAATATAGTCTTCATATGGAAGACATCAACAATACAGCATCCTGATGATCATCTGGACAACCATATTGTGGCATTAGTGGCCGAAACTATCAGATCACTTATCCGGCTACGATATTCACAATATGATCATCCATCAAATGATACCCTAATAACTATTTGATGGATTTCCATATTGTGATACAATAGCCCTATATTTATAATATGATCACACATAATTGAAAATACAAAAGACAGTCCAGACCATAACATCAACCATATTATGGCATTTGTGGCCGAAACTATCAGATCACTCATCCGGCTACGATATTCACAATATGATCATCCATCAAATGATACCCTAATAACTATTTGATGGATGATCATATTGTGATATCATAGCCCTATATTTATAATATGATCACATATAATTGAAAATACAAAAGACAGTCCAGGCCATAACATCAACAATACAGCATCCTGATGATCATCTGGATAACCATATTGTGGCATTAGTGGCCGAAACTATCAGATCACTCATCCGGCTACGATATTCACAATATGATCATCCATCAAATGATACCCTAATAACTATTTGATGGATTTCCATATTGTGATACCATATCCCTATATTTTATTTATTGGTTTTCTATCATCTTTTACCTTATTCACTTGTGGATTACTCATTATATAAAAATCAATGAATAAATGTCACTTATGAATAAGGAAAAGTATGTCAGACAAACAATTCATTTAGTCTTATTTAGATAATATCTTTTTATCAATATTAATTTATTAAATAATATTCAGGCT
>Ga0315900_10004409_pt1 | contig 19893 bp, 31 predicted proteins | sample LakEriMetagenome_FD_203521 | JGI IMG/M metagenome (GOLD analysis project Ga0315900, IMG submission 203521) | Freshwater fungal communities from buoy surface, Lake Erie, Ohio, United States - Buoy 12 MA114 | ecosystem: Environmental > Aquatic > Freshwater > Lake > Lake biofilm | place: USA: Lake...
ACCCTACCAAGCGCATCTCCGGCTTGGAGTCCGATGTAGGTAGCCGCCGCGTTCTTGACTGCGTTCTTTACGTCTCCGCCACTTAGCGCAGTGTTGACCACTACGCTACCGATGGCCGCGTTCAGTGCTGCACTTGCTCCGGCGTATCCCGCCGCGCTCGTGATCGCCGCCCCAATAGCCTGCCCAACACCCGGAAATGCCATCAAGCCGATGACGGCAGCAGACTTAACAAAGTCTTTGAACTCAGCGCCGCGAGTGTCCAGCAACGCTTCGTAGCGTTGAGACCTTACCGACCCGTCCGGGTTAAATACGGCGATGATTCCGGTAGGGGTTGTGGCGGTCTTGAACTGCTTGAGTTGTTCGGGGTCGCTGACGCCGTACTGGTCCAGAGTTGATTGCACCCGCTGCGCGGCAAACATACGGCGCAGATCATCGGGGTAACTGGGGCTTGTGTCGTTGTAAGCCGCGCGGAAGTCGGTGAAGAAGTAACCGTAAACCGATCCAACGTAGGTGCCGTCAGGCAGTTGCCGTCCGGGATCCGAGTAGGTAGTCGGCATATTCCGCGCCCACGCCGGAGCCGGACCTGACGGCGCTACAGGCGGAGCAACCGGCGGAGCCACGGGAGGGGCAACCGGCGGCGCCACAGGAGGGGCGACCGGCGGCGCTACGGGAGGCGCTACGGGAGGCGCTACGGGAGGTGCCACAGGCGGAGCCACAGGCGGAGCCACAGGCGGCGCTACGGGAGGTGCCACAGGCGGCGCTACGGGAGGTGCCACAGGCGGCGCTACGGGAGGTGCCACAGGCGGCGCTACGGGAGGCGCTACGGGCGGCGCTACGGGAGGCGCTACGGGCGGCGCTACGGGAGCGGTAGGCTGCGTACCGGTGACGCGGTAGTAATCGTCAAGAGTAAAAGATCTGCCAAGCGCAGCGTTCCATTTAGAAACCGTGGTCTCCGGGCTCCAGCCCTTTGCCTGTGCAAACTCTAATCCCCGCTGAGTGGCAAGCGCATGATCATTGGGATCAAGCGCGTACATGTAGTATTTGAACGCCTCCGGGGAGTTGGAGATGTCCTGCTCGATCAACTGGAGCGAGAAGTCCGGGCTGCTGTAGAACGCAAGCCCAGCAGGGTCGGGGGCGCGACCGAGGTACCGGTAATAAAGATCGTAGATAGCAGCAGTTCGCGGGTCTACATACGGGCCGCCGCTGTCTTCCGGGAATGTTTCGAATTCCTCAAGGATCGCCATGATCTTATTGCGTCAAGTCCCAGAAGGCGATGGTGCCGTAGCACTCGCCTTGCGGAGTTGCAGAATCCGCCGTGCGGATGGCGAGCGTCAGGACATCACTGGCACCGGCCAAGGACACCCCCAACTGCAAGGCCCAGTTGTAACCGGCGGGGTCAACCAGAGGCTGCGTACCGCCCGAACCGCTTGAGGACACGTAGTCTGTCTGCACCAAAGTGCCGCCAGTCATGGCTGTGGCAGACGTATCCATTTCCACGTTGGCATCCGTCGAAACGGCAGACCAAGAAGCGCCCGTTAGTGTCGCGTTAAAGAACAGACCCACTTCGTAGTTCTGACTTGCGATAGGTAGCAGTTGCATCCGCCCCGGGAGCACCACCGCACCAAGCGCCGTGGATGCCAAACGGATCGACACAACCGGCTTGAACGTCAGTTGGATGTTGCTGAGTTTGGTCGTGCGTCGCGCCAAGTGACTCGGGGAATACTGCTCGTAGCCGCCCTCAGAGATGACCGTCGAGCAAATCTGCTTCATGCTCGCGGTGGTGAGGTTGGACAGATTCTTGATCTCGTACCGCACCGGCAGGATGGCCGTGGTCATGTAGACCGAGCCAATGTCGTTGGCGTTGTTGAAGGTATGGCAGACGATGTACTGGCCATTGATCACGAACCCGGTACGCACCGAGCCCACACCCAACCATTCAAAGTCACACCAGAAAATCTGCGTCTTACTCGGATCGAGCGTGAGACCGGACGCCCCGGTGCCGTCCAACTTGTCCCCGTTCCAGTCGGCTTGGTTGACGGTGCGGACATCGCTCGGCGTTCCCGGCGTAGGCAGAGAATCGGAACGCATGACCATCGACAGCGTGGTGCCGTTGGCCTGGAAGAACACGCCGTTCTGGGTGTTGAAGTACCCCACACGCTGCCGGATGTTGGCCGTGGGTGTGTTCATGGCGAAGGTGGCAAGCACCAACAGCCCCTTGCCCGGTTGGTAGGACATGGAGCGGAACGTCTGCCGCACTGCCTCAGAGTTGAGGGTGTTGTCTACCGACATGAGTACAGTGGACTCGTTGCTCAGGAACGTGGTAGATGCACCGTTGACCGTGCTCGTATCAAACTGGTTGTCCGCAGCGTAGCGTTGCTGAGAGTCGAAGAGCGTATAGGGCTGACTGACCCGCAGCCGCCCAAAGGCATCCGTGTTGGTGCCACCAATTGAGATTGGGATGGGGGATGTCGTTGCCACGATCTGCCTCAGTATTGCGTCCAAGCGGTTGAAGTACAGACGCAGGACGTTGTTGAACTGCTCCTGATAGCGTGAGTCATAACCGCCCGGCGCAAGGGGCAGATTAGGTGGCGGCGGGACAATTGCATCTTCAATGAGCAGGCTCATCTGCGACCATCCATCCGAACGTCGATACGGGGGGAACCCAACTGCCACGCCACGCCAAGAGCAGTGGACTCGGCTTTCATAATCAACTGCCGCCCGCGCACTCGGATGTAAACGATGTTGGTGAACTGCTCAATCGGCACTGTGGCCGTACGCGTAACCGCTGCACTGCTCGACCCGCCCAGGGATTGGGGCGTGTTAAACCCAGAGCCCGAACCCTTCATGGGTATCAAGGTCATGGTCAACGACGGATTGTTTGCGGTTGAACCTACAAACGTCACGTCCGGCACCATGCGCCAGATAAACCCAAAATTCTGTCCGTCTTCAATGTCGAACTCGGCAGATTCGATGTAAGCATTGATTGCGGTCGGGGTTGCAGTCTCGTTGTCATCCACACCGTTTTCATGGAAGACAAGGTTCTGGTTGTAGGTCGCCGCAATTGGGAAGTCGAGCAGGCCAGAGTCAAGCCACGCCGTGCGCCCCAGGGTGCCGTAGTACCAAATCTTCTCAAGGTAGTTGTAGACAACGTACCGATCATTGACCGTGGAGTTGGCAGATGGGTAGAACCACCAGACTTCATTGAAGCCCTCGTTGGTTCCGGCGTAAACCTGAGCCGCCTGCGATTGGTTAAAGTCGCTAAATACATGCCGACGCAAATCGCAGGGGAGCGTTTGCACGCGACCATCGTACTGGTAGAACTTGTCCACGCCCATCCAGTAGATCACGCCCGATCCAATAACCGCAGCGTTTTGACCTTCGATGGAGATGTTGTCACCCAAGAGTTGAGCACCCCACACACCCGCCTGAGCACCGAGGTATTGGATGGAGTAGATGGCGGAATCCGTGAACACCACGATTTCCTGACGGGCCTGGACTGCCGTAATGATCTCGGAGCCATGAGACAGTCGAAGACTTCCTGCCTGATTGGTGGCCGAAGGGGTCCAATTGACTGCGCTCTCCTGATCCGACCATCGGATCAGCATGGGGTCAATGGTCGATGAGCCGTAGTCGTTGCAACCAAAGCAGAACACAAACCGGTTAATGTCGGAGATATAGATGAAGTTCTGAACCGTGGGCACGTCAGACGCCCCGGACAGCGAAGACAACGCCACCCCCCGAGCGCCCAGACCAGAGTTGGCATCCCAGTAATAGATACCGCCCTTGCGAGGGCCAAAGATCAGATCTTCACCAAAGTTGTCTTGACTCCACAGCCGGATGGCCGTCTGTGTAGTGCTCGGCACGCCAACGCCCCAAGTGCCTACACCCCACGCCCCCGCGCCCCAACCGGTCAGCGGAACAACAATCTCGGGGCCAACATTGATCTGATAGGCGGCAGACACTGCCGAACCGCCTGTGGCCCCCGCAGCAACAACTGAGGGTGTGGTGATGGTGTAGGAGTTGACGTTAACGACGGTGATTTGGAACTCGGCGTTCAGCATCGAGGCGTAAGTCCCAGTCACTCCACTGAACGTAACAAAATCACCCGTGATGCCGCCGTGAGAAGGTGCAGTCACCGTAACCGTCGTGGTGCCGTTGCCCGTAAACGGATTGGTGCCCAGCGTTGTCGTCGCACGGATCGGCGTGATGTCGTTGTATGCCCCACCGTTCTCGATGTAGAACTTCAGATGCGTACCGACGCCAACCAAGTTCTCATTGGTCAAAGTCACCCAGTTCCACAGGGAGCGGCAGACACCAAGGAAAGTATTGGCAGAGATACGGGCCCATCCACCAATCTTCTCGGGAGTGCCCTGACGGAAACGCACCTTGTCGCACTCATACCAACCGTTCTCGTTGGTATAGCGGGTGTTTTCCTTGTTTACGCCGGGGTTGAGTTTGAGTTTCTTCAGCGGCATGGTTATCTCAGCAGTGCCGCTTCGGCTTCACGTCTAAGGGTTAGTCCCCTCAATACGCGGCCTGCGGCCTTGTTCCACTTGACGATTTCCTCGCACGCACCCGCCCAATCCTGGGCATCAACCCGCTTCTTTAGCGTGGAGATGCGGTAGTTTCCTAGCCCGCAGTTATACGCGAAACTGATGATGGCGGCAAGGCGTCGAGCGGGTTGTTTGATCAGTATTGGCGATAGTTTGATGACGCCAACGGAGAAGTGCAGCAGGTGGCTGTCCAGGGAGGCTTCGGCCTGTTGTAGTGTCCAGACCGTATCGGGCGTCACCTCGGGGCCGGTGCTGCCGTAGCCAATCGTCCAAGGATGCCCACCCGTACCCGGATCGGGATAGGCTTTGCAGTCACCGTTCGGCAGGCGCCTGGCGTAACCCTCAAAGGGCTTGCACAGCGCCTCCCGTGCGATACGGATGGCTTCCGTGGTCACTTCTGGTACTTCTCAATGCTTCTTCCAACGAACCAGAATGTCAGGCACATATTGAGCATGGCGAAGTCGTCGGCATCCCAAACGCGGGTGATGACTTCTGACCAATGCCCGCCCGACTTGAAGGCCATGTAGATCGCAGCCGCCTTCACCGTGGCGTACATGAAGAACAGCGCCCAAGTGATGCCGGGGCGGACAAGGGCAGAGATCGCCGCCACAAACCATCCGGCCTCCTTGGCGGTCTGGGCCTGCTCCTTGAAGGCTTCCTTGATGGCGTCGAGTTGGTTGACGCTGTAGTCAACGTACTTTTCTTCCATCTTGAACTGGCCGCGCATCTTTTCCAGATCGGTCTGGAGCGTGAACATCGACAGTTCGTGCTTGCGCTCATTTCCCTTGTCCATGAACTTCAGGACTTCAGGGGCGAGCCGGAACAGACCACCAAAGATGCTGCCCAGTAGGCCACCACTTAGGATTTCAAACATTACTTGTTCCCTTTGGCGATGCGCTCACGCTCTTCAAGCAGCCTGACCTTGACCTGAAGATCATTGATATGCGTCATCAGTTGCTCTTTCAAGATCGCCCTGCGCTCGGCGCTGATCGGGCTGTCGGTGGGCACGCCTTCCTTGGTGATGAGAGCAGGCATCTGCCCCTCAATCTTGGTCAGACGCTCAGAGAAGGATGCAACCTGCCCCAGTAGCCATGCGAGTGCAGCCACCACGATGGGGATAACTGCCTTGAGTACGTCTGACCATGCCATGATTTACTCCGTGATCACCACCGTATCGGTGTCCTCAAAGAACATCATGCGCCCACGGCACGCGATGTTGTAGTCCTGCCCGTTGGCATCCAACTCCGTCCACGACCGGGTTTCAATCCTGACGTGCTTGGCAAGAATTTCCCTGTTGCCCTCAAACACACGCCAGACATGAAGCATGGAGCCACGACCCGGTTGTCCGCGTGACTTGTTAAACCGGATCGTGTATTTGTTCACTCAGGGCGAACAGGCCATGCCATGTTGGGAAAGTCCGCGTGCAGGCGAATCTCGCGCAGGGATTTGCGGTACGCAACCCAAGCAGCACGTTGGAAGTCCATCATGGGCACATCAGGCAGCACGGACCAGTCTGACTCAGCCAAAAGTTTCTTGGCCTTATCCCAGGCAAGTTCTGCCGGAGTAGAAGCGGCGGGGGCGTCAGGGCCATCACCAACCTCCACCCAACCGCACCCCGCATATTCGGGGTCACCCATCCACGTCAGGTCACCGATCTTGTCGAGAAACCCCGACATGCCAAAGATCGGCCCCCAGTTTTCAGGCAGGGGTTGCGGCTCGTTTAGTGCTTCGCCGCTTGACAGGTTTTTGATCTGCCACAGTTTGCTCATTTTCATTACTCCTTGCCATCATGGCGGGTTGAAGTCCAGGCTGTTGTTCTGGAGCGGGTAGTTGCGTGGAGTATCCACCGTCAACTATCGCTTTGGCGTGTGGTGGGTGCCCCGCGCCCGGTTGATGCTGAATACCACGGAAGTGCGCCAACTCTTCTTCAGAATGCTTCCACTCACGCCAACTAGAAAAATCTTTGCGCGGCTGGATATGAATGTGGCAGCCGATACTAGCAGCCATCTGGTTAATCAATTCCACCACCTCTACCGGCTGCAACAAGGCGAAGGTCACTGTGCCATCCGCACGACGCATGGATATTTCTGAAGTCCCGCCAAACGCTGTGCCAACCATCACACTACGGGCGCGGCATGCGGATTCATTAAGCGCATTCTCAAACTGACGTTCCCGCATCTTGCGGTTATGTTCGTCAATCAGCGCACGTTCTTTGGCGTTGAGTTTTCTTCCGTCGACCATCATATTATTGAGGATTCCACGAAATTGTTGCAAAACCGCCCGGCCCAACTGTAACTGGATAACTTGAACCACCAGTTACAGGCACACAATTATTACCCCCGGAAAGGCCCAGATTTCCTGGGTTGCCCGCGTTTCCAGGGTTGCCCGGGTATATGGTATTTGCTCGACCACCGCCGCCACCGCCTCCGCCAGTAGCGCCGTACGGAAGCGGGTAAAAACAAGTAGTACCGAAAGTAGAGCCGCCGCCGCCACCGCCTCCGGCGTAAGGATTAGAGCCGGGCGAACCCGAGCATCCGTAAGCCCCCCCAGAACTGCCCCCCGGCCCTCCAGGGCCGCCCCCACCCGCGCCCCCGCCACCGCCTGTGGGTGTTGAGCCGCTAAGGCCAGAACCAGAAGCACCGGCCCCGCCGCCACCGCCTCCGCCTCGAATGGGGGTAGCGTAAGGGCAGCCACCGTTAGCGCCAAAACCGGCAAAAGGTCCACCCGAACCTGAGTTACCGGCGTTACCATTACAAAGGCCCCCAAGCGGAACGCCCGGTGGCGTATAATACAAAACCCCCTGCCCGCCGCAACTCCCGCCCGGGGCATTTGGGCCGGTGGAATTGCCACCATTCCCCCCGGTCCCTTCATTCCCGCCGGGGTAGTTGCCCCCAAGGACAGACGTTACATTACCTACATTTCCAGGGTTTCCGTTCGGGCCCGGACCTGACCAGGGGTTAAGGTTATACCCACCATATCCGAGCCCGCCACCACTACCATACGCAGCAAATTGATAATAAGCATTACAGGGGCACCCGGCCCAAGTATACTGATACGCTAGCACAGCCCCGCCCAAACCACCAAAACCACCGCCAGACCCTGCCCCACTACCTCCGGGGTTACCAGGGTTACCAGACCCCCCTCTGGCACTGACGTTTACTTTAGATACGCCAGTAGGGGCTGTAAAGGTACCGGGCGAATTAAAAGTTACACTTCCACCGGCAACGCCACCGGCGCCAAACATTGCAATTTTTGGGGTTCCTGCGGGCATTTTTTCCTCACTCGTAGTAGAACCAGCCAGTCACGATGTACTTGCTGCGCTCACCAAAAACGGTATTGCCACGGTGCGCATGTGTAAATGCAGCGGGCCACAACACCATCGTGTTTTCAATCGGCTGCAATCTGCGCTGCTGATACAAAAACTCTGTTTCGCCCGCCTCTTCGGGCTTTAGTGTGTTGAGGTATAGCATATATACCAATACGCGAGCAGAATTTTCATTATTGCCCTGCTCGGCGTGCCACACATGATACCCACCGCCTGGGTCAGTACGCTGCATCTTCATGGCTGTGCCGTAAATCTTTGCGTCCTTCAGAACCGAAAATTGTTCAGCGTAATGGTCATAGCATTTCTGAAGACCGTCAAAAAACATGCGTGCGGCCCGAGCACCATTGAAGTCAGCAGCACTTTGAACACCAAAATTCAGACCCAACTGTAGGTCGTTTTTGCGATGCTTTGGTGCACCTTCCCCACGCTGGCGGTTGTAACCCGCACCGGACTCGACCAAACGATCAAACTCTTTGATCAGATGCTGGCAGTACCCTTCCGGGTATACATCCCGGTAAACGGCAATGAAGTCTTTGTACTCGGCGCTCATTTGAATGCAGGGCCTGTAACCCAGGCCACAAGGGATTGACGGTTACCGCTTGTCACGGGGGTCACTTGGTGGAGTACATACGAGGGGAATGCTGCCACCAGACCCCGCTGTTTGCGAACGGTTTGCGGCTGACCACCAATAGTTACTTGGAGGTTTCCCCCCTCGTACTGACTCGGGTCGCTCAGTTGAAGAACCAGACTGAGTTTGCGACTCGGGCCTATCTTGCCCCCATAGTCCACGTGCCATCCGTACATCCCATGTTCCGATTGATCGTAGTTGGTTAACTGGATGGGTTCACCAAAACCCGTAAGGTCAAATCGGAAGTGTTGAGCGTTCAGTGATGAAGCGATGTGACCTAGTTTCTGGAACACCCAGGCGGTCTCTTGGTTCTTCTCCAGCCAAGATACTTGCGACCGGCGAATCTGTTTCAGTTCTTCTTCGTTCTGCATGCCACCGGCCTGCGCCCGTTGTTCAGCCCTACGTGCTTTCTCTTGAAGCCAATTCAGTTCCTGCTCCGTAAAGCCGTTTTCCCACCAAACAGAGGGTTCAATGGGGGTGGCATAAGGCGTCAGCACATGCTGCACGGGCGCTCCTTGTGGGACACGATGAAGTGAATGCACCGCGTCGGGGTGTCGGCGTTGCTGCCAGTCAGTTGATGCTGCATCCACGAGTTTCCGAACATCACGGTCCCAGGCACCATGTTGTTGAAGTGGATGATGTTGGTGGCGTTGCTGACCTCTGCGCCCTGCACGAAGTCCAGTTCGATCATGGACTTGTTCATGCGGGTGTCGTGGTAGATGGGGTACGCGCCGCCCTGCGGGGTTTCGAGGAAGAACCAGCCGCACATCTGGCTGTTCTTGTGGACATGCACATTGGTGCCGCCGCCACGATTGATCTCTTGCGCCCAGAGGCCGGAGAGGTAGAAGTCGTACTTGTCTACCGCGTATCCCTGGCTCCGCAACAGGTCTACAACTGACAGCAGAAGGTAGTCTGCCACTTCCCTGAAGGCAGGATCGTGTGCGAGATGGGCGGACTGAGACATCGGCCACTCGGGCTTGCGAACTTGATCCAGATATTGGATGCATGTCGGCAGAACCTTCTCAGCCAAGTCGGGCCGCTCATCTCGGTAGACGATAGCCGGGAAGTAGGCAAAGCCTTCCATCAGGCGTTGATGTGGGCGTTCAGCGTGTCAGCAAACGCCGTGATTTCAACCGCCGTAATCTGACGCTGATCCACGGGAAGGCTGCGTTTGTTTTCGGTCAGCGTTGCATGTGCAATCCGCACTGCCTCCAACTTGCGTTGTTTTGCGCTTTCCTGCGCCCCGACATTAGCCTGTGCGGTCGCGATGGCGGTCTGCATTTGCAGTTGCTCTTCAAAGGTCATTTTTTGCTCCTATTAAGCACTAAGGTTCTTCATGGGGATAGCACCGTACCACGTCGTGCCGCCATTCGGGGTGAAGAATACCCAAACATCGACAGCGTTTGCTGTAGTGGTACGGCCAAGAGCCGACGCCCCGCCGGGGAATCGGAAAGTTCCACCAGACCAAGCCACAGTTCTACCGGCTGTGCCGTCGTTCGTCAAGATCAACGTGAACGAAGACGACCCCGTGGCGATTGGATTGGACAGCGTGAATGTGCAGTTGCCGGTCAGCGTGGCTGTAAACACGTTGCCAGACTGGAGATTGATGGTTGTGGCGGTTCCACTGTTACCCAAAGCCACCACCGTATCGGCGTAGGCCAGAGGGCGCGTGAAGTTCGCAGACGTAATCCGCAATGCTTCTACGCCACCTTCAACAAGCGCGATCTCATCCGCTGCCGGAAAGAAGACGCCCGTGTTGGTATCGCCTGTGGGAATAATCGCGGGGGCACTGACGGAACCGGCAGACACCGTTACCACACCCGATGCAGACACCGTAGTGAACGCGCCGGTAGTCGGAGTGGTCGCACCAACCGTGCCGTTGATGTTGATAGATGCAGTGCCAGTCAGGTTGGTGACCGTGCCGCTAGACGGTGTGCCCAAGGCACCGCCGTTGACAACAAACGCCCCACTTGACCCCGTGTTCACTCCGAGGGCTGTGACAACCCCTGTACCCGTCGTGATCGTAGTAGGCGCAACACCGGCCCCGCCACCAACCATGAGTGCGTTGGCCGACAGAGTAGAAGAACTCGCCAGGGTGTTTGTTGCTGAGTAATACAGCAAACCGCCGGAAGAGCCAGAGGTCAATCCAGTACCGCCAGATGCAACGGGCAGCGTACCTGTGGTCAGGGCTGAGGTCGAAGACGCATAAACAGCGCCATCAGACGTAAATGAGGTAAGTCCGGTACCGCCGTTCGTAGTGGCGAGAGTGCCCGCCAAAGTAACCGCACCAGAAGTAGCGGTTGAGGGCGTGAGGCCCGTTGTCCCCGCGCTAAACGTCGAAACCCCATCCGCTGCGCTTGAAGCAACCTTAACAAAATCGGTGCCGCTCCATGAAACTACCGCATTCTCGCCCGCCGCAAGGGTTACCCCAGTGGTTGGGCCAGGGCCAACAAGTTTGACCTGCTGGTTAGTAGCCGTTTCGTTTAGAACGACGTAGACCTTGCTTGTCGCGGGAGCCGTGATTGTCAACATGCTCGCCGGACTACCCACGCAGTGGATTATCGAATACTGAGAAGACCCAGTAGAGCCAACACCAACTTGAGTCAGTGCTGTCCCCGTTGTCTTACTCAAAGTAACCGCTGTTTGGTTACCGCTAATTGACTGTGCGCCGGCTACTGCACCATCAAGGTAGGTGGTGATGTAGTCGTTGACCGTATCACCCCAGGTGCCAGACAGTTCTCCGGTGACCGGGAGGGCAAGGCCCAGATGGGAGGTGTATGAGGTGGGCATCTAATGCTCCTATTGCGTATTGATGAGTGTCCAACCCGCGTTCTGGTTGGTATTGATTACCGACCATCCGCGAATCAAAACAGTTCCGACAGCGCCCGTGCCCTGCACTCCAGTGACCGTGATACTGTCGTTGATTTTGAAGGTAACAGTGCCAACTTGTCCAGTCGCTGAAACCCCAGTGAGCGTCTTAATGACCTTCGCAACTGCGGTCCCAACTGCACCGGTACCAACAACCCCCGTCGGGGATACCCCGCCGTTATAGATGAGCGAAACGGTGCCAACCGCACCGGTTGCGGCGACGCCTGTCGGGATGATGGTTTCATCAACCTTGAAGGTGACGCTTCCAACACTTCCCGTTCCAAGCACGCCCGCTGTGGTGAAGTTGACCCTGGGAAGCGTTGTACCGACCGCACCGGTACCCTGAACCCCGGTAACCGAGACTGATCTGCCAATCCGTAGGGTTGGCGTGCCAACCGCGCCAACACCTTCAACCCCAATCGGGATGATGAAGTCGTTGACGTTGACAAAGAAGTTGCCAATTTGCCCAACGCCCTCAACCCCTGCTGGCGTAAACGCCACCTCTGGGGTAACGGTGCCAATCTGGCCGTTTGCCGATACTCCCGTGAGCGTGAACCGAACCTGCGGTGTTGTGATGCCAACTGCACCGGTGCCGGAAACCCCGGTCGGGATAAACGTGACCGAAACGGAGAACGATACTGTGCCAACAGCACCTGTACCTTGGACGGAGATGCTGTTCTGACCCCACGGACCAGCGCCCCAGGTGTCGGCGCCCCAACCGGAAAGGGGAAGGATTGTGCCTTCCCCGCCCCAATTGTTAAAGCCCCAAGGGCGGTCACCCCATCCGGTTGCCACGTTAACTCACTTATGCAATCCGAATGATGGCGGTCGAGGCTGTGGCAGATGGGAACTGGATCGTGAAGTCACCAGACGACACTTGCTGATCACCACCAAACGACAGCACCGCGCAAGCGGGGTCACCCGTGGCAGAGTCGTTATAGATGATCGCGCCAGACGTGGTGAACGTGGCCGATGTCCAGGTGGTGTCCGCAAAATCGCAAACCGCCGTGGTGCCATCAGCAACTGGCGTAACCGAGGTCAGCGTGTTGCCGCCCGTGGTGTAGCCACTGCCGTTGGGCAGTTCGTCGCTATTGCTCGTCAAGTTGGTGTAACTCGTCGTGGCAGCGCCGTAGGTGCCGGTGACGGACGCAGTAGCCTTGCCAAGAGCGATCTTGAAGGTATTGCCCGTCGAGGCGGTAAAGTTGTGGACGGCCCTCAAGATTTCTACCTTGAAGGAGGTCGGCATTGCTGTGGTGAATCCGGGCATTTCAAGCCTCCAAAAGTTTTACAAGTTCAGGATGGCCCGCTTCACGGAGCCGGTTTGCAAGAGTCGTATTGTTCGACTGAATTGCACGCTGCATATAGAAGGTCAACACCGCCCGGATATGGTCACGATAGGCGTTGGCCTGATCGCGGATGGCCGGATGGGATTGATCCCCCACATAAATGATTTTGTTCAGAGCCTGCTCTGCAAGTTCGTCAGGCGTAAAGCCGCGATGGCTCACCGAGTGAACCAAAACGGTGCCGACTTCTGCTGATCCGTCTGCTGAAAACATGTTAGTTCGATGATCTGATCAAGGCGCTGTTGGCGTCGTTGACCGGCATGACGATGGTGAAGGTGGTGGTCGAGGTCTTGTCTGACCCGAAGTCCAACACGGCGATGGAACGGTTGGCTTTACTGGAGTTGTAGATCAAGGCACACCGTGCTGTAAACGCACCGGGGTTCCACTCCACATTGTCGAAGTCCACAAAGGCCGTGTATCCAGAACTGCTGATGGTCGTGCCGGTCAGCGTTTTGCCGCCTGCCACATACCCAGTGCCCGTGATCTCTGCCGTCGTGGTGTACGCCGTAGTTTCCGCGTTCAGATCCGCATTGGCCGTGTACAGCGCAATCTTCAGGACATCCGTCGTGAGATCGTGGATGCCCTGATACAACTCCTTCTTGAAGGAGGTGGTCTGCGTTTGGACGATCGAAGTCATCAGTTGACCTCAACGCGCAGTTGACCGTCGCGATACGCGTCCATGCGCTGCTTGCCGTCGCCCAGGTTCTTGAGCAGGGCAATAGACTGCATGTACATGCGCTCGTAAAACTGCACCATGTCGGGCTCGCCCTTCATGAACCGAATGGCTTCCACCAAAGCAGCGTTCAGCAGGGCGGAATCGAAGTTGTCGCCCAACCACGTGGTGCCAGTCGGGTTCAACACCGTGTCAGCCATCGACACCGGGTAATAGTAATAGTGGAGTTCCGCCACGAGATTGGCATTGGGCGTCGGCCCAATAATAAACGTCAACTCGTTCACATCGCTCGACTGCGGCCCGAAGATGGCGTAGTGCTTGGGAACTCCCGTGGTAGCCGGATTCGGATATGCCTGCCGGATGAAGTTCACATCCTTGTTCAACAGGTACTCATACGCTCCATCGGCTTTGACAATGGCCAGGGAGTACACCGACAGAAAATCTGACGGGCACTGGAGATACTTGTTTCCCGAGGTCAGCGTACCGGTGACGTTCTTGCGCAGGTTGGCGAGTTGGACCGTGTTGTAGATGCGCTGCTCAGCCTGTTTGGTGAACAGCGCGTACTCGTCCTCAGTGAACGTGTTCTCGCAGATGTCTGCGATGTTGGTCTTCAACTCGGTGTAGTTCATCTACGCCTCACGCACTCAGGCCATCGGGCCTCGCGCCATCGTACCTTTGGTTGCGCAGCCAGTTCCACGGATCTTGATGCCCGAGGTCTTGGGCGCGGGGTCATACCCGTCGCGGTCGATGTTGCCCACGGACATGTTCACGCGGTTAGCCCGCGTGGGCTCCGCTTGGGTGCCGTTACCCAGGGCAACCTTGCCGCCCTTCATGGTGTGAGGCTCAGCGTACACAGAAGCGGAACCCACTTCTTTGCCGCCAACCTTTTTGCTGAACTTTGCCATATCAGCCACCCTTCTTGTAGGTGAACGACGACTTCTTTTGGTTGGCAACCTTTGCCAGTCCACGACCCAACTGCTTCATCTGAAGGTTGGTCTTGCCGCCCTTGGCGAGTTTGGTCATGGGCTTGCCCGGGTGCATGGCCTTCTCGTGCTTGTGCACTGCGGAAGCCGCCGTCTTCTTGTCCTGTGCCAGATCTTTCTTGTCCATGATCGACTCCTTACGTCGTTTGGATGGTTACTGTACCAACAGAGGTGGTTGCCACCAAGTAATTTGGCGTCAGACCGACATCACTTGCACGTGCTCCGCCAACCGGATTCCAACCCCACTGAATGTCTCGGGAGCCGCCGGTCGGAAAACCCGCAAACGTCGAGTTCGGATCCAACTCCAAACCGTTGACGCCCGCCGTAATGTACGTATTGTCCTTGCGAGGGTTACGCACCGCTTGGGGGTCATCCACCGGGTACATGCCCAGCAGCAACTGCGGATGGTCGGGATCCCAGCACTCCTGGCAGACCAAGAGATCGTAGATCTTTGTCTTGATGATCTCTTTGCGCAGAACCTTGAGTTTGAACTGCTGTCCACAGCGATCGCACATGGCGATGCTGAACTTGCCAGAGGCGAACCGATTACCCATTTAGGTATACCCCCCGCCAATAAACATCTGCCGTGGCACAAACCGGATCGCGGCTTTCTCACGATCTTCGTCTGCGGCCAACTGCCAAGCCTCTTCGTACTGCGCCTTGAGCGTGTCCATGCGCTCCAGGGCCTTGGGAATCTTCATGCTCATGTAGTAGGCCAAGCCCGCCACCATGCACGGGATGAACCGGAACGGGACATCCATGACATTGACGCCATCTCCGGCGTCCTGCGTACGGCGCAGGCGCCAGTACACGAAGGTATACGTCTGCGTATTGTCCGGGGTGGGCCACACCGTGACCGCCGGAACTTGCTTGATGTAGACCGCAGTTCCCTGGGGGTGCGACGCCGCCGTCGTGTTCTGCTGCCCACGGGCGCAGTTGTAGAGCGTATTGCCGCTGATGTAGCCGTAGTAGATCAGTTCGCTGTCAAGCAAGATGAAGCCGTTGGCCGGAAGGCCAATGGTCGAACTCAGCGTAATCGTGGTGGCTGAGGCAGTGACGAGCGCAGGCAGCGTATAGCCAGTGGGCGAAGTCTGCGCGTTCAGCCGTTGGATCCACACCTGAATGGGGCGGGCCTGTTGCAGTTTGTTCGGGATCGTGGCGTACGTAGAGACGCTGATCCGGGTAATGGTCAGGTCCGCCTGATTGTTGCTGCTGTTGGCACCCGTGCGAATGACGTGCTCAAGCAAGTCCACCGTGTCGTCCGGCAGGGCGTAGGTGTTCTGGCCCTGGACCAGTTGGATCGTCCCTTGCTCGAACGTCCACATGTTCACGCCTCGGTTTGCCCAATCGGCAAACATGAGGTTCAGACTACGCCGCGCCGTGCGCAGGTCATAGCCCGTGCGCAATTCAGCCCCGCAACGCTCGAAGGCTTCCTCCACGATCTCCGTCAGATCGAGGTTGAATGATGCGGTACCGGAGGTGGTCATTTTCAGTACATCTTCCCGCGAGTCTTACCGCGCTTGCAGCATCCATCAGCACGGGACGACGCCGACTTGGACTTTACCTTGCCGCCCTTGCGCATGCCCTCAAGCATTGCCAAAGTTTCGTCGTCATAGTTGGGACCAGATTCCTCTGGTTGAGAGCCGCGCCGGGACGCATATTCAATCCCTTTGCCAACCAAATACCCTCTTGGGTCGGTGGCAAACGACACTGCCTCCCGCACGCCAGATGGAGCCTTCACTGCATCCATAACTTTGTCGGCAAGATAGCCCTTGGCAAGCCCTAAAAGAATTGGGTGTGGCATTATCTAAACCTCGCTGTTTTCTTGGCTACGGCCTTGGGTTGGGCTACGAACTGCTTGCCGGAGGCTTTGCCTGCTCGTTTTGCTCTGGTTGAGGCGGCGTACTCTTGGGGGGAAAGACTCTTGATCGCAGCCTCTGGAAGATACCTTTCGCCCGTGTCAGAAGATCGTTTACCACTCTTCGTCCTCCACTTCTGGGCAGTCCAGTCTTTCAGCGATTGCTGAGGCTTCTTAGTCACGATACCCGCCGCCCTTGGCCTTGTACTGCTTGGCAAGCAACTGCGCTTTTCTCGCGCTCCACTGCCCTGCCGCAGTGCCCTGCGTAGCCTGCCCTTTGATCTTCTCAAAGAGAGACTTGCGCATACCCGGCTTGGTGTAGTTGCCCGCCTCGTTGACCTTGGACTTAACCTCGCCGCCTTCGGCGTACTCCGTGAAATCCGTGTCATCGCGCCGAGCCTTACGCTCACCCTTGGGCATCTTGGATGGGAGCATGGCCCCCATCCCGCGACTGGGCATCATGTCAGCACTTCCCGCCCATCATCTTGCCGCCCTTGGCCATCTTGACCATGGTGCCCTTGGTCTTGCCCTTGACAGCAACGCCGTCACGGCTGGGAGCAGCGGTCTTCACAGCGCCCATCTTGGCAGTAGTCATGCCCTTCTTCTGCATGACGCCGCCGCCCATAGCCATTTTCTTCATGCCCTTCATGTCGGACTCCTTGCTTGAAAATTTGCGGCCTTTGTCGGCCTGGATGAACTCTTCCCCTACGGATGTAGGGACACCTACCTTCTTGGCGAACTTGGGGTTTGACGCCACCGCCGCCATGAATCTGTGCTGCTTACCGCTACTGCTCGGCATTGTCTTTCCCCTTGCGCCCCACCATCCGTTGTATGGTGTCGGTTTCCCAGATGCGGATCCCAGTCCACACGATCGTGAAGATGGCGGCTACAGACGGAAGCATTTCGACAAGCGTTCCAACGACGGTGACGATAGACAGAACATCGCCAACCGACTTAACAACTTCAGCGTTATCCGGTCTCATGTCAGCAGTTCCATGCCCTCAAGGATTTATTGATCCGGCTGTTCGGGTCATTGGCGGTCTTGGCGCTTGTCAACTTCTTCTTCATGCCCTTCATCCGAGCACAGAAGGAGTCGCGCCGAGGTCCGCCCTCCGGTTGAGGAGCCTTCAGACCCGGTTTCCCAGGATTGGCGCGGTTGTAGGAGGCGCGGCCTTTGGCGTTCAGTCCGCCGCTCTCCGACTTGCCTTCCTTGCGCTGCCATGCTGGGCTCTTAGCCATAGAACGCCACCGCACTCACACCGGCAGCGCAGGTGACGATTGCGCTCGTTTGGCACAACACGCCCTCGCCGGGGATGAGAATGTTGATGGGGCCCGCCGACGTGGCCGTGTACGTGAACAGAGTCGTAGACCCGTCCGCCACAGCCACCGTAGCACCGGCTGTAACCGCGCTGACCGCCAGACTCTTGACGCGAGTTCGACCGTTGTAGATCGTCGTCGCAGCATTGGCAGCGCAGGTTGCGCCTTTGACGTCGGTTTGCATCATGGTGATGCGCTCCTATTAAGCGACAACCGCCAGACCAGTCTTGATGTCAATCCAACTGGAACCCTTACCAAAGCAAACTGTGCCTGCGTTGGAGTTGGCGTTGGAGACATAAATCAGACCGCCAACCACAACAGTGGGCAGAGCAGTCGTGGTGTAAGCCGGGAGAACGGCCATGCCGGTGGTGGTACCGGTCACGTTGCCCGTGACGTTGCCCGTGACGTTGCCCGTGAGAGCGCCAATGAAGCCGTTGTCAGAGGCTACCGGGCCGGAGAAGGTAGTGCGTGCCATTGAAGGCTCCTCAAATTGCGCTTGCTGTCTGTGAGGTCAGTCCGCCAAGCCGGTCAGCAAGCAGTTGGAGATCTTGGGACTGGTGAGTTTATACACCCGCCACGGGAAAAAGAAAAGGGGGCCGAAGCCCCCTTTCCGTAGAACCACTTAGGCTCCGGGCGAACCGAAGATACCCAGCGGATCAGACACGCCAAACGAATAACGCTCGCGGGCCTTGTAGCGCACGTTGCCAGTGTCGAAATCGCCGTCCATGGACGTAGACATCGGGGTACGGACAAAGTGCTTCAGGCCGTTGGGCACGTCCGTGGTCAGGAACCACGCGTTCGTGTCGGTCAAGAAGTGGTTAACGGTGTAACCCTCGGGGATCGAACCGTTGTTCTTCAGGGCGTTGATGTCGTTGTCGGCGGTAGCCACGCGCAACTCGGTTTCGAGCAGGCGGGTTGCCACGAACATCAGAGCCGGGGGAACAATCAGTTTCCGGGGCTTGGCGGCGATCAGCAGACCGCGTTCATCCGTCCAACCAGCGATCTGAATGACGGCGTTCTCAAGAGACGTTTCATTCAGGTCAGCAGCCACCGTGGGGCGGTTGCTGTTGCTGCCACCAGAGATCAGGGGGTGCGCGGTCGAGAACAGGCTCACACCGTCGCCATAGGTGACGCCGGAGTTGAAACCGTTGTTCAGGACAGCAGCAGCCTTGACCTGCTTGGTGTAGGCCATCGCACGAGCCAGAGCCTTGGTGTACCGGGACGACAGGGAGTCGTACAGGTTGTCCTCGATCGCCTCTTCGGTGATCGAGAAGCCCATGGCGATGGTTTCGTGGTTGTAGCGGGCAGTCCAGGCTTCCTGCGCATTGTCATACGCGATGGCTTGGCCTTCCGGCTTGACGGGGGCGGCGCTGAAGCCAGAGAGTTTCGTCTCTTCTTCAAACGAACGCTCAGAGGTCTCCGTTTCGTAGATCTCTTTGTGTTCTTCGCCGTAGCGGGCGTACTCCAGACCAAACAGCGCATTCAGGCCGGGCAGGAGTTCCTTCAGTAGTTGGGCACGAGAAATTGCCATTTTGAATTACTCCTTACGCGAGCGCCGTAGCGAATTGGTACGAGTGCCAGCCTTGGTTCCACTTCACCAGGACTTCAGGGAAGCCGGTAAAGGTGAAACTGCTACCAGCGGTAGAAGCGGTCAGCGTCTTCGCCACGGTGACGGTCGTGCCATTCACGTTGGTCACATAGTTGAAGTCGCCAGGGGTTCCACCAGCACTTGCATCAGGGCAGACAACTGCCATACCGGCCTGAAGGCCAGTGACAGCAGCGTCCAGCGTGATGGTCGTGGTAGCGGCAGTCCCCGTACCAGACACGGAGTAAGCCGTCTCAGGGACCACAGCAACGACGCGGAACGGCAGCGAGTTGGTCGCCACACGGACGTTGCCAGTGCCGTTGGTGGGGCCATTACCAGACACAGCCATCTTGGAATTGCCCGTGACGGTGCTACCGGCAACGCCGGTAATCGCGTACACGTTGGTTCCGATGAACGACTGGTTGGCGTAGCCAATGGTCGAAGCGGTGTTGCTCTCGGTGGCGGTTTGACCAACCATCGCCACCTTGAACAGTGCCGAGGGGTCATCCACCACGAAGGCCACGATGTCGTTTGCCAGGATGCTACCGGGGTAGTACTGGGCGAACAACTTTTGACCCGTCGAGGGGTTGGTGTAAGAACATCCGACGAACACGCCAATAGCGCCAGCGATAACCACGGTCGGGTCGGTTGACGCAACGTAGCCGGTCTTGATGATGGTTCCGTCTGTCGTCAACTGCAACAGGTCGCCATTGAAAAGGGCGGTGCCGTAGTTTCGGGCAATCGGAATTTGTCGGATTGC
>Ga0315900_10004413_pt1 | contig 19886 bp, 17 predicted proteins | sample LakEriMetagenome_FD_203521 | JGI IMG/M metagenome (GOLD analysis project Ga0315900, IMG submission 203521) | Freshwater fungal communities from buoy surface, Lake Erie, Ohio, United States - Buoy 12 MA114 | ecosystem: Environmental > Aquatic > Freshwater > Lake > Lake biofilm | place: USA: Lake...
TTGAGGCCCCAGTCATACTGGTGGGAGCCCTTGAGGAAGAAGCCGGGGGCCTGCTGGGGCACGTCGGTGAAGTATTCCTTTTCCTTCTTGTCAGCGGCGCTGGTGGTGATGTCGGCCATGGTCGTGGATGTGGTTAGGTTTGAGGGGCGTGCATTGTGGGCGCGAAACTCCGGGGCGCAAGCCTGGAAGCATCCCTCCGGATTTCGCTGAAAGGGCGGCGGCGTCACTCCGGTATGACATTGCGCCCTTGCAAAGGCGCCCCGGATTTCGTTTCACTCCCCTCCCATCATGAAAAAATACAACGTCGGCATCATCGGATATGGCTGGGCGGCGACCGCGCACATTGACGCGATCAACGCCAGCAAGCAGGGTCAGGTCACCGCCATCTACTCCTCACGCCCGCTCGACAGCGCGGAGCTGAGCGCGAAACACGGCGGCAGCATCAAGGCCTACCAGGACCTCGACGCCATGCTGGCCGACCCCGACATCCACGTCGTGGACATCACCAGCTATCCCAGCCAGCACCGAAACCAGGCCGTGGCGGCCGCAAACGCCAAGAAGCACATCATCCTGGAAAAGCCCATGGCCAACTCCCTCCAGGAAGTCCGTGAAATCGCCGCCGCCGCCAAGGCCAACGGCGTCCGGGGCTGCGTTTGTTTCGAATGCCGCTTCTCCGGACAGTTCACTGTCACCAAGGCCCTGATCGACCAGGGTTTGCTCGGCGACCTGCACTACGGCGAGGTCGATTATTACCACGGCATCGGCCCCTGGTACGGCCAGTTCCGCTGGAACACCGGCAAAAAGGACGGCGGCAGCGCCCTGCTCACCGCCGGCTGCCACGCCCTCGACGCCCTGCTCATGGTCATGGGCGGCGAGGTGGAAAGCGTCACCAGCTTCAGCACCAAGTCGAAAAGCGACATTTTCGCCCCCTACGAGTATGACACCTCCAGCTGCACCCTGGTGAAATTCAAGAACGGCGCGGTCGGCAAGTGCGCGGCCATCGTGGACTGCCTGCAGCCCTACTACTTCCACACCCACCTCGTCGGCAGCCAGGGCAGCCTGCTGGACAACAAGTTCCACTCCCACAAGCTGCACACCGACAAGAAGTCCTGGAGCAGCCTCTCCATGCACATGCTCGACAGCGGCGACGTGGCCGACCACCCCTACCAGACCCAGTTCCAGGCCTTCTTTGACGCGCTCGACGAAGGCAGGGACATGCCGCTGACCAGCTTTCAGGAAAGCCTGCGCAGCTTCGAGGTCATCTTCGCCGCCGACCGCAGCGCCGAGCTCGGCGGCCAGCCGGTGAAGGTCAGCGACCTGGGCTGAGCCGGCCTGCCGGGAACCGCCTGCCTCCACCTCCATCCATCCTCAGGGCAGGCATTGCAGCCTGCCCTGATTTTTGGTTCGGTCCGGCGGGCGGAACCCGCCCCGGGAGATAATTTCGCCCGCGATTTGCGCGCCTCCCGGGGCGTGCTAGGCTGCTCCTCCACCTCCAATTCGAACGAACACCTCATGGGCAAGACACTTTTCGCCAAAGTCTGGGAATCTCACGCCGTCGGCAAACTCGCGAACGGCCAAACGCAGCTGCTGATCGACACCCATCTCGTTCATGAAGTGACCAGCCCCCAGGCCTTCGGCATGCTTCGTGACCTCGGCCTGAAGGTGGCCTACCCGCACCGCACCTTCGCCACCGTGGACCACATCGTCCCGACTGACAGCCAGGTGTCCCCTTTTGCCGATCCCCTTGCCGAGGCCATGATCCAGGAGCTGAACAAGAACGCCCGCGAATTCGGCATCACCTACTTCAGTCTCGCCAGCGGCAAGCAGGGCATCGTGCATGTCGTCGGCCCCGAACAAGGCATCACCCAGCCCGGCAACACCATCGCCTGCGGCGACTCCCACACCGCCACCCACGGAGCTTTCGGTGCCATCGCCTTTGGCATCGGCACCACCCAGGTGCGTGACATCCTGGCCACCCAGACCATGGCGCTGAGCCCGATGAAGGTCCGCCGCATCAACGTCGACGGCCGCCTCCGCCCCGGCGTTTATGCCAAGGACGTCATCCTGCACATCATCCGCCTGCTTGGCGCCAACGGCGGCATCGGCTTCGCCTATGAGTTCGGCGGCAGCCTGTTCGACAGCTTCACGATGGAGGAGCGCATGACTGTCTGCAACATGGCCATCGAAGGCGGCGCCCGCTGTGGTTATGTGAACCCGGACGACAAGACCTTCGAGTATCTGAAGGGAAGGCCCTACTCGCCGAAAGGTGCCGAATGGGACGCCACCGTCGAAAAGTGGCGCGCCGTGGCCTCCGACAAGGACTGCGTCTATGACGACGTGGTGAACATCAAGGCCGAGGACATCCCGCCCACCGTCACCTGGGGCGTCAGCCCGGACCAGGCGGTCGCCGTGACTGAAAACGTGCCCTCCCCCGACGATGCCAAGACCGCCACCCAGCGTGAATCCATCGAGGACGCCCTCAAATACATGAAGCTCAGCGCCGGCGCCCCGATCAAGGGCACCAAGATCGACGTGGCCTTCATCGGCTCCTGCACGAACGGCCGCCTGAGCGACTTCCGCGAAGTGGCCAAGTTTGTCAAAGGCCGCAAGGTCTCCCCCGGTGTCAAGGCCATCGTCGTCCCCGGCAGCCAGATCGTCGACACTCTGGCCCGCCAGGAAGGCCTCGACAAGATCTTCGACGAAGCTGGCTTTGAATGGCGTGGCGCGGGCTGCTCGATGTGCCTGGCCATGAACCCGGACAAGCTGGTCGGCGACCAGCTCTGCGCCTCCTCCTCCAACCGCAACTTCAAGGGCCGCCAGGGCAGTCCCACCGGCCGCACGGTGCTGATGAGCCCCGTCATGGTCGCCGCCGCCGCCCTCACCGGCAGCATCGCTGACGCCCGCGAGGTTTTCGCCATCGCCGGCTGATCCTGCGCAGGTTGCCTGTCTCTTCCCCGCGCCCAGGGACTCCGACTAACAAGGAGCCTCAGGGCAGGCGGCGGAACTTCTTGAAGTTCGGCTTCCGCTTTTCGACGAAGGCTGTCTTTCCTTCCTTGGCCTCCTCGCTCATGTAGTAGAGCAGTGTGGCGTTTCCGGCGAGGTCAAGAAGACCCATCTGTCCGTCGCAGTCCGCGTTCAACGCCGCCTTCAGGCAGCGCAGGGCCAGCGGTGAATGCTGCAGCATCTCACGGCACCAGCGCAGGGTTTCCTCCTCCAGCTCCGCCAGCGGCACCACGGTGTTCACCAGGCCCATCTCCAACGCCTGCTTCGCGTCATACTGACGGCAGAGATACCAGATCTCACGCGCCTTTTTCTGACCGACGATGCGGGCCAGGTAGCTCGAGCCAAGCCCGCCGTCAAAGCTGCCCACCTTGGGGCCGGTCTGGCCAAAACGGGCGTTGTCCGCCGCGATGGTGAGGTCACAGACGACATGCAGCACATGGCCGCCGCCGATGGCATAACCGGCCACCATCGCGACCACCGGCTTCGGCAGGGTGCGGATCTTGCGCTGGACGTCGAGGATGTTCAGGCGCGGCACGCCGTCGTCGCCAACATAACCGGCGTCGCCACGCACCTTCTGGTCGCCGCCGGAGCAGAATGCCTTGTCACCCTCGCCGCAGAGGATGATGACACCCACGTCCTCGTCCTCATGCAGCAGGTCGAGCGCGACGAGCATCTCCTTCACCGTCTGGGGGCGGAAGGCGTTGCGCACCTCGGGCCGGTTGATGGTGAGCTTGCCGATGCCGTCCTCGGTTTTCTCAAGCTTGATGTCCTTGAAGGTCTTGATCGTGGTCCACATGACGGGGTGTTCGCGAAAGGTTGGCAGTTGTTGAAGGTTGTTTTCCTGGGCGGGTGTTTCCCACCGCCGTCAACGACGGTCAACCACTGCAAACCACCGTCAACGGCCAGGGATTTACGCTCAGAAGCTCGTGTAGCGCTGCAATTCCGTCAGGCGCCCGGCCACGTCGGCCAGCGTCACCTTCTGAAGCCGGTGGGTGCTGAAGGCCTCGCAGGTGTAGCTGGCGGTGACGCTGCCATGCACGACGGCCTGGCGCAGGTCCTCAAAGCCGGGCTTGGTCCTGCCCTGGGCCGAAAGCCAGCCCGCCATGCCGCCGAGGAAACTGTCACCAGCGCCGGTCGGGTCGAAAACGGAGTCGAGCGGGTAGGCGGAGCAGGAGAAAAACTCCTCGGGCTTCTCGCCAAAGAGGTAGCTGCCATGTTCGCCACGCTTCACGACAACGAAACGCGGCCCCTTCTCCTGAAGCTTGCGGCCGGCCTCGACCAGGTTGGTGGTGCGGGCGAACTCCTTGGCCTCGCCATCGTTGATCACCAGCAGGTCAATTTTCTTCAGCACGTCATGCAGTCGCTCGTTGGCGATGTTGATCCAGAGATCCATCGTGTCGGCGACCACGAAATCGGCGCTCTGGCACTGCTCCAGGGTCTGCAGCTGGTTGTCTGGGCTCATGTTCGCCAGCACGGCAATCTTGGCGCCGGCGGCGGCGGCGGGCAGCCTCGGCGTCCAGCTTTCCAGAACATTGATGCCGACGGCATGCGTCGTGCGGCTGTTCATGTCCTCGTGATATTCACCCGTCCAGGTGAAGGAGGCGCCGCTGCTGCGCTCCAGGCCCTCGAGCGTGATGCCCTTGCTGCTGAGCAGCTTCAGATGGGCCTCTGGAAAGTCATGCCCGATGATGCCAACCAGGTGCACGGGCTGGGTGAAGATGCTCGCGGCCAGGGCGGCATAGGCGGCCGAACCTCCAAGAAGGTTGTCCTGCGAATCCTGCGGGGTTTTGACGTTGTCCAGGGCGACGGTTCCGGCGATGACGACTGACATGATGGTGGAGTTTTTGTTAGGAGATGTGAAGAAAGGATTCCCTGCTTGCCTCCTCCGGACGCCGGGGAAAGAATCACGGTGCGGAGGGGCGCGGAGTATCCGTGGTCGCTCCTGTGTGTCAATCGCTCATCCCTCCCGCCATGCGCTTCACCATCCTGCTTTTCTTCATCGCGCTCATGCCGGTGATGATGCTGGCCCACTGGTGGGATTTTGAGGAGCACCGCCAGCCCGAACTGAGGCGCGAGGTGGAGAAAGTCCTGGCCGGCGCAGGCATCCAGGGCGCGACGGTTGACCTTCGTTACCTTGACCTCTCGGTCGGCGGCAACGCCCCGGATGAAGCCGCGGTCCAAAAAGTGGTTGGCGGCCTCTCCGCCATCCGGGGCCTTCGCCTGGCCTCCAATCGCATCATCATTCCGGCCCGGATCAGGGCGCGCCTCGACAAGGACCGGCTGATCCTCGACGGCTGGATGCCCGACAGCGGGGCCGTCAGCAGCCTGGCCGCCGTGTTCAAGGGCATGCGGTCTGACCTGACCCTCCAAACGGAGGCAATGATCACCTCTCCGCGGGTGCGGCTGCCGGAGGGTGAAAGCCTGCCGTTCACCGAGTCCAGTCCGATGCTCCAGCCGGTCATCGAAGCCCTTCAGATCCCCTCCCGGCTTTCCATCAGACGTGAAAAGGACAGGCTTGTCGTGGAGGGCATGCTGCCCACGCCCAGGCTGCGTGAAGCCGTGCTCGAAGCCGTCCGCTCAGGCCCTCATCAACTGACCGTCGTGGCCGATCAGCTGAGGACCAGCCGCCACGCGATCGCAGCCCCCTTCACCGCTGAATCCATGCTGCCGGACTTCCTGCGCAGCTTCTACGGAACCATCGCCCCCGGCGCTTTCAGCATCCATGCCGGCGAAAGCCCGCGCCTCTCCGCCAACGCCACCCGGTCGCTGGAAAGCACCTGGCTGGGCCTGCTGCGTCCGCTGACCCGGGGCCGCCGGGCCGACCTGACCCTCACCTACTTCCCCTCGCCCTATCATTTCCCAGGCCGTCAGCTGGAATCTCCGCTGCCCCGGGAGACCTTGGAAGAGGTGCAGGCTCAGATTGCAGGACAATATTTCCCCTTCCCCCCCGGTGGCAGCACCCTTTCCTCCGCCGAACAGGCCAGGCTCGCCTCCATCGTCCCCGCCCTGCTCATGGCCGGCCCCGCACTCAGGTTGATCGTGGGCGGCCATCCCGATCCGGCAGGCGACATGCAGTCCGAACGCACCCTCGCACGTCGACGTGCCGAGCAGGTGGTCTCCTTTCTTGTCGAGCAGGGCGCCCCTTCCTCCGACATGAAGGCGGTTGCCTTTGATCCCGTGCCTTCCGGCGGCCGACATGCGCCGGCTCAGCCTTCCAGCGTCGAAATCCTGATCCAATGACCTTGCTCCCCCCTCCATGAAGATCGAGCTCACCTCCCTCGACTCCGAACCCCTCCTCTACTTCCTTCTGCACAGCGGGACGTTCGTGCTCGGCCTGGGAGCCGCCTTCTTCCTGCTCGGCATCGCGATGGGAGCCGCCATCTGGGGGCGTTACAAGCGCCAGCTCAGAAACGCCCGTGCCGAAAACATCGGACACCTGGAGGAGATTGCGATGCTCAAGCGCCGCCTGGCCGAACAAAATGTTCGTCCACCCAGCCAGCCGCTCACCACGCCCGGCCTGCTCACCGAGGTCCTGCCCGATGTCGGCGACCTGATGCTCGACCGCCCTGCGGTGGAGGAACGCAGGGAGCCCGGCAGGCCGCTGAACGGCAACGGCAGCACGCCGCACCTCTTGAAGCCGCGACAAATGCCGCTGTTCAGCCCCCCATCGGCCGCACCAGCCCGCTCAGCCCCACCCCTCACTGCGGTCGCGCCCAAGGGGGAACCGGAGGTCCCTGAGGTCGCCCCCTTCGATTTCCTGCTGGGCGGACCGGACCCTGCACCGCCTCCGGCCGACGCCACCGCCCCGGCTGACCTCTTCGCACCGGAGACGCTTTCCTCGCTGGCCGCCATCGTCAAAGCCCAGGCCGCCCCGCCCCAAGCCTCCGCCCTGCTGCCCGACCTGCCGGACATCGACTCTCCGTCGGAGGACCGGCCCGGCTCCGGCCCGCTTCTCCCGAAGCCCGATTATGATCCTGAACTGGGACTGGTTTTCAAACAGGCCCCCGAGGCATCCGACGACCTGACCCAGATCAAGGGCGTGTCACTTCAGATCGCCCGCCAGCTGCAGGAATTTGGCATCCACACCTTCGCCCAAATCGCCTCCTGGGAGGAACGGCAGGTGCGCGAGGTGTCGAACCGCCTGGCCTTCAAGGACCGCATCCAGCGCGAAAGGTGGGTCGAGCAGGCCCGCTCCCTGAACGAGGCGAAGCCCGAGGCTAACGATTGATGGTTCAGGCCATGATCTCCTTCACCACATGCCCGGCGATGTCCGTGAGGCGGAAGTCGCGGCCCGCATAGCGGTGCGTGAGCCGTTCATGATCCATGCCCAGCAGATGAAGGATGCTGGCGTGAAAGTCATGAATGTGAACCTTGTTCTCCTGGGCAAACCAGCCGTAGTCATCGGTCGCCCCGTAGGCAAATCCGGGCTTCGCGCCGCCGCCGGCCAGCCACATGGTGAAGCCGTAGGGGTTGTGGTCGCGCCCGTCCTTGCCCTGCGCCGTCGGCGTGCGGCCGAACTCGCCGCCCCAGATGACCAGCGTGTCGTCCAGCAGCCCGCGTGAGCGCAGGTCCTTCAGCAGCCCGGCGATGGGCTTGTCCACCTCGGCGGCGTTCTTGCTGTGCCCCTTGTAAAGGTTGCCGTGCTGGTCCCACTGCACCTCGCTGTCGCTGTGCGTCACCTGCACAAAACGCACGCCACGCTCCAGGAAACGCCGGGCCATCAGGCACTGGCGGCCGAAATTCGAGGTCACTGGATTGTCGAGCCCGTAGAGCTTCTGGGTCGCTGCCGTCTCAGCCGAGATGTCCTGCACCTCGGGCATCGTGCCCTGCATGCGGAAGGCCAGCTCAAAGCTGTTGATCCGCCCCTCCAGCATCAGGTCCGGGCCCGTGAGGTTCAGATGCTCGCGGTTGGCCTCGGCCAGGAAGTCGAGCTGCCGCCGCTGCATCGACTCGTTCAGCCTCTTGTTGCGGATGTGCTTCACCATCGCCTGGCTGGAGGGAATGCTGGCGTTGCCGATGGGCGTTCCCTGGGTCCAGGCGGGCAGGAAGGCGGCACCCCAGTTGTTCACGCCACCATGAGCCAGGGTCGGACAGATCGTGATGAAGCCCGGCAGGTCCTCGTTCTCCGTGCCCAGCCCGTAAACCACCCACGAGCCCATGCTGGGCCTCACCTGGGTGTCGCTGCCCGTGTGCAGTTTCAGCAGGGCGCCGCCGTGCGCCGGGTTCGTCCCATGCAGCGAGCGCACGACACAGAGCTCGTCCACGCACTGGGCGACATGAGGAAACAGTTCACTCACCGGCAGGCCGCTCTGGCCGTGCTGACGGAATTTCCAGGGCGACTTCAGCAGCTTGCCAGTCTCGGCGAAGGTCACCCGCGGCATCTTGAAGGGATACGGCTTGCCATCGTCACGCTGCAGCAGCGGCTTCGGATCAAAGGTGTCCACATGGGACGGGCCGCCTTTCATGAACAGGAAGACCACCCGCTTCGCCCGGGGCGCAAAGTGGGTCTTCTTCGCCGCCAGCGGGTTCGCTGCGGCGGCCTTCAGCCCCTGCTCGGCCAGCATCGCACTCAGGGCGAGGCCGCCGAAGCCGCCGGCGCTCTGCTGGAGGAGTGTTCTGCGGGATAACGGATTCATGCCTGAACATACGCTCCGGCAGACCGCCGCCTAACAAAGGGTCCGCCTGAAATCGGCCGCAGGAAGCCGCCGGCTCAGGCCTGGGGGACCACCTCCTGGGCGTGCACAGCGTCGCAGATCAGGCGCAGGGACGCCTCCAGGTTGCCGTCGGCCGTCTTGAAGGCGTCAGCGTCAATCGTCAGCGGCGCGCCCAGGACGACCAGCGGCGCACCGTATTTCGGACAGGCGATGGCCTGCTCCAGGCTCAAGCCGCCCACGGCCTGCACGGGCACCTTCACAGCTTTCACCACCTCGCGAAGCTGGTCGAGCGGGCTCGGCATGCGCCTGCCGGAGGCGGCGATGCCACGGCGTTCGTCATAACCGATGTGATGAATCACGTAATCGCAGCCCAGGTCCTCCAGCCACTTCGCCCCGGCCACCATGTCCTCACAGATCATGTTGTCGCCCATGACCTTGCAGCCGAAGTCACGGCCCGCCTTCACCACGCACTTCACGGTCTCGGCATGGGCGCGCGCCATGACGACCACATGCGTGGCCCCTGCCTTGGCCATCATCTCGGCCTCCAGATAACCGCCGTCCATGGTCTTCAGGTCGGCCACGATGGGCGTGTCCGGGAAGGCCTTGCGCAGGGCGCGCACCCCGTGCAGCCCCTCGGCCAGGATGAGCGGCGTGCCCGCCTCCAGCCAGTCCACCCCGGCACGCATGGCCAGTGCGGCGGTTTCAAGAGCTTCATCAATGTGGGTCAGGTCGAGGGAGATCTGGACGATCGGTTTCATGGGTGGCGGAAGACTTGCGGAAGTTGGCAGGCCGCCGCATCATCGTCACGACAAAGATGATGCGAAATGCGACACCCCTGAAGCCCCGGGCACGCCCCATGCGCAGCGCGGCGGAAATCGCCCGCTGGCGGAAGGCGCGCGAGAACTGGATGGGCTCGCTGGCGCCGACGGGCCTGTTTCATCGGCTGTTCGACCACATCCCGGGCGTGTATTTCTTTGCCAAGGACCGTACCGGCCACCTGATGTTCGCCAGCAGGGGGCTGCTGCAGCGCTACCAGATGAGCGACGACTCCGAGTTCATCGGCCGAACCGACTTTGACATCAATCCCGACACCATGGCGCAGGCCTATGTCGAGGATGACCGACGCCTGCTCGCGGGGGAAACGGACAGCATCGAGCGCGTCGAACTCTGGTGGGATCGCCAGGGCATCCCCGACTGGTTCCTGGTCACCAAGCTGCCCTTGCTTGACCGGCGCGGCCGTGTCCAGGGCGTGATGGGCACGCTGCGCCGCCCTGACGAGGCCGAACGCCGTCTTCCCGTCTTCCAGACCGTGGCCCAGGCCGTCGAGATCATCCGGCGCGACTTCGCGCAGCCGCTGAAGATCGAGGACATCGCCCGCGCCTGCGGCCAGTCGCTGCGCCAGCTTCAGCGCCGTTTCCAGAACGCCTTTGGCATCACGCCGCAGGAGTTCCTGCTCAAGACCCGGGTGCTCGCCGCGACGCGCATGCTGGAGGAGACCGCGCTCTCGGTCGCTGAAATCGCCGGGAACTGCGGCTTTGTCGATGCCAGCAGTTTCACCCAGCACTTTCACCGCCGCGTCGGCCTGACGCCCACAGCCTACCGCCGGCGTTCGTAACGCCCTCAGTCCGCGCTTTTCGGATCAAAGGCGTCGCGCAGTCCGTCGCCGAGGAAGTTCAGCGCCAGCAGGCTCAGGGACATGAGTGCCGCCGGGAAGGCCAGCAGCCACCATTTGCTCTCCACCGGGTTGATGACCTGCGCGCCGTCCTTGAGCAGGCTGCCCCAGCTTGCCGCCGGGTCCTCGATGCCAAGACCGAGGAAGCTGAGGAAGGACTCGTCAAGAATGACCGCCGGAATGGTGAGGGTGAGGTAGGTCAGGATGATCGTGCTGAGGTTCGGCAGCAGGTGCTTCCACAGGATGCGCAGCCCGCTCTGGCCCATGGCGCGGGCGGCGGTGACAAAGGTCAGCTCACGCAGCACCAGCACCTGGCCGCGCACGATGCGGGCCATCGTCAGCCATTCCACCAGCCCGAGGCTGAGGATCATCACCACGATCTTGGAATACGGCAGGAGGTCACGCGCCAGCGCCTCGAGCCCAGGCCAGCCGCCCGCCTGGGCCCGCAGCCTGAGGGTGTCCAGCCAGTCCTTGAACACACCGTCGAAGGCCGCGATGAAAATCATGATGAACAAGATGCGCGGCACGGCGTAAAGCAGGTCCACCCCGCGCATCATCAGGGCGTCCACACGCCCGCCGGCGAAGCCGCTGACCATGCCGTAAAAGGTGCCGATGACGAGCGAGATGACCGCGCCGACGATGCCGACGCCCAGCGAAACCTGCGCCCCGGTGAGCAACCGGTAGAACAGGTCCTGGCCGTTTTTATCCGTGCCCAGGAGATGCGTCACCGGGGCATCCATGCCGCGCGACAAGGGCGGCAGAAAGGCGCCGTTGCTGGTGGTCTTCAGCGCCTCGGGCAAAAAGAACGGCAGGCTGAATGCCAGCAGCACCACCAGACTGAGAAAGGCCAGCGACAGCATCGCGGGGCGGTTGCGCCGCACGATGGACCAGCCGTCGGGGCGGGTGATGCCGGAGGTCTTCGTTGCGTCAGCCATGGAGCCGGATGCGCTTGTCGAGGACGCTGTAAAGCAGGTCCACGATGAGGTTGAAGACGACCAGCAGCGTGCAGTACACGATCACCGCGCCGCAGAGCGGGAAGACATCACGGTTCTGGATGGAATTGACGAAAATGCTGCCCGCGCCGGAGATGTTGAAGACGGACTCCACGACCATCGAGCCGGTCAGCAGGTGCGCCGCCAGAGGACCGAGGTAGGTCACCACCGGCAGGATCGCCACCTTCATGGCGTGCCGCACCAGGGCCTGCGACTCAGTCAGGCCCTTCGCGCGGGCCGTGCGCAGGAAGTCGCTCTTCAGCACATCCAGCAGGCTGTTGCGCATCAGGCGGGCGACGTAGGCGACATAAGGCGCGGAGAGGCAAACCGCCGGCAGAACCCAATGCCTGACATCGCCCCAGCCGCCGACCGGCAGCCAGCGCAGCCACAGGGCGAACACGGCGACCAGAAACGGACCGGTAATGAAGCTGGGGATCGAGATGGCCACCAGCGCGCCGAACATCGCCGCCCAGTCCACCGGCGTGTCGCGCCGCATCGCCGCCAGCGAGCCCAGCAGCACGCCGAGCGTGCTGGCGATGACGAAGGCGATGCCGCCCAGCTTCAGCGAGGACGGCATCTTCTGTGCGAGGATCTCCGTCACCGTCCAGTCACGATATTTCGTCGAAACCCGCAGGTCCAGATGCGCCAGGTCGGCGAGGTAGGACGTGTACTGCTGCCAGAGCGTGCCGCCGAGCTTGTACTTTTCCTGCAGCGCCTCCTGAACCCTGGCCGAACCTCCCTTTTCACGGTCAAAGGGCCCGCCAGGAAGCAGTCGCGTCAGCAGGAAGGTAAGCGACACGGCGAAGAACAGCACGAGAAAGCTGCTCAGCAGTCGGCGCAGGAGGAAGGCGGCCATGAGAGGAGCTCACCTGGCCTTCTCCACCAGCACGAAGCGGAACTTCGCGTCATAGTGTCCGTTGTTATGCTCGTCGCAGCACTTGCGGCAGGCGGTGCCGCGGCGGAACGGCCGCGCACGATGGGCGAGAAAACCGCAGAAGGCGCAGGCATAGACGTATTTGCGGGCCACCTGCCTGCGCGGCAGCGGCAGTGTGTGGCGGGCGGATTCGCCAGGGATGCCGAGGTCGGCGCAGGCCCGCCGCCATTCCGCCCCATGCGGCTCGATGCGACGCCGACCTGCCCGGTGGTAAGCGACCAGGTGCGCCAGTTCATGACGCAGCGTCCGCTCCGTCTGGCCTTCAAATTCATGCAGCCGCGGGTTCAGCTCGATGCGCCAGCTCGGATAGGAGGCATAACCCGCCGTGCTGCGCAGCCGCGGATTCCAGAACACCTTCACCACCTTCGCCATGCCGGGCATTTCAATCTGACGAAGCAGCTCACGGCAGGTCTCGGTCAGGGCTTCATCCTCAGCGACCTCCTTGACCGCGCTTTTCTCCTTCTTCGAATCAGTCGCACCTTCGGCCGCCTCGTCGGCAGGCTGCTCAAACACCGGCCCCTCAGCCAGCTTCCATTCCGGCTGGCTGCTGAAGTCAAAGAAGAGCTGGGAGATTTTCCGAGCGAAGTTCATGGCTCAGGCAATGCCGATGGCGGACTCCTTTTTGATCTGCGTCTGCTTGCGGTCACGGATCCGATGCTCCTGGTCACCCAGCGCATACACCATGTCCGGCGCCACGCTCTCCATCAGGAAGACATTCGCGCCGATGACGCTGCGCGCACCGATGACGGTGTCACCGCCGACGATGGTGGCGCCGGCGTAGATGGTGACGTTGTCCTCGATCGTCGGGTGACGTTTCCTGCCCGCCAGCGCCTGGCCGGCGGCGAGGGACTTGGCCACCAGGCCGACGCCCTGGTAAAGCTTCACATGGGAGCCGATCTCGCAGGTCTCGCCGATCACCACGCCCGTGCCGTGATCGATGAAGAAATGGCTGCCGATCTCGGCCCCGGGATGGATGTCGATGCCGGTCCGGCCGTGCGCCCATTCGGTCATCATGCGCGGCAGCAGAGGCACCCCCGCCTTGTAGAGAAGATGGGCGCTGCGCTGAATGGCGATCGCCTCCAGACCGGGGTAGGCCAGGATGATCTCCTCAAAGCTGCGCGCCGCCGGGTCACCGTCAAAGGCCGCCTGCACATCCGTCTGCAGCAGCCGGCGCACCTCGGGAATCCGCACCAGGAAGTCGCAGACCAGCTTCATCGCCTCCTCATGATGGGTGCGCCCGCCGCCTTCACCCTGGCCGTCGCGCAGGCGCAGGCTGCGCCGCACCTCGACGTTCAGACGTTCACGAATGCCGGCCACGCGTTCATGGGTCAGCAGCTCGAGGTCCTGGGAGGAGAGCGCGTCCTCGGAGAAAAAGCCCGGGAAAAGCACCTGCAGCAGGTCCTCGCAGAGCAGGGCAATGGCCCGCTTGGACGGCAGGTTGCCGCAATCGACATGGTTGATGCCTCCGACCTCGCAGTAGGAGGCCATGAGGCTTTGGACAATCTCTTCCTGGCGGCAATCCATCGGTTTCAAGACCGCCCATTAAAGCCGGGATGGCGCGGATGGCAAACGGGCAGGCTGTGAACAAGCGGCCTTCCTGCTGCGAACAATTCCGGCCTTTCGCCCAACAAAAAACCCGTACCGCAGGCGCGGCACGGGTTTCCTGAAGGCTTTGACGCGCTGGATCAGCTGATGGTCGGCAGCTCGAAGCCCGCGACGTATTCCTCGGTGGCGATCTTGTTGGCCTCTTCGGCGAACTCACCGGTGAACTTCTCGCTGACGGGATCGAACTCGAGCATCGGCCCGCAGGAGGCGAGGTCGGCCTTCACGTCGATCTGGTTGTCCACGAGGTTCTGCACGAAGTGGTCGAAGGTCTCCTGGGCGGCCTTGTTGAGGCTGAGGCGCTCCTTGATCTCGTCGTTGCTGATCTTCTTGCCGAGGCGGTAGCTGACGTTGGCCATGTGGGCCAGGGCGGCGGCGTGGTGGCCGTGGGCGACGTTCAGCACGTCCTTGGTGATCTTGCCGGCGCGGACGGAGTCGATGAAGTTCTTCATGTGGTCCGGGCCGTCCTGGAAGTTGTCGAACTTCTCGATGGCCTTGCCGTCGTTGTCATAGGCCTTGGACTCGGCGATGAAGCCGCCTTCGCAATGAACGACGTTGCCGATGCGCGGGGCGGCGACCTTGCCGTTGATGCGGTAGACGGGCTCGTAGCCCTTGGTCCAGTTCATGTTCTTCATCGGCAGGCCGCGGTTGTCGAACAGCAGCGGAGCGCCTTCGGTGAATTCATAGAAGGCCATCTGGTTGTTGGCGGTCTCGCCGTCATCCTGATAACCCCAGCGTCCGCCAAAGCTCATGACGCGCTTGGGCAGAAGGTCGGGGTTGCCGAGCGCCCAGCGGGCCACGTCGAGCTGATGCGGGCCCTGGTTGCCGATGTCGCCGTTGCCGTAGGCCCACTGCCAGTGCCAGTCATAGTGGAACTGGGTGCGGTGAACCGGCTGGATGCCGCGGGGGCCGCTCCAGAGCTTGTAATCAACCGTGCCGGCGAGGGCCTTGCCGCTGGCGTCCGTGATCGTGCCGGGCTTGAACAGGCCGTCGGCGTCGGGGGAGAGCGGGGCGGCGATCTTGCCGATGCTCTTGCGGGCCTTGTAATTGATGCCGCGGCTGAGGGTCACCTTGCCCAGCTTGCCGCTCTTCACATACTCCATGGCGGCGGCCCAGCCGAGGTCGGAACGACGCTGCATGCCGTGCTGGACCACGAGGCCCTTCTTGGCCGCCACGAGGGAGGCTTCCACCAGCTTGCGGCCTTCCCAGATGTTGTGGGAGACCGGCTTCTCCACATACACATGCTTGCCATTGGCGATGCCGGTCAGGGCGATGAGCGTGTGGGTGTGGTTCGGGGTGGCGATGGTGATGGCGTCAATGTCCGGATCGGCGCAGCATTCGCGGTAATCCTTGTAGGCCTTCACCTTGATGTCCTTCTTGGCCAGCTCGGCCACATGCTTTTCCAGCACGGCGCTGTCCACATCACAGAGGGCGACCAGGCGCACGCCTGGGATCTTCAGCAGGCTGCTGATATGGCCCGCACCGCGGGACTTGAAACCGATGACGGCGACGCGGACGTCTCCATTGGCTCCGATGGGGGCCGCCCAGGTGGGCAGAGTGGCGAGACCGGCGGCGCCGGCGACGGTTCCGCGCAGGAAGGTGCGGCGGGAGGTGGGGTTTGTGTTCATGGTGGTTCGTGGGAATTTCTTGGTTTGAGGGGGCGTCGCAGGTTCCGCAGGCAGGTCACCGGCAGGAAGGGGAAGGCTACCAAGTACGAAGGAGCGCCTGCAACCTTTCTTTTGCATTCGCAGCATCCCGAAACCTGGATTGAAATGACTTCCTCCCCGCCTCCGCAAGACAGCGCTGGCAAACCGCCGCCCGCCGACTAACCGATGGGAATGTCCGTCCCCCCCGCGTCACCAATGCCAGCCCCGCCGCCAGGCAGCTCGGAGCCCCCCTCCTCCGGCTTCTCCCTGAAGGACCTGCTGGCTCTGACCAAGTTCCGTCTCAGCGCCCTGGTGATCGTCACCACGCTGGTGGCTTTCTGGCTGCGCGCCGGCACCCGCATGGACATCTGGCTGCTCGTTCACACCATCATCGGCAGCACCCTCGCCGCCTTCGGCTCCGCCGTCTTCAACCAGCTCATGGAAATCGAGCCGGACTCGCGCATGAAGCGCACCGCCGACCGCCCCCTGCCCGCCGGTCGCATCAGCCCCAGCGCCGCCTTTGGCATTGGCTGGCTGCTCAGCGCCCTGGGCCTGATTCATCTCGTTCACCGGGTGAACGCCGAGGCCGCCGCCCTGACGGCCATGACCCTGGCCACCTACCTTTTCATTTACACGCCCCTGAAGCGCCAGTCGACGATCAACACCCTGGTCGGCGCGGTTTCCGGCGCCCTGCCGCCGCTCATCGGCTGGGCGGGGGCGGCGGGACCTGCCACGGCCGGTGGCGCTTACTTCCGCTGGAGCCTGCTGGTCGAGCCCGGCGCCATCTACCTGTTTGCCCTGCTCTTCCTCTGGCAGCTCCCCCATTTCCTGGCCATCAACTGGATGTACCGCGATGAATATGTGCGCGGCGGCTTTGTCATGCTGGCCAACGAGGATGAAGAAGGCGCCCGCACCTCCAAACACGCCCTGGCCTGGTCCGTGGCCATGCTCCTGCTGATGTTCCAGCCGGTGTTCCATGGCCTGGTGAAAACCTGGCTCTTTCTGCCCCCGGCCCTGTTTCTGAATCTCTGGCTCTGCCAGCGTGCCCTGGTTTTCCAAAAACAGCCGGAGCGCGGCACGGCGCGCAGCTTGTTCTTTGGCACCCTGATCTATCTGCCGGTCATCCTGATCGTCAGCGTCATTGCCTGGAAGTGACTTCCGACGTAATCCCTCCCCGTTCCCATGTCTGCTGCCCCCCCCACCGAACGCCACATCAACCCCTGGACCCTGTGGATCCCCATTATCATCATCGCCCTGGGCGTGGTGGTTCTCTACAACTACCTCATTGATATGTCGATGAAGGCCAAGAAAGACGAGATTACCCTCCAGGACGGCACGGAGATCAAACGACCTCCGTTTCTCGGCCGCCTTGAAAAGGACATGGAGTTCACCGAGCGCACCGGAAAAAAAGTCAACCTGGCCGAACTGAAGGGCAAGATCCTCATCGCCTCCTGGGTCTTCACCCGCTGCCCGCGCGGGTGCGCCGGGGTCATCGCCAAGCTGAAGAAGCTCTACGATGAGTTCGGCGGCAACCCCGGCATCCAGTTCGTCTCCTTCACCCTAGACCCCGAGGACACCCCGGAGATGATGCAGAAATTCGCCCGCGGCATCAACATCAAGGACGACGATCACTGGTGGTTCCTCAACGGTGACAAGGAGGTCGTGCGCAACTTCATGACCTTCTCCCTCAAGTTCCGCCCCGTCCAGGAGCTAAAGGAAGCTGATCGCCTGACGCCGGACGACAAGTACATGCACGACCTGCGCGTCGCCGTGGTCGATCACCAGGGCCACGTACGCCGCCTTTACGATGTCATGAACGCCGACGCTGACATCCAGAAATTTGCCGATGAAGTCCTTCGCATGGATCTGCGCTACTTCCTGGAGGAGCAGAAAAAGGACGCCAAATAACCCGAATTCCCCCGCCCAGACCGGGCAAATTTCCCGGCAACGCGCATTTGAGTCTGGCGCGGGACTCGCTAGTCTCAAAAGTTCCCCGACACCCCCGAACCCCGTTTTCATCCCTGCCCGCCATGCCGAAGATCATCGAAATGCCCAAGCTCAGCGACACCATGACCGAGGGCACCCTTGCCAAATGGACCGTCAAGGAAGGCGACACGGTGGAAGTGGGCAAGGCCATCGCCGATGTCGAAACGGACAAGGCCACGATGGAGTACGCCAGCCCGTTCGAAGGCAAGATCCTGAAGATCATCGTCAGCCCCGGCACCAAGGTGCCGCTCGGCAGCCCTATGGCAGTCGTCCTGGAGGACGGCGAAGAAGCCCCCGCCAATCTCGACGACCTGATCGCCAAGGCCCAGGCCGCCGCCGCCCCCGCTCCCAAGGAGGAGAAACCCGCCGGTGGTGCCACCAAGAAGGTTTCCACCCCCGGCCCCCGCCTGCCCACGGCACCGCAGCCGGCCCGCCGCACGGTCGCCAGCAACCTCCGCGTCAAGGCCAGCCCGCTCGCCCGGAAAATCGCCGCCGAAAAAGGCGTGGACCTTTCCACCCTCGTGGGCAGCGGCCCCGGCGGACGCATCGTGCGCGCCGACGTTGAAAATGCCCCGGCCGGTGGTGGCGGCGCCCGTGTGGCCGCCACCCCCGCCATCCGCCCCACCTACGGCCCTGAAGATGAGCGCGTGACCACCAGCACCATGCGCAACATCATCGCCGAGCGCCTCCTGGCCTCGAAGACGCAGATCCCGCACTTCTACCTTCAGGTCGAGGTCGACGCCGCGCCGCTCATGGCCTTCCGCGCCCACCTCAACGCCAGCGCCGAGAAATCCGGCGGAGTGAAATACACCGTCAATGATTTCATTCTGAAGTCTGTCATCCGCGCCGCCCAGGCTCAGCCCGCCATCAACGCCGCCTGGGACGGTGACGCCATCGTCAAATACAAGTCCGTCGGCCTTAGTGTCGCCATCGCCATCGACGACGGCCTCGTCACCCCGGTCATCAAGCAGGCTGAGAAAAAGACCCTGGCCGAAATCAGCGCCGCCGTGAAGGACCTCGCCGGCAAGGCCAAGAACAAGAAGCTCAGCCCCGACGACTTCGCCGGAGGCACCATCACCGTTTCCAACCTTGGAGCCTACGGCATCGACCAGTTCTCCGCCATCATCAACCCGCCCCAGGCCGCCATCGTCTCCGTCGGCGGCATCCGCAAGGTGCCTGTGGTGGATGACAAGGGCGCGATTGTCGCCGGCCAGCGCATGTGGATCGGCCTCAGCGGCGACCACCGCGTCGTTGACGGTGCCGTGGCTGCCACCTTCCTCCAGGAAATGCGCAAGCTCCTCGAAAACCCAGCCCTGATGCTGGTCTGATGACCGGCACTGCGGAAGGTTATTTCAGGTATCGGGCCAGGGTTCTGGCCAGGCCTGCCCCCACTTCAAGATAGCCTTCAACGGTGCTAGCGGACGTGTTCCAGGCCGTTTCCAATGTGACTGAGATGGCAGCTTCGCCCAGATGCTCGCGAGCCCAGCCGCTGCTCATGCGCGCACGCTCCTCGTCGGTCTTCACATAGGTGGCGAACCGGTAGAACGGATCGACCTTCAGCGGTCCGCTGATGTGTTCGGCGGCCAGTTCCATCCAGCGCTGGTAGTTGTGCCGACGCAGGCCGCTCATGCTTTCAAACCCGAAGGGACCAAAGAAAAAGGGGGCCTTGTCACCGGCGCCTGGGTTGTGCAGGTCGATGAAAACGTCCACGCCCTGTCGGCCGTGGATTTCCTTCAGGCGCTTCTGAGCGGCGGCGACCTCGGGATAGACCGGCGCGGCCGACCAGTCGCGGTTGTGATCCTGTGGCAGGGCCTCCTTGCCGCCGGCGCCAAGGGCGGCGTTGTCGACGTCCATGATGGGGATGAAATGGACACAGGTGGTCCGGCGCATTTCGACCGCCTCAGGATCATCACCGGCCAGCCATTCGATGAAGCCTCGACCGACCCACGAACCTCCGGCTTCCCAGGCATGCTGCCGGGCCTGGACCCAGGCCTGGCGCGGGCTGTCCGGAGGGCCGATGCGGATGCCCTTCACCGGACGCCCCCCGCGCGTCTGGGCGAGTTCAAAGCAGGCAGCGGAACCGGCGCTGCCTAGCTTTTCCTCCAATGAGGAGAGCAGACGGGCGGCGTCAGCCGGGACAAAGGACGGCCCCCAGGCTAGATGCAGCACAGAGCCGGCGGCGGCGACCTTGTAGATGAAGGCCTTGTCGTCGGCCTTCGTGGCCGGATCGGTGTGCCGCCATTTGAGGCCGTCGTGGCTGAAGGAAGCCTGGTTCGGCTGGCACCAGCTCGCATTGAGGATTTGGTCAGGTCGGAAGGCGCGCGTTTGCGCCTGCACCTCCAGGGTCACCAACTGCCCGGTGGTCAGGCCCTCCAGCCGCAGGCTCCACCAGCAGGG
>Ga0315900_10004414_pt1 | contig 19885 bp, 18 predicted proteins | sample LakEriMetagenome_FD_203521 | JGI IMG/M metagenome (GOLD analysis project Ga0315900, IMG submission 203521) | Freshwater fungal communities from buoy surface, Lake Erie, Ohio, United States - Buoy 12 MA114 | ecosystem: Environmental > Aquatic > Freshwater > Lake > Lake biofilm | place: USA: Lake...
GCCACGCTGCGGATGCGTGCGATCAGCGCCCGGTAGTTGGCCTCGTACGCGGCGGGGGAGAAGTCGGGGTCGTGCGCATCGTTGATGCCGATGGAGAGGATCACCAGGTCGGGGTCGATGAGGCGGAGCTCACGGGGCAGGTCCTGGCAACGCAGCCAGGCGCGCGTGCTCGCGCCGTTCACGCCACAGGCATGCACGAACACCCCGGGGTCGGTGCTGTCCAGGATCAGCCCACGCAGGGTGAATTGCCGCTGGGTGAGCGTGTCGGTGCGTTGGAAGCGCAGTCGGATGGTGTCGCAGGGCCGGTCGTACACGAACTCGGTGTAGCCTTCCTCGGCCACCACGCGACGGCCGATACGCAGCGTGCTGTCCGGCGACCAGGCATGCACCTCGAAGCTGCTGTCCATGCGATGCAGCACACGCACACGGTCCGCCGTGTAGCCGGGGTACACCTCGCCGCGGAAGCTGATCTTCAGGTGGGTGAGGGTGTCGCGCGTGGTCACACTGATACCCCCCAGGCCCAGGGCCGAGCTGTCGTTGGGCGTCACGTTGCGCACGGCTGTCCAGGTCCCCGTGTACTCCGGCAGGTACCAGTAGGGGTTATTGCTCTTCGCCACGGTGTAAGGGAAGATGAAGCCTCTTCCTGCGCGCACGCCGGGAACAGTGCCCTGCAACCGATGGCGTAGTTGCATCGTCCACATGTCGGCCTGCACGTGCGAGCCGCCGAAGTGCACCACGTTCAGCTGTCCACGGCCCTCGAGGAACAGTTCGTCAAACCGCTGATGCAGTCGTTGCCACGAGGCAGGCTCACCCGCCAGGCTCAGCCGGTTGGCCGCCAGGTTGAGGAAGGGGCGCTCCGGAGGGCGTACCGGCGAAGGCTGAGTCCAGGCCGTGATCGTCACGCACAGGAGCAGCAGGCTGATGAGGATGCGGGTGATCATGGCCGGCTTTTCTGGTACAGGGCGATGTCGGTGAGCAAGGCCTCGTGGAAGAGCTCTGCGATCTTGCGCGCCCCGAGCGGACTGAAGTGCGTGTAGTCCTCGGCGGCCAGGGGCGGGTCGGCCTCCACCCAGCTCACCATGCTGTTGCGTCCGCCCATGGCATCGTACATGTCCCAGAACACGCCACCGGCCGCCAGTGTGGAGGCCTTCATGGCATCGCGCACATCCTCCAGGAACGGTCGTGTCACATAGAGGTCACCTTCCTTGATGCTCATGTCGCTGGGGCCGATCACGATCACGGCAGCATCGGGAAGCATGCGTTTGATCCGGTTGATGTCAGCACCGATCGCGCGTCCATAGTCCTTCGCCTGTTCCACGCTCTTCATGTAGGGAAGTACGTTCCCACCGTATTGCAGGATGACGAGGCCCGGGTCCAATGATGCGGTCATCGTGCGCAGGATGCCCTGGTCCGTGGCCCTCAGCTCCAGTCCGGAAGCCCCGCGCATGGCCAGGTTGTCCATCACCACGCCATTGCGGCTTTCCAGGGAGATGCCATAGATGTTGGGTGAATCCTGCCCGCTGAAGGTGATCTTCACTTCACCCGGTGGCGTGGCGAAGTTCCACTGTCGTTCCAACACCTGGGTGGCCGGGTCGATGACCTCGGTGTCCACCTGCACGCCATCAGCCTCCACGGTGATGGTGAGGGGCGTGCGATGGTCGCCCAGCCACAACCGGCAGCGCTGCCAGGTCCGGGTCCGTGCATAGCTGGCACGTTGCGGTCTCAGCGTGATCCACGCGCTGTGCTGCGCTGTATCGGGAGCCACCGTGTCCGGCAGCACGGGTGTGAACCGGGCCATGGCGCCCATCGTGCCGAACCGGGCCTTCTTCCGGCCAGGGCCATTGCGTTCCATCACGCTGTAGCGCTTCCAGTTCTCGGAGGCCTCGTGCTCCACGCTGAAGTGCGGGCTGATCTCCACCACCGACACCAGGCCCGGCCCGGTGCCGCCGAAGAGCCCTTGCAGCTTGTTCCGCAGGTAGGCTGTGATCCGGTCGCCTTCGATCTGCGAATCACCGTAGTGCAGGATGCGCACCGGGTGCGCGGTGCCCGGCGCACTTTCGAGCGCGGCGAAGAAGGGATGCAGCACGCTGCGGTCATCGTTCGGATAATGCAGCCGGATGCGGTCGGCAAGCGGCGCCAGGCGGTCCGCATCGATCGTCACCGGCTTGCCATCCAACTCGAGCCCGGGGAGGGCTTCGGCCAGCGTATCCACCTCCACACTGTCCGTTGGGACCTCGAGGATGAAGCTGATATCGGTGAGTTCCTGTTTTTCCGGGAACAGCACCTGCTTCACGGTGGGGAAGTGCAGGGTGAAGGCATTCCCGAAGGATACACCATTGCGGGGCATGAGCTCCCCGATCATGGCCACCACCGCGAGCACGGCCAGCATGAAGAGCAGTGTCCAGGCCGGTCTCATGGCTGTGCAGGGATCTTGATGCGTTGACCCGGACGGATGCCATCGGAGATGCCGTTGTAGCGCATGAGGTCCTCCGCGCTCACCCCGGGATGGCGCTTGGCGATGGCGTACAGGGAATCCCCTTTCCGCACAGTGTACCAGGTGAAGGTGGCGCTCGGGGCAGCGGGGGGCTCGTTGGTCACCGGTGGACCATCATGCTCTCCCTCGTACCGGGCCCGACGAGCAGGTGTCACATAGAGCTTCAGCAGTTCACCGACATCGATGTGGTCGTTGCGCAGCTTGTTCCAGTGCTTGATGTCGGACACCCGCACACCGAACCGCTCACTGATGGCACCGAGGTAGTCGCCCGGCCTCACCCGGTAATGGATGGCTTCGCGTCCATCTGGCAGGCGGTCCACACGGTCCTCGCCGGGCGTCACCGTCCTTTCGGCCAGCTGCAGGTTACGTTCTTCCAGGCGCACCATGGAATCGACGAGGAGTTTGAACCGGTCACGGTCGCCCTTGGGCAGATGGATGGAGGCATGAGCGGGCCATCGGCTGGCATACCACACCGGGTTCAAGGCCTCCAGCTGGGAGCTTGGATGACCCAGGAGACCAGCGACCACGTCCATGTGCAGCGGATGATCATGCCGCAGCGTGTCGAAGGGCTCCACAGGCTCCACGGCCATGGGCTGCATGCCGAACTCCTGCGCATGGGCTGCTAGGTGCAGGAAGGCCATGAACAGGGGGAGGACATCGCGCTGTGCCGGGTCCACATGACGTGAGAGGGTGGCGAGGTCGCGGGCACCGCCGCTGCGTACCCGCGCGCGTTCCAGGTTCGCCGGTCCACAAGCGACGGCGACCAAGGCTTGCACCGGGTCCTTCAAGCGGGCATAGGTGTGCTCCATGTCGGCTACGGCGGCCAGGGTGGCCAGCACCGGGTCGCGGCGATGGTCCTCCTCGGCGGTCACCACCAGGCCCTGCCGAACGGCCACCGGCCAGCTCAACATCCATAGTCCTGCCTGACCCTGTTCCGAGCCCGCAAGGGTGTTCATTCCGCTGAGGGCCATCGGCAGGAGGGCCAGTTCCTTCGGCAGGCCGGCCTGCGCCAGCCGTGCTTCGATCATGGGGCGGTAATGGGCGGCCATGCCCAACAGGGCCCGGAACTGGTCGCGATGCCGCTCACCATACAGGTCCACATAATTGGCCACCAGACTGTCCGCGAACACCGGAATGCCTGGCGCGTCACGCTCCAGGGTGCGGGCCAGATCGCGGGTCTGCATGGCGCGCACCACGCCCGGTGTGGTCACGATACGGTCCCGCTCCAGGGCCTGCCGCAAGGGCCAGGTGGTCATGGCACTGTCCACGCGCCAGGTCGTTTGACCGACCACCGGAACGGCCGCGCCACACCAACACAGGGCCAGGGCCCATGACCACCGGACAGGCATCCTCATGCTCGACGCTGTAAAGCAAACGCACAGGTCCACTGCATGCGTGGAGCCCGTTGACATTTCTTCACGCCGCACTGTTGAGCCGGGCGCTCGATCTTTGCACCGCATGGGAACATGGAGAATGATCCAGGCTGCGGTCCTGGCCTGTTGCGGGCTGGTGCTGCTGACCAGTGGACAGGACTCCCCAGCAGATGCCCGGCAACAGACCAAGATGGAAAAGGAACTGGTGGTGGAGGTGTGGAGCGATGTGGTGTGTCCGTTCTGCTACATCGGCAAGCGTGAACTGGAGGCTGCTCTGGCGCGCTTTCCAGAGCGGGACAAGGTCCGCGTGGTGTGGCGCAGTTTCGAGCTGGACCCGTATGCACCCACGCGCAGCCCCGAGGACATGTACGGCATGCTCGCGAGCAAGTACGGGATCACGCGCGAAGAGGCCGGCTCCCGTGTGCAGGGCGTGGTGGACCGGGCGCGGACCGTGGGACTGGACTACCGCATGGACATCGCCGTGATGGGCAGCAGCTTTGATGCGCACCGGGTGCTGCAACTGGCCAAGAGCAAAGGCAAGGGTGATGCCATGAAGGAGCGCCTGTTCAAGGCCTACTTCTGCGAGGGCGCCCATCTGGCGGATGGCCCGACCTTGGTGCGGTTGGCCGGTGAAGTGGGGGTCGAGGCGGCTGAGGTGTCCAGCGTCCTTGCCAGCGATGCCTTCACGGAAGCAGTGCGTGCGGATGAGGAGGAGGCTCGCCGCATCGGCGTCCGTGGCGTGCCCTTCTTCGTGTTCGACCGGCGGCTCAGTGTGAGCGGCGCCCAACAGAGCTCGACGTTCCTCGGGGCGCTGCAGCAGGCCTGGGACACCCAGTGATCGCACCGGCTGGACGGCCGTGATCGGCCACGGCGTGCACGGACTATTTCCTTCCAGCAAGCACCCCGCACAGGTGCCATAGCAGGCGCGCGCCAACATTGGCGTCCCACTCGTCCTTGCCGGGGCTCACCTCCACCAGGTCGAAGCTGATCACGGTGCGCTTGGCGGCGAGGCGCGAAAGGAGGTAAGTGGCCTCCTCGAACTGGAAGCCACCAGGCACCGGGGTCCCGGTGTTGGGGCAGAGGGTGGGATCGAGCCCATCGATATCGAAGCTGATGTGGACCTTTTCGGGCAGGGACTCGATGATGGCATCGCATTGCTCGCGCCAGGTGATGCCGTCGAATTGCTGACGACGGATGTCGGCGCTGCGTACGATGCGCACACGGCCCTTCTCCTTCAGGAACACCGTGTTCTCCTGCTCGCAGAAATCGCGGATGCCCACGCTCACCAGCCTGTTCAATTGCTTCAGGGGAAGCGCATTGTACATGATGCTCGCGTGGCTGTAGGTGAAGCCTTCGTAGGCGATGCGCAGGTCGAGGTGCGCGTCGATGTGCAGGATGCCGAAGGACTTGTGCCGTGCCGCTTGGGCCCGGAGGAAGCCGAGCGGGGTGCTATGGTCACCACCCACGAGGCCCACCAGCTTGCCCTGGTCCAGCCAGTAACCGCAGCGCTGTTCCACCCAATCGTTCATCACGGCGCACTCCAGGTTGATGCGCTCCAAGGCCTTGCGCGCCTTTTCCTGCTCCTTGGCGCTGCCGCCTTCCACCAGCAGGTTGATCACCTGCTGGGCCTCCTTCTTCAGGGCTTTGCTCTGGTCCAGCAGGGCCTTGGGCACCTCGTCCAAGTGGATGCCCCGTTTCCAGAGTCCAGGGAATTCGGGATGGAAGAGGTCCACTTGGAAGCTGGCCTCGCGGATCGCTTCGGGGCCTCGCGAGGTGCCGCCGCCATAACTGGTGGTCACCTCCCACGGCACAGGCACCAGCACGATGTCGCTCTCTTCGGCCGTGAAGGGCAGGCCGTACATGTTGGCGTTGGCGGATGCCGGACTGTTCGGGTCGAACTGCTTGATCTTGGCGGCCTTGCTCATGGGTTCGGGGTTGCGGCGAAGGTACGTGCCCGGTCCGAGGATCATGTCAGACTTACCTTCGTTCCCAATAAACCCGCTCCTTGCGCATGCGTCCTATCCTGCGTCCTCTGGTCACGATGCTCCTGCTGGTCGAGGCCGGTGTGCTCTTCGCCCAGAACGCCTACCTCACGAACTATTACCTGCCGCGCTTCATCCGCACCAACACGGACAACACCATCGCGGTGCGCGTGCGCAACCAGTCGAACACCCCGCTCACGACCTTCCGTGTGGATTGGCGCTGGAACAACGACGCGGTGAACGAAGGCCCCTGGCAGAGCACCACGGGGATCACGGGCAACCAGTACTGGCCCTACACGCACCCGGTCCCCTTCAGCCGCCCCACCGCTGGTGCAGGTGTGCTCAAGATCTGGGTCGTGGGGGTGGGAGAGACCAACCCGGCCAATGACACCCTCACCTTCCCGGTGACCGCCATCGGGTCGTGGGTGGAGAAGACCGTGCTGCTGGATGCCTGGACGGCCACCTGGTGCCCCAACTGTCCGCCGGCCAATTCAACCACCAACCTGCTCGATGCCCAGGAAGGCGTGATCGTGGCCAAGCATCATGCAGTGGACGAGTACAGTACGGGTACCAGTTCGGCCTATTTCGGGCAATACAATGTCACCTACACGCCCGCCGGTGTGATGGACCAGGGCGAGTACGGCCTGTACGCACCGAACCCGAGCTACGACCTGTGGGAAGCGCAACTGGCCGAGCGTTCGCAGGGTGTGTCGCCCGCCGGTGTGCTCATTGACGCCACGGTGAATCCATGGACACGCGAACTTTCCATCACGCTGTCCGCTGGTTTCGAATATGCCTTCACCGGGGAGTTCACCCTGAACGCCTACCTGCTGGAGGATGATGTCCCCGGGAACCAGCAGAACGCTCCGGCGAACTACGTGCATCAGCAGGTGGTGCGCGAGGTCTTCGGAGGTGTGCAGGGCCAGGGCGGTGTGGTCCCCGCTTCACCGGTGGCCGGCACCTTGTACAGCACCACCTGGACCCGCGTGCTGCCGGTGGAATGGAACATCGCCAACCTGCGGGTGGTGGGCTACGTCTCGCATCGTCAGAACGGTGCCGCCTACACCTTGAACGCGGCTGAGGCCGGACTGCTGCCGGTGGGGATCGAAGAGGCGGGCCGGACCGCCCCCCTGCGGTTCATTCCGAACCCCAACGAGGGCGTGTTCCAGATGGTGGTGCCTGACCTGGTAGGCAAGGCGGATCTCCTCGTGCACGCTTCGGATGGCCGGTTGGTGGCTTCCCGGTCGGTGGTGCTCTCCGGTGGTGCGATCGACGTGTCGGACCTGACCGGGATTGCACCGGGGAACTACCGGGTCACCGTTCGGACGACCGAGGGGGAGCGCAGCGGCACCGTGGTGTTGACCGGCCGTTGAGGCTCCGCCGGAAATGAGGTCGCCCCACCGGCACAAGGCAGGCAGGGCGACGGGTTCCGCGAAGCTGTTCAGCCCTCACTGCGCGCCGCGCGGAACGATCAATTCCAGGTGCTGTGCAACAGGGTCAGCACGTTGGGTAATGGTGACCGGCGTGCAGGCGTGGCCACCACGGTGCGCTGCTGGGCGCTGTCCACTGCGGCCGGGGAGGGGAGGTCGTCGGGTACGTCCTCCGGGCGCACACCTGCGCTGAGGCCGTTGGTGGTCATCGTCCAGGTCCGGCCCACCATCTCGTCATCCCAAGTGTTGGTCACGTTATCCACGTCGTCCAGCATAAAGCCGATGCCACTGTTGAAGTGCACCGCACGACCCACGGGCACCTGCACCTCGAATCGTACGCGCTGTGCACGGAGCTTGTCCTCCTTGGGCATGTCCACCCAGGGCGAGAACAGCAGCAGCGAGTCGTGTTGCACATGGGTGAAGCCGGTGTGGCTCGCGCGCGCCAAGGCCATCTTCTCGCTTCGCCCATTGGCCCGCCGCTCCACAACGAGGTGGAATAGGCTGTCGGGGCTGGCGGTGACATCCAGTTTGGCCCAGGCACCGTGAATGCTGTCCGCAGTGGTCATCAGCCCCTCCATGTCCCAGGCCACGCGACCGTCGTCGTAGGCCATGCTCCAGTCGTTCCCCAGGCCACGCATATCGCTCGCGCCAAGGAACAGCGTCTGCCCCGAGGGCTGCGCGATGGCCACCTCCTCTCGCAGCTTCTGCGCGCGGGTGAAGTCGTTGCCCAGGCGCAGGCCCACGACAAGCACCACCAGCAAGGACACGAACCAGGCGCCGCTCAGTGTCCAGCCGAGCCATTGCGGCGCACGCAATCCTGTAAGCAGGCGCAGACCGCCGATGAACAGGCCGATGGCCGGGATCAGGAGTAGGAGAACGGCGCACAGCACACCCCAGAAGGCATGTGCAGCGCTGTCGAACACCACGGCGCTGAGGTCGAAGATGCCCGTGCCCTCCAAGCCGCCAAGGCTGTCAAAGGTGATGGTGCCGCCACCGATCAGCGCGCCAACGAGCGACAGGGTCAGGATGGCGCCCAGGATAAGGGCGATCACGCCGATGATCTTGGCGGCCACCCCGGCCGCACCGCGGGCGAAGTACTCCACTCCATTGCGGGCCTGGCGTCCGTACTGCCGATGTGCATCACCGCTCCAACGACGGCCCAGTTCATCGGCCTCCCGGGCCACGCGCTCGGCTCCCTGCTTCACGCGCTCGGCACCCTCCTCGAAGCTCCGCTTGAGGTTGTCCACCGTCACAGGTTCGCCCTGCATCATCAGGCGCTCGGCGGCAGTGGAAGCTTGTGGGATGAGGATCCACAGGACGAGGTAGATGAGGATGGGCGAACCCACCCCGAAGATCACCAGCAGGATGAAGGCGATCCGCATCCACAGCGGGTCGGTGCCGAGGTAGGCCGCCAGACCGCCGAACACGCCGCCGACCCAAGTGTCCGCAGGGTCGCGGAACAGACGACGGCGTCCGTCCGAGGGCGGCGGAGGAGGTGTCCCCCCGGTGCTTTCCGCGCCGTCCGCGTAGTCCTCCGGTTGGCCCATGATGCCGATCACATGGTCCACGTCGTCCATCGAGACCACTTGTCGACGCCCGTCGAGCCGCTCGGTGAAGAGCTCGGCGATGCGCGACTCGATGTCGGCCATGATCTCTTCCTGGCCTTCGGTACCGGTGAACTGCCCGCGGATGGTGTTCAGGTAGCGGTGCAGGCGGTCATAGGCGTCCTCCTCGATGTGGAACACCGTGCCGCTGATGTTGGCTGTGAGGGTCTTTTTCATCGTTGTGCGTTCTTCCGGGTGGTCTTCTTAACGGCCTGGCTCAATTCGTCCCAGGTCTGGTCCAGTTCATTAAGGAATTTGTCGCCCACCGTGGTGAGCTTGTAGTACTTGCGTGGAGGGCCCGAGCGGCTCTCCTCCCAGCGGTAGGTGAGGAGCCCCGCGTCCTTCAGCCGGGTAAGCAGGGGGTAGAGCGTACCCTCCACCACGATCAGCTTCGCCTCTTTGAGCTTGCTGATGATGTCCGAAGGATACAATTCGCCCTGCGCCAGGATGCTCAGGATGCAGTACTCCAGCACGCCCTTCCGCATCTGCGCCTTGGTGTTCTCGACGTTCATGTGCGTTGCTTCTAGTACTTGACGATGCAAACATAAGGGCATAAATTGGTACTATGCAAGACAAAGTACCTTGAATTGATGAACGGTCGGGTGGAAAGGATGAGCGGTGGCAGGCGGGGGCTGGGTCCGGCCGGTTATCTTGTGCACCAAAGACGCGGTCATGCGGAAGCATCTCTGGAAGATCGTCCTGGCGCTCGTGCTGGTGCTGGGCGTGACGGGCTATGTGCGCTACTACTGGGTGTTCGGCACCGGTGTGAAGGCCGGAGAGCTGAACTACGTGGTGCACAAGGGCATCCTCTTCAAGACCTACGAGGGCAAGATGATCCAGACGGGCATCCGCAGCCAGAACGGCACCTTGGAGAGCTTCGAGTTCGTGTTCTCCGTGGCCGATGAGCAGGTGGCCCAGGAGTTGATGATGAACAGTGGCAACCAGTTCAACCTGTACTACAAGGAATACCTGGCTCCGCTGCCCTGGCGGGGGCACAGCAAGTTCGTGGTGGACAGCATCATCTCGATGAGCGAGGTCCACCGGTGAGGCCCTGAGGGTTTCTCCTGTCTCCACAGGCACCCAGGCATGTCCAGCGGTTACTTCCAACCCAGCTCGTCCAAGCGGCGCCGGTCGCGTTCATCGCGCAAAGCGGCCGCAGGTGGCCCGTGGCCCCGGTTCATGGCCGAGCTACGTGATCTGGGGCCTCGTTACTGGAAGCGGACTTCCACGGCCCACAAGCGGCTGGTGCTCCTGCTCATCGTGGCCGGAACCCTGTTGCGCGGCTGGATGCTCTTCCAGCCCCTCACGGCCGATGAGGCCACCGGATTCGTTCGTTTCGCCACCCGGTCCATGTACGTGGTGGTCTCGGACATGAGCCACAACTCGAACCATGTCCTCAATACCCTGCTGGTGAAATTGGTCACCTCCGTGTTCGGTGTGTCCAACTGGTCGGTGCGGCTGCCTGCCTTCCTGGCGGGTGTGCTGCTGATGCCGCTCTACTACCTCTTCGTCCGGTCCATGTTCAATCGCTACATCGCGCTCATGGCCCTGGCGATGGTGGCCGCATCGGGCGGGCTCATCGAGTACTCGGCCTTGTCGCGTGGATTCGCACTGGCCTGGCTGTTCATGGTCGCCGCGTTGATGACCGGCCGGTACTTCCTCAAGGAGGGCGGACCGGTCGCGGCCATGGTGCTGGCCGCCTGCGCGGCGCTGGGGATCTGGTCTGTACCCACTGCGCTCTACGGCATGCTCATGGTCTACGGATGGGTCCTGCTCTCGCTGCTGGCAGACCGTGAGCAAGCCCAGGGCGACCGGATGCTCTGGTGGGCCCTATCCGTGGTGGTGGCCCTGGCCTTGGCACTGCTGCTGTATGCGCCGGTGATCTCGGTAAACGGCATCGACCAGTTGTTCCACCAGGGTGACCATGCCGAGCGCTCGTGGGACCGCTTCAAGCTGACCCATGCCGATGCCACCCTTGATCTCTGGGTGTACCTGTCCGAGACCTCGGCCCTCTGGCTCACCATACCGGGCCTGGTAGGGCTGCTTTATGCGGCCTTCATCTCCTCCAAGTTCCGGCGGCTCGCCTTCGCCCTGCTCATCACATCGGTGCCGGTGGTGATGGTACTGGCCGATGTGGGCCAGCCGCGCAAGTGGCTGTTCACGCTGTTCATCTTCCACCTCAGTTCGGCCATCTCGCTCTTCTATCTGTTGAAGTTCGTCCAGGACAAGCTCTATCCGGCGTTCGAGAAACGTCGGCGCACGGCCGTGGCCTGTCTGGCCCTGCTACTCGCATTCGCCTGGCTGGGCATGCCGGTGATCCAGGACAGGGTGCCACGCCACCGCGACCTGAATGCCCTGCTCGACCGTGTTATACCGGACCTATCACCGGCAGATCGCATCTATGGCGATCCCGTGGGTGATGCCCTCGCTGGCTTCAAGCTTGTGGCGCGGGGCTTCGACCCAGTGGTGGTGGTGGGGCCGCCCGGTGCCGGGGGCACGGCCTATGTGGTGGTGGATAAGCGACAGGAATGGACCGCGGACCAGGTGTTGAAGTTCCACCTGCTGGAGCCGGAAGCACTTACCACGCCCGAACTTGTCGGGGAACGGAATGGATCGATGATCTTCGCGGCCCGGTTCCGTTGATCCACGGCGCGGCCCCATTACGCTGAAGGGCGGCACAGGAAGCCTCAGACCGGCACATCCAAAGGACAATAGCTATGGCAGAAGAAGGACGTCAGATAATCTTCAACATGGTGAAGGTGGGGAAGACCCTGCCTTCCGGGAAGAAGATCCTCAACGATATCTACCTCGGGTTCTACTACGGCGCCAAGATCGGCATCCTCGGTCTCAACGGCAGCGGTAAGTCCACCTTGATGCGCATCATCGCAGGCAAGGAGAAGAGCTTCGAGGGCGATGTGCACCTGAGCCCCGGCTACAGCATCGGCCACCTGGAGCAGGAGCCCGAACTGGACGAGAGCAAGACCGTGATCGACATCGTGCGCGAAGGTGTGCAGCCCATCATGGACCTGCTGAAGGAATACGAGGAGGTGAACAACAAGTTCGCCGACGAGGAGATCCTGAACGACCCCGACAAGATGGACAAGCTCATCGCGCGTCAGGGAGTGCTGCAGGACAAGATCGAGGCGGCCGATGCCTGGAACATCGACCAGAAGCTGAACATCGCCATGGACGCCCTGCGTTGCCCCGAGCCCGACCAGCCGATCAAGGTGCTCTCCGGTGGCGAGCGCCGTCGGGTGGCCCTGTGTCGCCTGCTGCTGCAAGCACCCGATATCCTCCTGCTGGACGAACCCACCAACCACCTGGACGCCGAGAGCGTGGCCTGGCTGGAGCACCACCTCGCTGACTACAAAGGCACGGTCATCGCCATCACCCACGACCGTTACTTCCTGGACAACGTGGCCGGCTGGATCCTGGAACTGGACCGCGGTGAGGGCATCCCCTACAAGGGCAACTACACCAACTGGCTGGAGCAGAAGACCGCCCGCCTGGCCCAGGAGGAGAAGAGCGAGAGCAAGCGCCAGCGCGTGCTGAAGCAGGAACTGGAGTGGGTGCGCAGCAACGCCAGCGCCCGCCGCACCAAGAGCAAGGCCCGCCTCGCCAACTACGAGAAGATGCAGAGCGAGAGCGTGAAGGAGAAGGAGGCCAAGCTCGAGATCTTCATCCCCAATGGACCGCGCCTTGGCGACAAGGTCATCGAGTTCAACAACGTGAGCAAGGGCTACGGCGACCGCCTGCTCATCGACAACCTCAGCTTCGCACTGCCGCCCGCCGGCATCGTGGGCATCATCGGTCCCAATGGTGCGGGTAAGACCACCCTCTTCCGCATGATCATGGGTCAGGAGAAGCCCGACAGCGGCACCATCACCATCGGGGAGACCGTGCAGCTGGCCTACGTGGACCAGAGCCACAAGGACCTTCATGCCGACAAGACCGTCTACGAAGTGCTCACCGGCGGTTTGGAGAACATCACCTTCGGCAACGTGGTGATGAACTCGCGCGCTTACCTGAGCCGCTTCAACTTCAGCGGCACCGACCAGAACAAGAAGGTGGGCATACTCTCCGGCGGGGAGCGCAACCGCCTGCACCTGGCCATGACCGTGAAGCAGAGCAGCAACGTGCTGCTGCTGGACGAACCCACGAACGACCTCGACGTGAACACGCTGCGCGCGCTGGAGGAGGCTATCCAGGACTACAGCGGCTGCGCGGTGATCATCAGCCACGACCGCTGGTTCATGGACCGCGTGTGCACCCACATCCTGGCCTTCGAGGGCGACAGCAAGGTGTACTGGTTCGAGGGCGGCTTCAGCGAGTACGAGGAGAACTACAAGAAGCGCGTGGGCGACATCATTCCTCAGCGCCTGAAGTACAAGAAGCTCGTCCGCAGCTGAGTGGATGGCCTGATACCGGGGCGATGGAGATCATCAAGGTGTTGGGCATGACGTTCCGGACAGGACCGCTCGTGCTCACGGACATGCACAACGGTGGGTCCATCTTCGGTGTCATCTACATGCAGGTCCTCACATTCGGAACGGGTGGTGAGGTGACCCTGCACAACGAGATCGAGGCCGACCGCACGTACGGTCTGGGATGGAAGGAGGTCATGGAGCGCGAACGCTGGACCGGCTTCAGTCAGTTCGACCCGGATGGTAAGCACGTGAAGTGCACCCTGGTGAACGAGCGGACGCAGCGCGAGAAGGTCATCTATGCCGACTTTTCCGGGCCCGATCGCTTGATCGCCGAGGTGTATGACGAAGGAAGCGAGCACGGCAGGGGGCAGGTGTACACGCGGATCCACTGAGTCCCCGGGTGCGTGTCCAATAGGACATCATCCCGGATAGTTTCACTTGCAGGAAGCTCGTGCGGCGCTGATGCCCATCCATTCAAATGAGCGAAGCCCGGCGATGAGCCTGCCTGACCGGCAGTCCGGGCGTGTTCGTTGCTTGGGTGGCGGAATGCCGCTTACTCCTTCGGTTTCGGACCGCTCACCCTGCGGCCCGGGAAGGCCCCGAAGATGTGGCGTCGCGCAAAGCGCGGCTGGCCGTTGGTGCCCACGAACTTGTTGTACACGTTGGCCGGCACGCCGTAGTACTCATACACGCTGCCATCGCCGAAGGTGATGTGCAGGGTCTGGTGCTGATAGTGCCAGGTGGCGATGTTGGTGGCCACCGTGGCCTCGAACTCCGCAGCGTTGCCCTTGTGCGTCTCGGGGTGCACGCTCTCCAGGAACTTGTAGGCCTCGATGATGCGCGTGCTCATGGCCTCGGCCTCGGCACGTTGAGCCTCATCCTGGAACTTGTCCGGGTGGTGCTGTTTCATCAGGCCCTTGTACAGCGTGTTCAGCTGCTTCAGGTCCATGGCGGCGGTGGCGCCGAGGAGGCGGCGGCTGTCTGCGATCTTCTTCATGCGGGAATTCGGGCGGCAAAGGTCGCCATTCCTGCGGGATGCATGGTCCTCAACGTCCGGAGCCCTTCGGACAGGCCGCATCCAGCTGCCGGCCGTAGCCTTCCGCACGGGGACCGCCGCCCAGTTCCACAAAGCGCGCATACCAGGTGCGGGCCTCGGGGCATTCGCTGCGCAGCAGGTGGCATACGGACCGTTTGTAGGCGCTGTCGGCGTGCTTGGGGTCTTCACTGAGCGCGCGTTCCAGCAGGAGGAGGGCCGCGCCCACGGACCTGTCCGCCTTGGCGGTATCCGTGGGCCGTTGCTGGTACTGTTCGGCGATGAAGGCCGTGGCCAGTCCGTTCAGCAGGTCCACGTTCATGCTATCGCGCTCCAGGCCCTGCAGGTATTGCACGCCCGCCTCAGTGGGGCGGTCCATGGCCATGAAGAAGGCCCCGTAGCCATTGTACACGGCGGGATTGCCGGGGGACATCAGGTAGGCGTGGTTGAAGCGGAACATGGCGTTCAGCATGTCGCCCTGGGCCAACAGGGCCAGGCCCATGCCCGCCAGACGGTCCGAGGCCTTTCGGCGGTCGGGTTCCTGCTCCATCACCCGTTCCACGAACACCGTGTCGGCAATGCGCTGTTCCACCGTCTTCTCCGCATCCCCGTAATGGGGCAGCAAGCGGAGGTCCTTCGCCGCGCGCTCCTTCCATTCGGTGAAGGTCAGCTGCTGGGCATGCACCGCACCCCAAGGCATCAGAGCGACCAGGAGGTGGGTCCGAAGTAGGGCAGGTAGCGACCGGGTCATGGGAGGGACAAAGATCGGTCGCTGGTGCAGCAAAGCGCGGGCCGATCGCCGATCAGGCGGACACCGTGAACCGTGTGGTGAAGTAGAACGTGGCCGAACCACTGGTCCACGGGGCCTGGCACACGGTGATGCGCCAGCTGGTGGGCGTGAGCTGTTCCATGTACACCGGTGAACCGGCGGCAAGCACCCCACTGCTGAAGCCGGAGATGAAGCTGATGCGGGCCTGTCCGGGCGCGGGGTCCGAGCTCGTGGTGGTGGTGTAGATACCCGTGCTCATGCTTCCCCCGAAGCGGTAGGTGAAGAAGTGCGCGCTGGTATTGGCCTTGAAGCTCCACACGTTCATGTACTCCTCGGGCGCTTCAATGGGGTAGTAGGTCTGCGCGGGCGTACCGGTGCCCAGGTTGGCCGTGTTGTTCGTGGGCGTGCAGGGGGGATCCACGGGCACGGCGGCGATGCTGTCCAGCCAGAGCACGTTCCCATAGCTGTAGCTGTGCTCATTGGTGGCCCAGGCGCGGAAATAGTAGGTGGTGTACGGGTCGAAACCGCCATAGGCCGCCTCGAACCGGTCGCCGCTCACGGTGGCGATGGCCTGTGCATCGAGCATCTCGGGTCGTCCGGTGGTGTCCACGCAGAAGCCGGCATATTCGACAGGGGCATCCCATTCGGAGAGCAGGCGGTCCACCACCAGCACGGTGCCATCGGGGCGCAGGGTCACGGATTCCGTGCGGACGGAGGGGTAATAATCGGCCATCTCTTCGAGGGGCTTTTTACAGGCCGTGGCGAGCAGCAGGTGACCCAGGGTCAGCGGGGCAAGGTGCTTCATGGTTCAGAACTGGTAGCGGACCCCGAGACCCAGGTCATTGAAGGTGAAGCGACCGGTCTCCTCCTGCAAATAGGTGGCGGTGCTCCATTCCAGGTTCGCCCCGAAATGGTCGCCAAAGGCCCAATCGGCCCCGAAGCGCAGGCGCAGCCCACCGATCATGAAGCCGCCGGAGAATCCTTCCGAGATCAGTTCGGGCGTGTAGCTCTCATAGGCCATGTTGATACCTCCGAAGATGAGGTCCACGCCGGGGTAGAGGGCCAATTGGTAGTCGAACAGCTCCACCACAGCGAAGTCCAAGCCGCCGGAGAAGAGGATCAGGTCGATGTTCGAGAAGGTCTGTCAGCCGGGCAGCACGCGGAACCCGTTGCTGTCGGAGATGTATCCCGTGGAGGGGAAGGTGTCGAGCCTGGGCTGCAGGTCCAGGTAGAGGAAGGAGAAGCGCATCCGGGTCGGGTCCTCGAAGTCCTGGATGAACTGGAACTCGGGCGCGAACTTGCGTTCCACGATGTAGCCCAGTTCGCCGGTGGGCCTGAACTGGGTGAGCTTGATGCCCACCTGGGCGAATGCATGCGACCGGCCCAGGACAGCGGCGAGCAGCACCAGTGCCCAGGGCCAGCTGCACCGTCGAAGGTCGAACAAGGTGCGTAGGTGAGGGGAGAGCATTGTGCAAAATAGGAGCCTCGTTGGAACTGTATATCAACCCGGAAGGAAGGCGGCCCGAAATGGATCGGACCGCCTCCTGCCGTCGTAATGTTGTGTCAGAACGAAGGCCGCCGCAAGGCGGATCTGTTCTGGTGCAGTGGACCGCCCAAGGGCTCAGCCCGGGCGGTTCCGCTGTTTTAACGGTCCACGCCGAAGTAGTAGAGCAGGCTCACCTGAACGAGCTCGAACTGCGTTTTCGGATCCTCATCGGAACTGTAGACCGACAAGCCCGGGAACTGCTCCTCATACGCATCGCCAAAGCTGAGCCCACCACGCACCGAAGCACCGATGCCGCTGGCATGCACGTAACCGAGGCCGCCAAGGAAGCCGAAAACGGTGCCTTTGTAACCGTCAGCGGTCATTTCCGCCTCGGCGCTGGAGAGGCCTGCACCGCTCACGTTCGCGTTCAGCAGGAAGCTGGCGTTGAATCCGGTCTCGACGAACAACCCTTCGGCGATGATGCCGATGCGGAACAGGAGAGGCAGGTCCAGATACAGCACCTTATGATCGGCAGGGGCTTGCTCCATAAGTCCGTTGTAGTCCAGGTTCAACTGGGCGCCGGTCACCCCACGACCGCTGAGGTAGAGCTCCACCGACAGGCCACTTGCGCCCGGGTCGCCCAGTGAAAGGGCCCCACCCAGATGGAAGCTGTTCATTTTCCCGGTGTACCAGATCTCTTCGCTATCGTACAGGCATTGGTTCCAGCCTCCGCGAATGCCGAAATGGGTCTGGGCGTGGACGGTTGTGCTGATGAGCGCAGCGGACAGGGCAAGTGTTCGAAGCATGGACCGTGATCTGGTGCACCAAGATGCAATGCGCACCAACGAACTTCAAATCGGTTAAAGCCATTCCATAAGGCAGTGAAACAGTCCGGCGGGGGAAGGCATCATCCATGCGCCCCCGCGACCGATGGTGCTCTGACCGGGATGATTACCTTCACGGGAGAAGCTACCGATCATCCCACCCGCATGAAGCAGGTCTACGCGCTCATCCTCGCCGCATCGTTCCACACGGCCAGCGCCCAGCTCGTGGTCACGGACAGCCTCACGACAGGCTCCATCGCCCAACTGCTCGAAGGCCTCAACGTGAGCATCCTGAACGTGGAGGTGAACTGTCCCGACCAGGCCATGGGCCATTTCGCGGGAGCTTCCGAACTGGAGATCGGCGAAGGACTCGTGCTGACCACCGGTACAGCGGACCAGTTGGCGGGACCTGTGGGCGGCTTCGCCTCGGGTTACCTGGGCACGCCGGGCGATGCGGATCTGGACCTGGAGGTGGTGATGATGCCCACCTACGATGCCTGCGTGCTCGAATTCGACTGCATCCCGCTGGGCGATACGCTGCTCTTCAACTTCAGCTTCGGCAGTGAGGAGTATGCGGAGTTCGTGGGGTCGGCGTTCAATGATGTGTTCGCCATCTACCTCACCGGACCAGGCTTCCCGATGCCCACCAACGTGGCCGCGCTTCCCAACGGCACGCCCGTGGCCATCAACAATGTGAACGGGCTGGTCAACGCGGACTACTTCCACGACAATGAGGCCGCCGGCGGCGTGCACGTGGCCTACGATGGCTTCACCACCAACCTCACGGCCTTCGCCGTGGTGGAGCCGGATGGAGAGTACCACTTCAAGGTGGCGATCGCCGATGTGTCCGACGGGGTGTTCGACAGCGGGGTCTTCCTGGAGGCCTTCAGCTTCCGCAGCATGTCCCTGTTGACCACCGGTCTCGATGAGGAAACGCCCCGGCTGCGGACGTTCATGGACGGCGATCAACTGGTGGTGCTCGTCCCCGATGCCGCCGTGGGTGAACTGATCGAACTGGTGGACATGCGTGGTGCGGTGTTGGAGCGTGCTCCGGTGCAGGCCCAGCGCGTGCCGGTGGACCTTTCCGGCCTGCCTTCCGGGGTCTACATCGCCCGTATCGCCCGGCACCCTTTGCTGTCCCCGGTGCGCCTGGTGAAGGAGTAGGCAGGATCCCCGTTCACGGCAACGACCGTGCAGGTAACGAGCCACGCAGGCGTGTAGGTCCGGTGCCGGTTACCTTCGCGCCCGCCGAACGGTCGTGTCGAGGGCACCTTTTGTCCCTTGGCACTTGTTACTTGAAGCTTGATGAAGCCCTCCATCCCCAAAGGCACCCGCGACTTCGGTCCGCAGGAGATGCTGCGCCGCAAGTACATCTTCAATACCATCGAAAAGGTCTTTCAGAAGTACGGATATCTGCCGCTGGAGACGCCCGCGATGGAGCATCTGGAGACCCTCACCGGCAAGTATGGCGAGGAGGGGGATCGGCTGATCTTCAAGGTCCTGAAGCGCGGTGCTGAACTGGAGCGCGCCCTGGAGGACCGCAGCAAGGGCTTCGCGGATGAGGCGCTTCGCTACGACCTCACCGTGCCCTTCGCCCGCTACGTGGTGCAACACCAGAACGAACTTATCTTCCCCTTCAAGCGCTACCAGATCCAGCCCGTGTGGCGTGCCGACCGTCCGCAGAAGGGGCGCTACCGCGAGTTCTACCAGTGCGATGCGGATGTGATCGGGAGCACGAGCCTGCTGAGCGAGGTGGAACTGGTCCAGCTGTTCGATGATGTCTTCACCCAGCTCGGGCTGAAGGTGGTGGTGAAGATCAACGACCGCAAGGTGCTCAGCGGCATCGCCGAAGTGTGCGGCCAGCCCGAGAAGGTGGTGGACATCGTCACCGCCATCGACAAGCTGGACAAGATCGGGCGTGAGAAGGTGGAAGAGGAGATGCGGGAGAAGGGCGTGAGCGAGACCGCGATCAAGGGCATTGCGCCGCTGTTCCACCTTAAGGGCAGCTGGGACGAGCAACGCGTCAAGTTGGAGCAATGGCTGGCCGCTTCCACGGTGGCCCAGCAGGGATTGAAGGACCTCTCATTCACCTTCTCGGCCGTTGGCCAATTGAAGAGCGCGGTGCTGGAGTTCGATCCCACCCTCGCCCGCGGCCTCGACTACTACACCGGCGCCATCTTCGAGGTGAAGGCCGTGGAAGGCACCCTTGGCAGCAGCATCTGTGGCGGTGGCCGCTACGACGACCTTACGGGCGTGTTCGGCTTGAAGGGCATGAGCGGGGTGGGCATCAGCTTCGGTGCCGACCGCATCTATGACGTGCTGCTGGAGACGAACAAATTCCCTGCGGAACTGGGCGGCAGCACGCAGCTGCTCTTCGCCAACTTCGGCGAGGCCGAGGCGATGCATTGCCTGAAGCTGCTGCGCCAGGTGCGCGACGCGGGCATCGCTGCGGAGATCTATCCG
>Ga0315900_10004415_pt1 | contig 19882 bp, 26 predicted proteins | sample LakEriMetagenome_FD_203521 | JGI IMG/M metagenome (GOLD analysis project Ga0315900, IMG submission 203521) | Freshwater fungal communities from buoy surface, Lake Erie, Ohio, United States - Buoy 12 MA114 | ecosystem: Environmental > Aquatic > Freshwater > Lake > Lake biofilm | place: USA: Lake...
TTAGGGGTTGTTTTTTTTTATTCAAACTTATCAAAGAAACAGAAAGCAGATTTAAAATCATCTTTGATACAAGCGAAGTTGAATCTAATGAGCAAACTGTTGGAAGCGCAAGCCCCTCAGGAAGTTTTAGACAAAGTTATGGATGGTATTACGTTATAGATCAGGTTGCAAATGGAAGCGCAAACACAAGTTTTAATGATGTATTAGAGTGGAACATGGTTGATTTTTTAGTAAGAATACAGTATTTAAAACATAAAGGCGAAGTAGAGTTATTTGAATTAAAGTATGGGCGTTCTTGATAAAATAGATGCTTTTAGTTTAAAGCTAGTTGAAGACTTAAGAAACAACTTAGAAAGCAAAGACAGGTCAAGTAATAAGTCAGCTAATAGATTAGCAGCAAGTATAACACCAAAGGTAACCTTAACAAGTGGCGGTGTAATACTTCAAGTACTAATGAATGATTATTGGTATTGGGTTAATTATGGAAGGGACAATGGTCCAGTAGCAGAAGAAGCAAAGATTAAGGATTGGATAAGAAGAAAGGGAATAGACCCAAGGGCGAAGATAAATAGTTGGAGAGAGGCTTACAGAAATAAAGTAGTAAAGAATAAAAGAGTAGAAGATTTAAAGCCAGTAAGCTATAAAAGTGCTATTCAACAGTTCGAGTACTTGGTAAGAAGGAAAGTAAAAGAAAAAGGGTTTGAAGGAAACAACTTTTTTAGCGAGGTTGTAGATGATGGTAGGTTAGATATATTAATGAATGAGGTAGCTCAGGAATTAGATATAGATGTAAACGGAACAGATTTAACACTATTAATAACAAGTAAGTAATGGCAATAACTGTAAATCAGCAGCCCTCAGCATATCAACCAGCGTACTCACCACTTATATTTGAGGCTACAAGCACACAAATAGCATCAGCTAACTTTACTTACACTATTGTATGTACTGACTTAATCACATCAGCTACTGAAACATTCGAATATGAACAAGCCCCAGTAACAGGAGAATTAGTATTTGATGCTTTTGATTTCGTAAATAGATACATAAAAAACTACGTACCTAATAACGTTTATGGGTTTCAAAAGTGTACCGATGCTATTCGTAAAATAAGAGTAAACATAGGAGAAACTTACGGAACTACTCCTACTTATTATGTAGGGTCAAACATTGATTTTATTGTATGGAATGGGTGTGTTGAATATTTAGAATATCCAAACTACGACCAAACAGATTATGTTTATAAGAACTCAACAAACAATTACAAGTATATCACTTCAGATACTTACAACACATTAACAGGGTTCTACACGTCTAACAAAGTAACATATGAAGATAAAAGCCATTTCTTATATTGTTTATCAAGTGAAGATAATGACTTAGAGTTCATAAGAATTAATTGTTATGATTCAAGTGGGACGTTATTACACTATTCGGATATAGATAATCCTTACGAAGCTGGTACTAATTATTTGGACAAATTTGTCTGCATTGATGTAGGGGCTAAGGGTTTAACCGAAATATCGTCTGGTCTAGTAACTGGTACATATCCGATATTAACGTCTTCAGTAGCTTATTACGATGTGATAGATGCTTATACTATGCCACCAGCAACAGCTAGACAAAACGTGTCAAGATTTTATATAGGATGTGAGGCAAAGCACGATTTATACACTTTACACTTTTTAGATAAAAAGGGTAACTATGAAACATTACACTTCCCTAAAAAGAGTGAGATAAGTTTAGAGGGTGAAAAGTCAACGTATAATCAAACACCTTATAGATTAAGTTCTAACACATGGGCTTATTCAACTAACACCCCAAACAAAAGGGTGTTTAATTCTAATTCACAAAAGGCATTTAAGTTAAACTCTGATTGGTTGCAAAAGAATACAGTTGAGTTTTATTCACACATAGTTAATAGTCCTAGTGTTTATTTAGATATGGGTTCAACTATTGGTTTAATTCCTGTGATAGTATCAAATAATGCTATTCCTATTCCTAACATGAATGATAGAAATTTACGTTCTATTCAGGTAGACATTCGTTATACATTTAAAGAAACTTGGCAAAATGGCTAGGACTAGATTAGCATTATATAACGAACAAGGCTCACCAACAATAAGCCTAACTAACTGCCCTGTATTGGAGGACATTCCTATTTCTTTAACTTATGAAGTAGCAGATGTAAGAACCCCTGAAAAGGGAAAGGGGTCAAGAAGTAAGACTGTTTTAATACCAGCTACGCAGGAAACAAATATATTCTTTCAAAACATATTTAATGTTAATATAAGTCTATCTAAGTTCAATCCTGCTAAAAAGGTAACAGCCATTTATTATAAGAATGAAATACCTCAAATAGTAGGGTTATTAAGATTAATAAAGATACGTAGGTCAGATAATGGAAAGAAGTTTTATGAGTGTATTATCGTATCTGGTTCTTCTGCTTTCTTTAATTCAATAGGAGGTCTTTATTTAACCGACCTAGACTTTAGCGAGATTGACCACACTTTGAATTATGGCAATATAGCTGGTAGTTGGGCAAATACTTCAGGTAGTACTTGGACATCAACCAATGCAAGTAGAGCTTATCCAATGATTAACTGGGGGGATAATAAAGATGTTTTAACTACATTAAGCCCTAAGAACTTTAGATTATGTTTATTTGCTAGGGACATTTTATTGAAAATGTTTATAGCACAGGGTTATACATGGGAAAGCACATTCTTAGATTCAAATTTATTTAAAAGGTTAATAGTAACCCCAACAAAAGGAATATCTTTAGATTCAACTACAATAGCTAATAATAAAATGTTAGCAGTAGCAAATGGTACTGAGAAAGTATATAACGGTGTTTCTTTAACTTATAACACTGGCTTGCTGACTTATAATAATGCTTCATATACAAACGTTAACTTTCAAAGTGAAACGTATGATACAGGCAATATATTTACTACTCCAAACTTAACACCAGCCACATCAAATACTTATAATACGACTACTAATATAGGATTAACAATAGTTATAAAGAAAGGAGTAAATGATGTAAGCGCACAATGTGCAGGTGTAAGTGGTCAATTTATTGTAACCATATTAAAAGGCTCGGCAGCTATTGGAAGTGCATCGGTTAACTTATCGAATATATCTTTAGGCTCAAGTGCAGTAAATTACTGTACTGTAAGTCTACCTAATGTTAACTTGTTAGCAGCAACAAACTATACCGTAAACATTCATGCTATTAGTTTAAATATGATCTCGTCTGCTGGCTCAGGAACTTATACAATGGATGTTACTGTGGCTAATGGGTCTAACTATTCGACTGAATTTTCAAGCAATCAAGCCTACGATGGTATTTCAGTAAGTGCTAATAATGCAATACCAGAGAATGTTAAGCAGTCAGACTTCTTTAGTTGGATATGTAGAAGGTTTCATTTGTTTGTAATGCCTGACAAAAACAATCCAAAGAATCTAATAATAGAAGATAGAGAGAATTTCTATTTAACAACTTCAAAGAATTGGACATTAAAGCATGATTCAAGTATAGATGAAGAAATTATACCATTAGGTGAGTTTGATACAACCGTATATAAGTTTACTGATAAAGAAGATAAAGACTATTTCAATTCATGGCATCAAGATACTTATAAAAATGTTTACGGCTCTTATGATAAGATAGTAACTAATGACTTTGTAAATAGTGATAAAACTATATCAACTGGATTCAGTCCTACACCTTATGGAAAGAACCCGTATAGTAATATATTAACGGCAGTAATAGAACAGAAACAAAATGGAGTAGTTACCGAGATTAAACCAAACATTCGTTTATTATATTACAAACAGATTAATTTGGTTAATGCTCAATGGACTTTTACAACAAATTCAGGAAATTACACATATACCAATTACCCTCATGCTGGGCATACTGACAATCCTTATAATCCAACTTTAGATTTAAACTGGGGTTTACCTAACTTACCTTATGTTTATCCTAATCAGTTTTGGACTACAAATAATGCTTATAATAAGTATTATTCAAGATACATCAATCAAATAACAGATAAGAACTCAAAGATAGTAGTTACACATTTTTATTTAGATGCACAGGACATAATGGACTTTGATTTTAGAAACCCTATTTATTATGTGAATAAGAGTAATGAGGGAGCTTATTATTTAGTGAATAAGATAATTGATTACAACCCTTTAAAAGAACAGAGTACAAAAGTAGAGTTATTGAAGTTAACTAATTACGATGAGTTCACTCCGACTGATATTGATATGAGTGGTGGAGTAGGAGGGGGTAATAACTCGTATGAAAGAGTTTTCTTAGATAATATTACTAAGGGGGATGATAACACAAATTACGGGGAAAATTCAATGATTGTAGGTGGTACAGGAAATTATATAGCAAATGGCTAGGAATATTATATTATTAAATTGTAACAGAGTAGTTGTTCAACCAGACGTTGAAAACTTCACAGGTATAGGATTGAGTGATATGGTAATAGATTCAAGTTACTCAAATACAACACAAATAGCAGGCTTCTCAGGTGGAGGCGGTTCAGGTAGTGGAGAGGTAATAGATTTAGGAAATAGAAATGATTTAGGACAATTTAACATAGGCGATAGAGTTTAAACATGGGTAAATTTATATTAGGAGGCATAAGTTCCTCACAACTTTCGACATTAGTATTAGACCAAAAAGAGTTGGTTTACGATGTTGATAATAACCAAATATTCTACGGTGATGGAACTGCAACTGGCGGACTTCCTTTAGCTGGTATTACTGGAATCAATGCAAGTGCAGGGACTACTTCAAACAATTTATCTAATATTGTTTTTAGCAATTCTAATGGTGTTTCATTTGGTTTAAATGGTTCAACAGTAACAGCTAGTGTTTCAGTAACAGCAGCAGGTGATGGGATAAATAGAATCTCAGCAGGGACACAAATAGCTGGCACAAATCAAACAGTTGTATTCAGTAATTCAAACGGGATTACGTTTGGAATGAGTAACAACAGTGTAGTTACCGCATCTCATAATGGGTTAACAACTGCTATGGCTTCAAATGCAGGTAGTAACTTTGTTAATACATCTCAATCTAGTTTATTCCAACAAGTATCTAATACCTCTAACATTACAGTTAATGCTGTAAACATTACTGATGCAAGAATAAGAGCTATTGTAGATGGTGCAGCAACTATAAGTACTGGCTCAGTGAGATTCTCTAACTCTAATGGCATTACATTTGGGATTAATGGGAATACAATCACAGCAAGCCATAACGGGATAACTCAACAATCTACACAGCCAGTTGCTTTTTCAGCTTCCAATGGTTCGGCTCAATTTGAAACACTTTATTTTTCAGAAGGTAATGGTGTTACATTTTCAACCGACCACATAGCAGGTACGGATATTTTAAAGGCAAGCGTTAAAACAGATTATGCAGGAACTCAAACAGGAGCAACAAATGCAAGTATAACAGTAAATTCAAATGGTGTTTCTGTATCTGTAGCCCCTGCTGGTGGTAACGTAGTAATTAGTGCAGGTGGAGCATTTACATCAGTAAGCGATTTTAGTTTTGCAAATGGTGGCGGTGTAAGTTGGGGATTGAATGGCTCTACAATTACAGCAAGTGTTAACGCTGGTGGTGGAGCAAATACAATAAGTACTTACATACCTTATTATCCTGCATCAACAGGAGCGCAAACATTAGGGGCGCAAGGTACTAGTTCTGCTTCAGCTTGGTTCTTCCCTGTATCAGTTGTTCAACCAGTAGCAATGGATAGACTTGAACAGTTAATGACTGCTTCACTATTATCGTCTTCTGTTTCATTTCAGCAAACTGTAACACATCAATTTGGTATATTCTCAAACAATGCAGGAACTTTAAGCCGTATTAGTTCAAGTTCTTATTCAGTAGCTATCACAGGTAGTTCAGTATCTCACACCTTATCATGCCCAGTTTCTTATGGCACAGGTGGAGGATATACATATACAACCATAACAGCAACAGCAACAAATGCGGCTCAATCTTTATTTGGAACGGCTGGTAATAGAATTATGACTTTTGGATTTGGTAATACAATGACATTAAGCGAGGGTTTATATTGGTTAGGTATTCATCAAAGACAAAGCTCATCAAGTGCTAACGGAGGTATGGCATTTGCCTTAGCTGGTAACGTTATGGCAGCCCCAGTTAACGCAGGTGGTTTAGGTTCAAGTACAGCAGCTTATACAGGAACGGCAAACACTCTTTATAAAATTCCTTGGGGTGTTGCAACTTCAACAGGCTCGGCTGGTTATGGTGGTTCTGTTTTACCAGATGCAGTTAATGTAACTGCTATGGGTATGACTGTAACCGTTATGCCAATGATGACTTTTATAGATAGATAAACAAACAAATATGATAATAGGACTAGAATCAGGCAAACACAATGAAGATTTAGAATCTTCTGCAAAGCGAATCAAAGAAAGTGGTTCGTGGAAAAAACAAAGGGTTATAATGTTAATCCCAGCAGGTAAAATGATACCTACAAAAGTTTATTTAAGCCATTGCGCTTTAATATTCCCACCAAACCAAGCGAGTTATAAAATGGCTGCAATAGGTATGGAAGTAGGCGAAGCATTTAGTGAATCAATAGAACAAATATTACAACACCCTGAACTATCACAATGGGAATACATATTGACTATTGAACATGATAATATCCCTCAACCCGATGCACTTGTAAAACTTTTGGAAAGAATGGAGCAACACCCTGAGTTTGATTGTATAGGTGGTCTTTATTGGACAAAAGGAGAGGGTGGAGTACCTCAAATTTGGGGAGACCCTAATGATGCTTTAAATTTTAGACCACAAGCACCAGACCCAAACGGCGGTTTAGTAGAATGCTGTGGAACTGGAATGGGTTTTAATCTTTGGAGAATGTCAATGTTTAAAGATGATAGATTAAGAAAACCATTTTTTAAAACACTAAAAGGACATGAAGGCGAAGGTGTAGGAACACAAGACCTATATTTCTGGGGTGATGCAAGAAAATACGGTCACAGATGCGCTATTGATTGCAGTGTAAAGATTGGTCATTACGACCACGTAAATGATATAACATGGTAAAACAAACAAATATGGAAACAGTAAAACTAGACATCGGCTGCGGACCGAACCCAAAAGAAGGATATATCGGATGTGATATTATCCCGTTTAATGACAAAATAAAAGTATTTCATGCAGGGCGTGATAAATGGTTATTTGAAGATGAGAGTGTTGATGAGATACACGCATCTCACTTTTTAGAGCATTTAACTAATCTTAATGAAGCATGGGAAAGAACACACTTTTTTAACGAAGCATTCAGAGTACTTAAGAAAGGCGCAAAGATGACTTTAATATTTCCTCACTGGGCTAGTCAAAGATATTACGGCGACCCTACACATAAAGAACCATTTAGTGAGTTTGGATTCTATTATTTAGATAAAGAATGGAGAGCAATTAATAGTCCACACGCAGATAAAAAATACATGGACAAAGGTTATGATTGTGATTTTCATTGCACTTGGGGATATAATTTAAGGCAGGATATTTTAACTAGAAACCAAGAATATCAACAGTATGCAATGGCAAACTTTAAAGAGGTACTAACTGATATAATAGCAACCTGTACAAAGAAATAAAATGGCAAAAAAAGAAATAGCATTAGAGATAAAGATTGAAGCAGCTAACTCGGCTAAAACTTTGGGAGAAATGAAAAGCTCCCTTAAGGCTTTAGTTGCTGAACAACAAAACGTAGCAAGGGGTACAAAAGACTGGGACAGGTTAAGTAAAGCCATTAATGATGCTGAGGGGAAAATAGGGGATTTAACAGATTCATTCTCTACTTTAAAAGGTAGTGGAATAGAGAGAGCTTCAAGTTCATTAAGTTTACTTCGTGAAGGTATTACTAACTTAGATTTTGAGAAAGTAAAGATAGGTTTAGGCGGTGTAAAAGCTGCTTTAGCTGCAACTGGTATAATGTTATTTGTGCAGGGGATTACTGCATTGATTCAAAACTTTGACGAGTTAAAAGAGAGTGGCGGGGTAATAGGAACTGTCTTTACAAAGATAGGCGAGGGCATAGATTGGGTTCTTGAAAAGTTAGAAGTATTTGGTGATTGGATAGGATTAATAGATAAGGAGCTAAATGATATGTCCGAGGCTATTGATACCAATGCAGAAAAGAATAAAGAGGCTTTAGATGCTACAACAGCCGCTTATGATAGGCAAATAAAAGTAGCTCAAAGTGCTGGTAAAAGTACAGTTGAATTAGAGAAAGCCAAACAGCAAGCTATTATCGACACTAACTTAGCAGTAGTAAAACAGATTGAAGCCTTTGTAAGAGCAGGAGGTGAATTAGATGAACAAAAGAAAAAACTCTTAACGGCTAGTTTAGAATCAATAAGAAATGCCAAAACAGAAGAGATAGTAATTAGCAATAAGGCTGAACAGGATAAAGCTAAACAATCGGCTGAAATAAACAAAGCAGCACAAGAAAAAAGAAAGGCACAAGCAGCACAGGATGAAAAAGACTACTATGCAGCACTTGACCAAATAGCAGACACCCAAAAAGAAAACGATAAGTTAATAGCAGATGAAGCTGCTTTACAGAAAAAAGCTCAAAGGGATTTAGAACAACAAGAGTTTGACCAATTTATAGCACAACAAAAAGCGTTAAAAGATGCAGACAGTTTAGCAGACTTAACAAGAGAACAACAAGCCTATGCAGATAAATTGCTTTTACATCAGCAATGGGAAGCATCTAAACAACAAATATCAGAGGCTGGATTAAATGCCGCTAAAGGATTAACAGAGGCGTTCTTTGCATTCCAATTAAATGGGGCTAAAGGTAATGCTGAAAAAGAACTTCAGATTAAAAAAAGAATGTTTGAAGTAGACAAAGCCTTTAGTGTTGCTAGGGCTATTCAAGATGGTATTAGATCAGTTAATGGAGCTTTGGCGCAAACTGCTACACTTGGTCCTTACGCATCTGTTTTGGCTGGTATTAATGCTGCTTTAGCTGCTGCCAATGTAGCAAAGATATTAGCAACTAAATTCGATGCTGGTAGTGCAGGAGGTGGTTCTATTTCTGCTCCAAACATTCCTACAAGCGGCTCAGGGACTAACACAGTACCAACAATTAATAATGCTGCTAACTCTGCTCCTATACAAGCTACATCTTTTAATGAAGATGGAAGTAATAAGAGCATGGTAGTTAAAGCAATTGTAGTAGAAACGGATATAACAGATTCACAAAGGCGAATATCTAAAATAGAGCGCATGAGTGAGTTTTAAACATTTTAAACTAATTAAGTATTATAAACTATGGAAAGACCAATAAAAGTAGCTGTATTTGACCCTGAAGATATGGACATGGGGTTAAAGATAATTTCATTTGTAGAAACTCCTGCAATTGGATTTGAGGCTATTAAAATGAGTGAACAAACAGAAATTAAGTTAGAGATTCAAGATGAAGAGGAAAGGATAATTTTTACACCTATTTTAATCCCAGACCAAAAGATTTACAGAAACATTAAAGGTGAAGAGTTTGATTTAGTATTCCCAAAAGAGGTTATTAAACAAATATTAATCCAATTCTCTAAAAAGAACATAAATAGTAATGTGGATGTTAACCATTCAGAAGAGTTAATAAAAGGTGCTACATTCTTTGAGTTCTTTTTAAAAGATTCAAGAAGGGCTAAGTCAGTAGGTAATTATGATGAATTGCCAGATGGTACTATGTTTGGTTCTGCTAAAGTTGAGAATGATGAGGTGTGGGCAGACATAAAAGCAGGCAAAATAAAAGGGGTTTCAATAGATGGAATGTTTAAAACAGTTCCTAAAAAGACTGAGTTAAGTCAGGAAGATGTGGACACTATATTAGAAATAACTAAAAATTTTATACAATAATTAACATATAAGTATTATTGATTATGAACGTAAAAGAATTAAAAGATAAAATAGCGTTAAAGCTAGAATCTTGTTTACCAAAGGAATTGGTAGATGAGATAAAAGACTTGCACACTAAATTATCAGAAGGTGTTAAGCCAGAGGTAAATGATATTAAAATGTCAGTAGAGGCTAAAACATTGGATGGTAAAGTGGTTGCAACTGAAACTGAGTTCGTAGAAGGTGCGCCCTTAATGGTTGTAACTGAAGAGGCTGCTGTAGTTGCTGAAGATGGCGAATACACGCTTGAAGATGGTACAGTATTAACGGTAGTTGGTGGTTTAATTACAGCCGTTAAAAAAGCTGAAACACCTGCTGCTCCTGCTCCTGCTACTGCTCCTGGAGTTGATGCTGACATGAAAGCACAAATGGATTCTCAGAAAAGTGAAATCGCAGAGTTAAAAACTCGCTTAGAATCAGTTACCAAACAGAATATAGATTTGGCTGCTGCTCTAAAAAAGATTTTAGAAACTCCTGTTAATGTGCAACAATCAGCACACCAAGAAATCAAGTTGGAAGACATGACACCTTACCAACGTTATAAACACTCATTAAATAAATAATAAAAATGGCAAGATTAATCACAGTAACAAAAGTCGGTCTTTACGACATTAACGGTTCTTACTTTGCAGTTGATTCAGAATCAATCAGAGTATATGACCAAAATATTTCAAGTATTGAAACTCATACATCAGGTGCTTCTTTGATGTTTGGTAACCCACAAGTAACTCCAGAAGGTGTAACAGTTAAAGGTTTTGTAGTTTCTCAAACTCCTGCTCAAATTCAAACGTTAATTGATGCTTCAGTTAGTACAACTAATCCAGTTTCGGTAATCAGTGCAGATGGGGCTATCTCAATTCCTTCAGTAAATACTACTTTCTACTTTACAAAAGCTGGTGTAGCTGTTACTACTTTAGCTGCTCCAACTGCTACTACTCATGATGGTTTACGTTTAACATTTGTAGCCACAACTGCACAAGCTAATACTATCACTCATAGTGCTGGTTTTGGTGCTGGTGGAGCTTCTTTAGACGTAGCAACATTTGGTGGAGCTATTGGTGATAACATTACTATCGAAGCTTACCAAGGTAAATGGTATATCGTAGCTACTAGAAACGTAACAATCGCTTAATAATTAACTTAATAAAAATAAAATAAAATGGCAATATCTTATAACATTGTTGATTTACGTGGCAAAGCTGCTGCTGATATTAACGAAGAAATCTTATTTGAAAATGGCACTATTGCAAATGACTTAGTGACTTTTGAATCAGATGTAAAAAATGAAATTATCTTTACTGAGGGTTCAGTAGCTTCTGCAATGCAGGCTTACACTTCAGGTAACCCTAGTGCTTCAGGTTCTATCGACTTATTCGATGTATCTATCACTCCTTACAAATATATGTTCTATGATGAATTTGACCCTAACACTTTACGCCCTTCACGTTTCAAACGTGATATGAAGTCAGGTGCTTGGAACACTTTAAGCTCTGAGTTTGAACAAGTAGTAATTGGTGGTTTATACGCTAAGAACATTTCTTACGATGTTGAGTATCAATATTGGAATGGTGTTACTTCAGCTACTAAAACAGCTATCGCAGCTTTAACTCCGGGTACTGGTCAATCTTCTGCTGGTGCTGCTGAGCAAGCATGGGTAGCGGCTCGTACTGCTGGCTTATTTAATGGTGTAGTTACAAACATGATTTACAACTCATGGAACTCATCTTTCTCTGCTGCTGTAGGTGGTCGTTATAAAGTAGCTGGTACAACTGTAACAAGTTCTAACATCTACACAGAGATCAACAAAGTTTATGCTGCTGCTAGTCCTGCTTTATTAGCTGATACTAAAAAGACAGTATATATTTATGTACCTCACGCTTACAAGCAATTAATTAACATCTATAATTCAAATCCAACTAACTACTTAAAGCCTTTCGGTGTAAGTAATGGTAAATATACTTTCAATGATATTGAAATTAAGTTTGTGCCTTTAGCTGGTGATGTTATGATCTTAGCACCAAAACAACACTTATTCTGGTGTACTGATTTAACTTCAGATGTTAACTATATGCAAATTGATAAGATTGCAAACAACCAAGATAAAATGTTCTTAAAGAACGTTGCGACTATCGCTCCTTATGTTGGTCAACAATCTTTCAACGTACTTTACATTGGGTAATGAGTAGAGGGCTAGTCCCTCTCTCTTTTTTATAAATTTAAAAATATTAATTAAATGACTTGTGCATTAACAAAGGGGTACGACTTTAACGGTTGTAAAGGTGGAGCAGGAGGTATTAAAAGGGTTCTAATTACGGAAGCTGCTAATATCACTGCTTATACTTTAACAGCAAACATTATAACTGCAATAACCCTACCAACTGGTAAACAGTTTAGAGAATATAAGTTAGATGCTGAAATGGGTATGGCTGAAAGTCCTTTCACTGGTGACCCAAAAACAGATAACATGACTTGGGCTCATAAGGTAATGTTTACTATTAAGAAGTTCACTACTTCAATGGCTGCTGAATTAAAATTAGTAGCTAGTAACTGGACTGTGGCTATCGTAGAAGATAGAAATGGAACTTACAGAGCTTACGGTTTAGGTACAGCATTAAGTAAATCTAACTTCTTACAAATGGTTTCTGCTGGTGATTCAACAGGTACGGCTATGGCTGACTTCAATGGATTTGCAGATATTACTTTACAAAGTACTGAAGATAACTTTGCATACGAATGTAACTCAAGTATTATTACAGCTTTACTTTCCCCTGCATCATAATTTTGTTCTGTTGTTTGTTTGGATTGGTAGCCCCGTAAGGCTACCTTTCTTTTTTATACATTATCACTAAAACAGTTTTCTGTAACTTGGTCAGCTATTTTAAACCAATCTTCTTTTGATAGTACGATTTTATCTCTAGTTTTCTTTTTATCAATTTGAATAACTACAGATGTTGATTCTCCATTCTTAACTGGGTAGACAGAGAATACTAGGTTTGATTTTTGTATTCTAATTACTTTCATAGTTTTTTTACAAATATACACTTTTTAGTATTATATATTATGATTCTTTTCAATAAAAATGCAGTAAATAACATTTGCCCTACTCTTTATGAAAAGACCACATTAGACCCTGTTTACTATTTATTTGAGTTTGAGAATGACCAAACAAAGGTAAAATACTATTGCATACCAACAGAGTTAAGTACTGAGTTACTAAGATATAATGAGTTTGATATTGAAGATAAAACTAATCCAGTAGCCTTAAATGGTGAGGTTGATTTACCAATAGGGACTTATACTTATAAAGTTTACGAACAGTCAAGCTCAACCAACTTAGACCCAACGGGATTAGATGTAGTTGAAGAAGATATATTACAGGTGAAAGATAGTTCAACTTATACAAACACTACTTATTCACCCGATTTAGAGAATACATATTATGAAGGATAGAAATGTCATAAGTACTAAAATAACCGAGAATGTTTACATGGTACAACTGGAATCAAACCAGATACCTAAATTTTCGGTTGATAGAAATAAGAAATTAATTAAGTATGGGGATAAAAATGACTTTCCAGACCATTTAATTTACTTATATCAAAACAGCCCAATACATCAAGCTATTGTAAACACAAAGGCTAATTATTTAGCTGGTTTAAGTTTAAGAGCTAAAAACAATCCAAAGGCTGACCAATGGCTAATGAAGGCTAATCCTTTTGAGAGTTGGTATGAAGTAACTAAAAAAGAATTTACCGATAAGCCTGTTTTTGGGGCTTATGCCATTTTAATAAAGACAAATGCAATAGGTACACCCATTCAATTCTTTCATGTAGATTATGGTAAATTAAGACTATCAGAAGATTTTGAGTTCTTGTTATATTCGGATGATTGGAGTGAAAGAAATCCAAAGATAACACCTTATCCTTTTTATACTAAAGGAAACATAGGTGATTCAATATTAATAAGAAAAGACTACCAACCAAGCACATCAAGATTGAAGGGAGCTTATCCATTACCTGAATATGAGGGGGGTATGATGGACATTGAAACAGATATTGAAATAAGTAACTGGTGTAACTCATATATTAAAAATGGTTTTTCAGCTACTTCGATGATAACTATTTTCGATGGTCAAGTAAAACCAGAAGAGAAAAAGAACTTAGCGGAAAGATTAAAACAGTCACATACAGGAAGTGGAAACGCTGGTAAATTTGTTTTGGCATTTGCTGACAAGGATGGGAAAGGTGCAGAAATTTCAAGCTTACAGGCTAATGATGTTTATAATCAGTTTCAAGAAATAACAAAGAGAAACCAGCAAAATATAATCACAGTACATCAATTTCACCCTATTTTAGCAGGTATCAAAACAGAGGGACAATTAGGTGGTAGAAATGAATTTAGAGAAGCGCACGAACAGTTTTTAAATGGATATGTAAGAACAGAGCAGGCGAGATATTTAAAGGATATTGAGATGCTTTATTTTGATGCTACTGGTGAAAAAGCAGAGTTTGAATTTGAGCAAGTTAAGGGATTGGGCTATGACTTATTAGACCCTAATGTGAGTAAGTTCTTAACACAGGATGAGGTAAGAAAAGAGTTAGGATTTGAACCTTTAAACGCTCCACAAGTAGGTGAGAATGGTCAACCATTACAAGTTGAGCAAGGGCAAGCTAATGAGAATTTAAAATCATTAAGCAGAAGACAAACAACAAACCTATTAAAAGTGGTTCAGGATTACAACAATGGAAGAACTACAAAGGAACAAGCAATGATTCTTTTAAAGGGTTATGGTTTAACTGATTCTGAAGCTACTGACTTTTTAGGTGTTGCAGAAGAAGATGGCATCCCTATTAAACAAGCTAAACAACAGGATAAATTCTTTAATATGATTGACAAATACATTGTTGATTTAGAAGAAGATTCAATCCTTTTGGAATCTACTCCAATGTGTAAGGACAATATTAAAATGGCTTACTCTGGTACTTCAAACGAGTTAAGAACAGGAGTACTAAACCAGATAAAAGGAAACCCATTTATAAAGCCTAAAGAATTAGCGAAGTTATTTAAGGCGGATATAAAAGAAGTTGAAGAAACAATCAAATGGTTATCTAAGAAAGAACTAATTGATATAGATACAGAAACAAACTCTTTTACAGGGACTAAAAAGGCTTTTAATACAGAAACAGAACAAGTAGAAACAGAAGTATATACCGTTTACTATTACGACAAAGCACCAGATGTAGAGGGTAACACAATAATTCCGACTACTAGAGATTTTTGTCGTACCATGTATTCTAAAGCAAATGCTAATAATGGAAAGCGAGTAACATTCGAGTGGATAACCGACCAAGAAAATGAAATGGGCGATAATGCGTGGGATTTTAGAGGTGGTTTTTATAATAACGGAACACAAACAACCCCTTGGTGTAGACACGTATGGGTAGCAGAAACAAGAATTAGACGTAAGAAATAATGGCACATTTACTAATATCACAGGACTACTTAAATAAGAAGTCTTTAATACCTTCAAATGTTGAGTGGCAGTCACTACTTCCATTTTTAGAGTTAGCTCAAATTAACGATTTAATGCCGTTATTAGGCTCTGATTATTATGATGAGTTAATTACACAGTCTACTGCTCCAACATCATTTACAGGGTTAAATAAATATGTTTTAGATACGTATGTTATACCAGCTTTAACTTGGTATTTTTTAGCAAGAGCTACACCTTTTATAAGAGCGAGATATGCTAATAAGGGTGTGATGTTGAATAACGCTGATAATAGCAATAATACTGATTTAGGAGAAACAAAATATTTAGTAGACATTCACAAGAACACGGCTGAAGAAATAAGTGATAGAATGATAAAGTACCTAAATTTAAAAGGTGCTAGTTATTTTCCAACTTATTTTAGCTCTAATAATCAAACATTGATTCCACCAGCTAATGATGCTTTTGATTGCCCTTTGTACTTAGAAGATTTAAACGATGTTAAACCTTATCCAAACTGGGGTGACCCAAGAGATTAATGAAAAACAAAGTAAGAATAAAAAACGAAAAGAAACTTAAAGACTATTTAATTAAATTAAATGCTAACACTAAACCGACTAATAACGGAGATAGAAACATTCAAAAGTAACCATAAGATTTTGAAGTCATGGATATTTGGTGACCCATGGGAAGCTAATGCAAAACATGATATTCAATACCCTTTACTTTTTGGGATGATTCAACCTAGCCCTATAAGTGGGACAAAGGAAACCTTTTCTATTTCTTTTACGGTATGTGATAGGGAGCGAGTAGATAAGTCAAACACTTTAGAGGTTTTAAGTAATACTAAACAGTTAGTAAATGACTTATTAAGTTACTTTAAATACGAAGAGTTCACTGATTATTTCACTATTGATGAAACCATTACTCCTGATCCTTTTATAGAATCATTTAATGATAATTGTGCAGGATGGACATTTACGGTAAACTTTAACCAGCCTTTTGAATGGGATTTGTGTTCAGTTCCTTATACTGGAAGTCCTGCCCCTTTGAGTACTGACTATGTTACTATTGTAGATCAAGATGGTAATATTTTAGCAACAATGCAAACAGGAACATACACAGTAACACAGTTAACTACTTTATTACAAGATTTAAGTTCAAACCCAACAACAACAATTATTCAAGATATAGTATAATGGCTACAGTTAATGCAGAAATAAGATTTGCCCCAAAAGATGCTGCTTGGGTAACAGCCAATGCTTCTTTAGTATTACAGGATGGAGAAATAGTTTACAGAAGTAGTGATGGTAAATATGTTATAGGTGATAATTCAACAGCTTTATCAGGTTTAACTTGGTATGGTGGTGTTTCATCTTCAGGCTTAACAGTAGGAACTACTACAATAACAGGCGGAACTAACACAAGAATCCTTTATAATAATAATGGGGTTGTTGGGGAGTATGCTGTAACAGGAACGGGAACAACGGCTGTGTTGGGAACTAGTCCAACTATAACAAACTTAGGTATTAATAAAACAAGCCCTGTTTATTTCTTAGACATTCTTTCAGATAGCCAAACGGGTACAGAAGCTATATCTTTTAGATATCACGCTGGAGCAACAAGCGGATCTCCTCAAATGTTTTTTGAAAAAGCAAGGGGTACGTTAGCTACTCCAACGGCATTATTAAGTAATGATGATATTGGGTATTTATCATGGAGGGGACATACTGGCTCTGCTTTTACAGGGACTAGAGCTGCAATATATTGTGAGGCATCAGAAAATTGGTCACCAACCGCTAACGGGACGCAAATAACATTTTCTGTAACTCCAAACACAACATCATCCACAATAAATGCTGTTAGGATATTACAGAACGGAAATTTACACATATTAAATACAACTTCATATTTACACATGGGTAGTGCTGCTCCTACAACTTCTAATTATAAAATACAAGCTGACGGAACAAATACACTATTAAACGGTAATTCTGCCGTATATATAAGAACAGGAGATAATTCTTACAATAACGCAATATTTAATACGACATCAACTGTTTTTACTTGTAGTACAATAGGAAGCGGAGCAAATACAAATTTTACATTCACTGTACCTACTAACACTAATCAAACAGCCACAACTAACATACCTAACTTTAGAGTAACTGGTTCAACTAAACAATGGGCAACAGGGACTGTAAGTTTGCAGTATTTTAATTGGTTTTCTGCCAATACGGTTGGGGCTGTTGGAGCATCAACGTTTACTCATGTTTCTAATTTTAGAAGTGATGCACCTTTACAAGGCACTAATGCAACAGCTACCAACTTATACGCTATTGATTGCGGTGGTCATATGTTTATAGCTAACTCAGTAGGTGTACCAAGTAACAACCCAACTGGCGGAGGTATATTATATGTTGAGGCTGGAGCTTTAAAATATAGAGGTTCAAGTGGAACGGTTACCACAATAGCAAACGCTTAACTTTTAACATTTGCGTATTAAAATAAATATTAATTTAGCCGTATGAAAACAACAATAATAATACTTTTGTTAGCATTCGGGATGAAAGCGCAAATAAACGATCAGGATGGTTCAGTTAAACACGTCTATGCAAGTTGGATAGGTTCAACATTAATAGGCACTTCTATTAATCATTACATAGATAAACCGACTTTATCAACATGGTTAGGTTCTGTTTCTATGTTTGGAATTGGTTTAGGAAAAGAGTATATTTGGGACAGAAAAATGAAGAAAGGCGTATTCAGTAAAGAAGACATTATTCATAACGGTTGGGGATGCGCATTAGGCTTGATAAGCACGAGAGTAGTAATTGACATAAGATATAAAAAAGAAGATAAACATAAACCTAAAAACACATGGAATTAAAGGATAAGACAATTGAAGAATTAAAGGTTATTGCATTTGACATTGACCAATCAATTAAGAAGAGCCAACACAATTATCAAGTAGTAATTAATTTGATTAACGAGAAACTACAAGCTCAAAAGAATGAACCTAGCGAATCTTAAATTCTCGTTTGAAGACTTTGTAAAACTAGCAGGGTTTATGGGTACTTTCTTAGTAGGGTACTATAATATAGTTAGTGAGATAAGAGAAAACAAAGTAGTAAACAATGCAGATAAAGTAATAATTAACTTTAGGCTTGATAAGATAGAAGCTGCCTTACATATTAATGATGTACCAAGTAGTGTAGCAGTATTACCTAGTCAACCTAATGTACCTAAAAAAGAAGATGAATAGAATACAACAAATGTCTACTGAGTATTTAAAATACTTAACAGAAAATATGTATAAAAACTTTTGTACTGAAGAATCTTTAGTTACTGGTAATTTAGAGATAATAGAACCTAGAACATTCACTAAAGATGATTTTACAAAGGGAAGTATAGTTTATCAAATTTTTGAAGAATACGAAAAAAGACTTGTAAATGCTTAGCCAAAGAGATTTAGACCGTTTAAAAGGAGTGAAACAATGCTTAATTGATTTATTAATTGAAGCAGCTAAAGATAGTCCTTATGAGTTTCACATTCCTGCTGATGGTGGGTTAAGAACTGCTGAGATGCAGAACGCCCTCTTTTTAAAAAAGGTGAGTAAATGTGATGGTTATAATACTATTTCAGAACACCAAAAAGGTACTGCTTTTGATATTTTCTTATTAATTGATGGTAAGGCTAGTTGGGATAAAGTAAAGCTAACAGAAACAGCAAAACATATTAAACAAGTAGCAAAGGATAAATTTAAAATCTCTTTAACATGGGGTGGGGATTGGAAGACATTTAAAGATTTACCTCATTTTCAATTGTAACATGCCAATAGGAAACGTAATAAAAAACATCTTTTCAGGTGGTGCTAGTAAGCTAGTAGAAACAGTATCTAATGTAGTGGATGAGTTCACTATTTCAAAAGAAGAAAAAGAAGCGATCAAAATTAAATTGATTGAAGAAACAAACAAGCACATTCAGTTAATGGAGCAGGAAGCCACAAAACAAATGGATATTCAGGCTAAAGAAAATGAATCTGCTAGACAAAGAGAGATTCAAATTGCTAGTTCTGATAAAGTCCCATACATTAATAAAATAATTACCCCTGTTTTAGCTTTAATAGTTATTATAGGTGGCGGATATATTTATAAGACCGCACACACCTCAGAAGAAAGAACTATTGTTATAAGCGTTATAATGCTTGTTTTAGGCTATTACTTTGGAAGTTCAATTGGCTCTCACAACAAACAAATACAGCTAAATAAACATGCAGACCTTAACTCCAAATAATCCCGAACGGTGGTTCTATTGGTTCATGTTAGGTGTGGCGTGTGCTATGCTGATAATATTATGTAGATAAAAACAAACAAACAAAAAACAAACAAATGGCAACAACAGG
>Ga0315900_10004416_pt1 | contig 19882 bp, 19 predicted proteins | sample LakEriMetagenome_FD_203521 | JGI IMG/M metagenome (GOLD analysis project Ga0315900, IMG submission 203521) | Freshwater fungal communities from buoy surface, Lake Erie, Ohio, United States - Buoy 12 MA114 | ecosystem: Environmental > Aquatic > Freshwater > Lake > Lake biofilm | place: USA: Lake...
TGAGCGCTTCCCAATTTGGTTTCCACGCTTCTGCGACTAAACGATCTACCCACGCTTGCGGTGCAGTGTTGTTCTGCTCTGCGGTGCGCATGACTTTCTGGCCGTGTTCATCTGTTCCGGTTAAAAACCAGACAGATTCGCCACGTTGACGATGCCAACGCGTAAGTACATCGCCGGCAACTGTTGTGTATGCATGACCGATATGCGGTGCATCATTTACATAGTAAATAGGCGTAGTGAGATAGAAGGATTTATCGCTCACGTTGCTCATTTGCCTATCTTATTAGCATCTACAACTGCGGCATAAACTGAACGCTTAGGAAGTGAAAATTCTTCGGCCACGGCTGCAATTGCACCCTTGCGATCCATGCCAGCTGATTCAAACTCTTGAACTCGCGCAACCATTGAATCTGTTGTTACTGATTTGGCATCTAATTCTGCTCCACCAATAACTAATGTGATTTCCCCAAGAACTTCGTTCTTCTGGCTCCACTCCAATAAATTCGATAAATCACCACGAATTGTCTGCTCATAATGCTTAGTCATTTCACGACAGATTGCTGCTTTTCTATCTGAGCCAAAAGATGCAATCGCATCAGTAAGGGATTCTTCAAGACGGTGAGGTGCTTCGAAAAAAACCAGTGTTCGTTCATCAAATCGAAGAGATTCATAAAACTTTTTGCGTGCACCAGATGTGCGGGGAGGAAAACCATCAAAAGCAAAACGATCTGTTGGTAGCCCTGATAAAGCCACGGCCATTGTTACAGCAGATGGTCCTGGCAATACTTGAACCGCGATATTTTCAAGGGAGGCATCGCGTGCTAATCGAAAACCAGGATCGCTAATTGTTGGCATTCCTGCATCACTGACAACCAGCACATTTTTGCCAGCTCGCAATAATTCAAGTATTTCTTGTGTGCGCTCTTCTTCGTTGCCATCAAAAAAAGAAATTACCTTGCCAACGAAAGTAACACCGAGATCTGAAGCTAATCTATGAAAGCGGCGTGAATCTTCTGCCGCAATTACATCGGCTGTGGCAATTGCATCCATTAAGCGTGCCGAAGCATCCTTGGGATTTCCAAGTGGAGTTGCTGCCAAGATAAGAGCCATGGCGTAATCATCTCAGTAATTCTGCTCAGATACGCTATCTCTGTGATCGCAAGTGCTGCACCAATACTTATTGCAATTGGAGCATTCTTCCTGCGCGTGATTAATCTGGGAAATCCCAAAGGTTTTGTTTTTGATGAGGTTTATTACGTAGATGGCGCGCGAGATTATTTAAGGTACGGGGTCGAGGTTGCAGGTTCAAAGCCAGAGTTCGTTGTGCATCCACCTATTGGAAAATGGTGCATAGCACTCGGTATAAAAATATTCGGTGATAGTGAATTTGGTTGGCGAATTGCTGCTGCCGTAGCCGGAACATTAATTATTCTGATTGCAGCTCGTCTGGCACATGAACTCTTTTATTCACCCTTTTTAACCGCCATTACAGCAGCACTCATGGCCTTTGATGGCTTATTACTTGTTCACTCTCGAACAGCATTACTAGATCTTTTCCTTACATTATTCATTCTCACTGCTGCTTACTTTTGGTTTAGGCGGCAGTACTGGTATTCAGGTATTTTCTTTGGTTTAGCACTTGCAACAAAGTGGAGTGCGCTTTATTTCATTGCTCTCTTTGCATTAGTAACTCTACTCAGATTGTTAAAGGCAACTCCTGTTAAAGAGTCACTTCGTGAGGTGGGAATTCGAATTCTTCAATTTGCATTTCTACCACTTGGAATTTATCTAACTTCTTGGGCTGGATGGTTGTTTAGTGATCGCGGCTGGAATCGTGACTATGCATCAAATCCCTTGGCTTCACTTTTCTATTATCACAAGCAAATGCTGGACTTTCATACATCATTAGTTGAAAAACATTCGTATCAAGCCAATCCATGGGGATGGTTGATTATGAAAAGACCAACGTCTTTCTTCTATGAATCTCCCCAGGGTTGCGGCAGTACAAGTTGTTCGCAAGAGGTTTTGGCGCTGGGAACTCCGGTTTTGTGGTGGAGTGCAACCATTGCATTGCTATTTCTTATTGGATTGTGGGCTTGGCAGTTTTATCAACGAAGCATCGATAAGAAGTTAACTTTAATTCTGCTCGGAGTAATTGCAGGGTATTTACCGTGGTTTTTCTTTCAGAAGCGCACGACGTTTAGTTTTTATGCCATCGTTTTTGAACCATTTTTGGTTTTAGCCATCGTTTATTGCGCAAAACTGTTCATTGATAAGAGCAAGAATCCAGCCAATGCTCAAGTAATTATCCTTGGCTTTGTTGCCGTAGTTTTCTTAAATTTTGTCTTCTTTTTGCCGATTTATTTAGGCGAGGTAATCACATATGCCCAATGGCAAATGCGAATGTGGCTTGTTTCTTGGATTTAGATTATTCGTTTGAAGCGCGTGATCGATTAAGTCGTTCAACTGCTTCTTCAGCCAAGTCTTGATCAAATACCTGATCGCGTGAAGGTGTAGCCGCGGCTAGCGCTTCACGTGCCAAGCGTTCTTGTTCTTCGCTCCATTGACCCGGAATTGTTAGATCAATAGTTCTGCGCGGCGTGACAGCTTTAGGTGCATTTACATAAGTAGGCACTGGAATGTCATTTGGTTGCCACGCACCACGATTTTCTGCACTGCCTTTTGGCAATATAACTACCCCAGATAACTCGCGTTCTGAAAGTGGAATCCAATGTTCTTTCTGCGCTGTGTGTTGAACTACGTCAGAGAGATTTGTACTAGATGTACCAGATTGACTCTTTTGTAAGTTTTTAATTCTGCGCTTGTACAACTTCTCACTAATTGTTTGTCGTCTCACGTGTGCAACATAAATGATTATTCCAGTAAGTGGAATAAGCGCGAATGTAATTTCCATAGTATTCATTAGACCACCAACAATTGTTGTAAGGAGTGAAATTATTAGGATTAAAAAAACAATTCTTCTCTGCATTAATCGTTGTGCAACTTTGGCTTCATGATCTAGGTCTGTATGTATAACTCCAGATCCAGAACTTCCACCTGGCGAACTATTTGCGACAACTCGAAGTGCACTCTTATAACGTTCAATAGATTTACCAGAAAATTCATTTCTATCGTGAACCCACCGTGGCAAGAAATAGGCAACCCACATTCCGATGATTGCCAGATATATGAGACCCGAAGCCATGATGTACAAAGATAGGGGATTTACACCGCCCATCCGGTATTTCAGCGCGGATGTTGCTCTGCTTTTTTACTTACTTAATTAATGGGTTTTCTTTTACGAATGAGATGTGGTCTCGCCAATCACCATCAATATGTAAATATCTAGGGCGTTCGCCTTCAAATACGTATCCAGCTTTTTCGGCTACTCGACGTGATGCCGCATTTTCGGGACGCAGATTTATTTCTATGCGATGAAGTGCCAGGACAGAAAAGCCATATTCGGTCAATAAGTTAACGGCTTGTGTCGTGTATCCACGTCCTGCATATGAACGATCAATCCAATATCCAATGTGCGCCCCACGTAATGCACCCAGAATAATGCCACCCATAGAAATTTGCCCAATTAAATTATTTCCACTCCATATAGCAAATGAGATTGACCGAACATCGCGTGATTCACGATTAAGAGTTCGGACTAATCGAAAAAACGATGGCAACTCCTTGTGTAACGATTCGTTATCACTGCCGGGTATATAAGGAAGGGTTGCCTCCCATGGTGCAAGCCATTCACGATTTTCAGCCCGAACGCGCAGCCATTTTTTTCTATCCCGCAAGCGAAGGGGCGCTAAGTAAATCTCTGAACCGCTCAGCGTGATCGGCCAGGAATGATCGCGCATTTAAATATATCGCCGTTCAAGAACTACGACGTTGACAGATGCACCCGCTTCAATTTTTTCATCTTTCTCACTTATTGCAATAAATGAGTTTGCATCTGAGAGAGTTGAAATTTCATCCTGAATCTCAAGTGCGCGAACAGAGCTGGCATCCTCAGAGAGAATTGCTCGAACGTATGAGCGAGCGCCTGCCGTAGATGTGATTGCTTTCTCTAGTTTTGCTTTCACTGATGGACGATGAATTGTTGATGCACCTAACATCGTTCGAATCATTGGTCTGACAAAGAGTTCAAATGAAATATAAGCATTGATGGGATCACCAGGCAGTGTGACTACAGGAGTTTTATCTGGACCAATCTGACCAAAATTATGGCGTCCACTATTTTCAATTGCCAGATCAAGAGTTGTTATCTCGCCCATTTTTGCAAGAGTTCTAGTTATCAAATCAAATGAGTCATCGTTGCGTTCTCCGCTAATTACTATGAGATCTGCTCGAACTAATTGATCTTCAATAACGCCCAGTAGCTCATCTTCGTCATCTGGGATTGAGTGCACTCGGTATCCAATTGCTCCAACTTCACGAACAGCGGTAGTGAGTAACCAAGAATTAGTTTCATACTCTTCATCGGCTTTAAGTGATTGACCGGGTTCGACTAAATCAGGACCAGCAGACAAAATTACAACTCGCGGATGTGGGCGGGTTGGAAGATGATCTAAACCAATTGATGCTGCTAAACCAATCTGTGTAGAACGGATGCGACTATTTGCACGCAGAACTAATCTTTCACCCGCATAAATATCTTCAGCCAGAGTTGCACCATGTGCATCCAATAAAGGCAGATCTAGTGGCTCGAGTGGGTGGCAAATACCGAGTAATGAACTGAGAAACTCATCTACTCGCATCGGCTCTGCCATAATCACACCATACTTGTTGTGACTACATATCTAGGGGATTTGCGATGATAGACAAAGCACACATGCGTGAACGGTATCGCCGCGAAAGACGTGAGGCCTTTGTCCCTGCAGTTTATTCAAATGTTCTTGCGACTCCAGAAGTAACGCAGGCCACAATTGTTGCCAGCTATGTCTCTTATGCTCACGAACCAAGTACCGTCGAACTCAATCGTGCACTAATTAAATCTGGAAAAACTCTCTTGTTGCCACGTGTAAACAAAGATCACATCGACTGGATCTATTGGGACGGTGACCAGAGCAAGTTGGTTGAGAAGAAAAAAATTCTAGAACCTATAGGTGAAGTAGTTTCAACGTTGCCTTCAATAGATGTTGTAATCGTTCCAGCACTTCGAATCGATCGCGATGGTTATCGACTCGGCCAAGGTGGTGGATATTACGATCGCGCACTTCCGATGATGACTGGATGGAAAATCGCGCTAGTTCATTCGGGTGAAGTAACGAGTGAAGTATTGCCCCGAGAACCCCATGACATTGCAGTCGATGCTGCTGCTACACCAGATTTAATTGTGCGATTTAAGAGAAATTAACGAACAGGCAAATTGCGAGCCATAACAATTCGTTGAACTTGATTTGTACCCTCATAAATTTGAGTTAGTTTGGCATCGCGCATCATTCGCTCAACTGGATAATCTGAAACATAACCATATCCACCAAGTATTTGAACTGCGTCTTGAGTAACTTTCATCGCCACATCGCTTGCAAAACACTTGCTTGATGCTGAGAAGAACTTTAGGTCCTTTTCGCCATTTTCACTCTTAACTGCTGCTGCATACGTTAGCTGGCGAGCAGCTTCAATATTCATGGCCATATCTGCCAACATGAATTGAATAGCCTGAAAATCAAAAATAGGTTTGTTAAATTGTTTACGTTCATGCGAATAAGCCGTTGCAACATCTAAAGCACCTTGTGCAAGTCCAAGTGCTTGGGCTGCAATTGTAATTCGCGTGTGATCTAAGGTGTCCATCGCAAGTGAAAATCCTTTGCCAACTTCGCCAATTCGACGGTCATCAGATATTTCTACATTGTCGAAATAAACTTCACGTGTCGGTGATCCTCGGAAACCCATTTTTTTCTCAGGAGCACCAAATGAAACACCTGAATCGGTTTTCTCAACTACAAATGCAGTGATTCCTTTTGAACTAAGTGATGGATCTGTCTGCGCAATAACAGTGTAGAAATCTGAAATCTCTGCATTTGAAATCCACTTCTTGCTTCCGTTAATGATCCACTTATCGCCACTCTTTACCGCTTTGGTTCGAAGAGCTGCAGCATCTGATCCTGCTTCGGATTCTGACAAGCAATATGAAAAACCTTTTCCTTGCGCTAACGGAGTGAGCCAACGCTTTTTTTGTTCTGCAGTTCCACCAAGTATGAGTGGCATAGAACCTAATTTGTTAACGGCTGGAATAAGTGAAGAAGATCCACAAACTCTTGCGACTTCTTCAATAATTAATACAACAGCAAGTGCATCTGCACCATCGCCACCAAACTCTGTTGGAACATGGGCCGCCGATAATCCTGCTTTTGCTAGCGCTTGTGCAGCTTCAATTGGATAGCGATGATCTTCATCGACAGCTTTTGCGTGTGGAGCAATTTCTTTTTGAGCGAGTGAGCGAACGCTTTGGCGCAGTTCTTCGTATTCACTTGGCAATGAATAAAGTGAATCCATCACTGATTCGCCTCTCTATCTCTCTTATCCAAATTGTTGAGGTACATGTTGTACTGCGCAAGTTCATCGGGTTGACCGAGTGCTGCCATACGAGCAGTGTTTCGATCTATGCGTTTTGCTTCGTTCGAGTCATCACGCATCCACTGGATGAATGTAGCAATGAGTGCGATCAGGATTGGAATCTCTCCCATGGCCCAACCAATTGCTCCCCCAGATTTTTGGTCTGCAAGTAAATCTGTCGACCATGGACGTTGAAGCGACTCGAAATAACCACCATCAATCAAAGTAGTTGTAGACATAAGTGCTACCGAGAAGAATGCGTGAATACTCATGGCAGCCAAAAGAATTCCAATTCTGACTAGATGTGGAACTTTTCTTGGGTTTGGATCGACGCCAACAATCACGTGGAAAAAGAGTATTCCTGCAAGCAGAAAATGAACGCCCATAAACAAATGTCCTAGGTGGCTCTGCATCATGCCACCAAATAATGGAGTGAAATAAAGTACAAATAGAGAACCATCAAAGATTGCCAGAGCAACAATTGGATTTGTAATGATCCGTGAATAACGAGAATGCAGAGCTGAAATCAATAATCCGCGTACGCCTCGTTCAATTCCGTCTCGAGATTGGGGCAGAGTCCGAAGTGCCAGAGTTATTGGTGCACCTAAAACAATTCCTATAGGAGCAATCATTCCCAAGACCATGTGCGAAACCATGTGCCATGAAAAAGCGAAGTGAGAATAAACGCCGAGCCCACCACTTGTTGCAAAATCAATTGCTGATATTCCTAAAGCAAATGAAATTGTTCGACCCACTGGCCACTTATCTCCGCGGCGCGTAAGGACCACGACGCCCTTGATATATAAAGCAACTGCTAGAACGAGCAAGCCAATCATTAATACATCAGGGTCGTATTCAAAGAGAATTCGCGAAAGTGTTGGAGCTTCAGGCATGTTAAGTCCAACAATTGCAAGTGCAGCATTGAACTCTTGTGCACCGCCACGAACTGGTGGTTGGTTTGAAGAAAGCCACGAACCGAGAAGAGTTACAAAAGCCATGATTCCAGCTTCAACTGTAATCAACCGCGTCATAGCGCCCCAATTGACCGAAGGTTTTGCAGCTAGATAGTTTCTATGTTTATAGCCAATGAAAAGCAGAACAAAAGTCACAGCTACTTTAATTATCACGATGTACGCGTAGCTAGTTGTCCAAGCAGCAGCGAAATTGAGTCGAACACTTGCGTTTAAGACTCCGCTAAGCACAACTGCAATCGCTGCCCACAAGGCAATATGGCTAAAGCGGGGTAATGAAACCTTGCGGTCATCCTTGTTGAGTAACGCGATTGCAATTACGCCACCTACCCAGAAAGAAAGTGCAATCACGTGAATGAATAGTGAGCCAATAGCAAGTGCGTGCGATCCGCTAGATGCAGAGTGGCTTTGAAAAACCGGTGCTGCAACTGCAATAAGTGCAATCAGCAAAAGAATCGCTGTGTATCCCGTAGATGTAATCGCCCGTGATGTGAGCGTTATCAATAGGGCTATCGCCATTTGGAAAAAGAGGTATTGGCCGAGTGAAATTTGAAAAACAAATGATTGAATAACCGTTAAGTCGAGCACGCTCGAAAATGATCCACCTAAAATGTTTGCCAGTGTGAACAAAATATTTAGAAAACTACTTATAAACCAGAGGGACGCTGCCAAAGAAACTGTGGAGCGAATCTTTTTTCCACTAGTTGAAAGTTTTCCATCTTTATCTAAAACCAGAAAGGCAAGAGCTAACAAGGCCCCAATCGTGGCAAAACTTGAAAGTAGTACTAAGAATTTACTGGCGGTAACCAGAGCAGGAATCATCGCTCTTTAAAAATCTTTCGCGCATACAGCGAAAGCAGCACAAGAACAAAGAGTGCAACAACGAGCATGCCTATAACAAATGCATTTGTTCCCCAATTGCTCACTTCTGCTTTTGGAGTAGTGCTTTCTACTGGAGTTGGTTCTGGTGATGAGATTTCGTTAGGGGCTGCGAAAGTAAATCGAAATGAACCTTCAAGTGGAATGTCATTTTCTGAAAAGAGTGAATACGTGACCGTGTAAACACCAGCAACTTGAAGTGTTTTTAATCCGATGACAGCACTTGCACCATCAATTGAAAGCACACCATCATCAACTCTCTTGCCTTGAGGATCAGTAACTTCCATTAAGTTTGCACTGTCAATGAGGTCAACTTGTCCTGTAACACTGACCGCACTCGGTGCAACGGTCACGGTTGCACCACTCATGGGATTTGTAGCAATGAGTGAATTAGCACTTGCGGCAGGGGCAGCAATAAACAACGCAATAATTGCAATGCTTAATATCCGCATGATTTTCATAGTGCGCCCCTTTTCAGCCACTCTAATTCGCATCTATCTTCCCACTTCTTTAGACTTGTTATCTACCCCAAATAGGGTGCATGGAGGAAAAGGAGTAGTCAGATGCCCACATATCAATATGCATGCTCTGACTGTGGCCATCAATTTGAGGCTTTTCAAACTTTTTCTGAAGCTTCATTGACCTCGTGCCCAGAATGTAAGGGCACTATAAGAAAAGTTTATTCTGCTGTAGGAGTTGTCTTTAAAGGTTCTGGTTTCTATAAAACTGATTCTGCAAAGTCAACGAATACTGAAACACCCGCTGCAACAACTCCAGCTGCCACACCTGCGGCAACACCAGCACCAGCCCCAAAAGCTGATTAATTAATCTTCGTGATGGGGCGGCCTATCCGCTTTTATTTCCGCCTCACGACGTGCGTCTTCGAGTGCTTGCTCGTGATCAATTTCATCAGAGGTAACACTCGGCAAAATTTCGCTCATGGTCAACCCTAGCTCTTGATTCCGAGAGCAAGCTCCACTGCATCAAGTGTGGTTTCAAAGTCTTCAACCTCAAGATGGCCACCAATGATCAAGCTAGTTGCACCATGTACAACCGACCATGATAGAAGTTCACCATACGGTCTCATTTTTTCGCTGATCAAATCAAATTCATACAGTTCGTCAAGACATTTAGTGAGATTAACAAAAGCACGATTTTCTTCGCGCTGATTTTCTGGACTTTTTTCTAGTGAGCAAAAATCACCAAACATCAAATTAAAAAGGTGCGGTTCTTTGCTTGCCCAATGAAAATATGTTCGACCCAACGCTCTAAAACGTTCTCGCGCTGCTCGTGCAGAGTTACCAGGTATCTTTGAAATTTCTTTTTCTTGAAAATCTGCTAGCTCTTCAAATAAAGAAAAGCCGAGTCCTGAAAGCAAAGAAGTTCGATCAGGAAAATAGTGATAGGCAGCACTAGGGCTTACTCCAATTTCTTGCGAAACTTGTCTCAGTGAAAGATGTTCGGCGCCATCTTGTCTTACCAGTCTTCGGGCTGTACTGATTAGCGCGCTTTCAAGATCGCCATGGTGATAATGGGTGCGCGCCCTAGCAGTGGTCATAGGACCAGTATCCTCCTAATCTTGACAATGTTCAAATAGGCTGGATATTATCTGTACAGTGTTCAGATAAGGGGAGATGATGTTTGCAGGGCTGGGAAGGTTCATAGTTCGTCGTAAGAAGTCGGTTCTAATTCTTTTCATTCTTGGAATTCTTGCCGCAGGTGGTGTTGGATCCCTTGCATTCTCGAAATTAGATAGCGGTGGTTATTCCGATCTCAATAGCGATTCAGCAAAAGCGTACGACTATCTGACCAATAAATTTAAAGTCCAGGAACCTGCTGCAATTCTCGTCGTTGATACACAAAATCGAAGCATTAATGATCCTGATGTCTTTACTGAAGCCGCAGCTCTTGAAGCTCGAGTAAAAGAAGTTGCTGGTGTAGAACGCACGATTTCTTACTGGAACACTGGTGGTGCACCTGCGATGAAAGCATCCGATGAAAAAGCCGCGTTCGTATTCGTATACACAGATCCAGCTTCGAATGATTGGGCTTCGATTGAAAAAATCGGCAAAGTTATTCAGGCAGAATTTGATGGCAAGCAAGGAAATTTTGTTGTCTACGCCTCTGGTGGCGGAGTAATTACTCATGCAATCAACAATAAAATTAAAGAAGATTTATTGTTGGCAGAAGCCATTGCGATCCCCCTTACTTTTATTCTCTTAATTTTTGTTTTCGGGGCCATGGTTGCTTCAGCAATGCCACTGTTTGTTGGTGTTAGTGCAATTCTTGGTTCATTCTTAATCATCTTTATATTTACCCTCTTCACCGATGTATCTGTCTTTGCTCTCAATCTAATTACTGGTCTGGGGCTCGGTCTTGGAATTGATTACGCACTACTTATAGTCAATAGATTCCGAGAAGAGCTGCACTCCGGTAAAAGCATTAATGATTCTGTAATTAATACAGTTGCAACGGCAGGAAAAACTGTTTTTTATTCAGGACTCACAGTTTTGGTAACTATGGCTTCTTTGCTGGCATTCCCTTTGAACTTCCTTAAGTCATTTGGTTATGCAGGCATTGCAGTTATTTCATTAGCTGTGCTTGCTGCGCTGATTCCACTACCTGCGCTACTTGCAATCTTGGGACACAGAGTTGATAAAGGAGTTATTCGTAAAGCAGGAATCGTTCCAAAAGAAGATGGTCGATGGGCTCACACTGCACGTACTGTTATGAAAAGACCAGTACCCGTCGTTATCGGATCACTATTAGTACTGGGAATTCTTGCGGCCCCAATTACAAATATTGCATTCTCTCAGGTGGATTCTCGCGTGCTTCCGAAATCTGATCCTGCTGCCATTGCATCTGCAGTTATTGAGGACCGCTTCTCTGGATTAGAAGGAACTCCGATTGAAGTTGTGATTCCAAACGGAGCTGGAAGAGAGAGTGAAATCAATAACTTCTTAACACGCGTACAAGGTGTGGAAGGAATTTCACGTATCGGGCAAATTGAGTATTTTGGAGACGATGTTCGTGTGCAAGTTATTTCAAGCGAAGCATCGCGAACTTTGGAATCACAGCGAATTATTCATGAAATTCGAGACCTCTCACTTCCGCAAGGAACGCTAATCGGTGGCGTAGCTGCTGACTTTACGGATTCACAAGATGGAATTGCCCGTGCACTTCCTTGGGCTCTCGGTTGGATTGCACTGTCAGTATTTATTCTTATCTTTGTCTTTACCGGTTCAATCATCTTGCCAATAAAAGCTGTACTACTTAATGCCTTATCCCTTATTGCAACGCTGGGTACTGTTACCTGGATCTTTATTGATGGCAATCTCAAGTGGTTAGTCGGTGATTTTGTGGTCACGGGCGCATTAGATACCGGATCGGTAATTCTGGTCGCTGTTGTTGTTTTTGGTTTATCAATGGACTACGAACTCTTCTTGCTATCTCGTATTCGTGAAGAACACTTAGATGGTAAATCTAATGTCGAAGCTGTTGCAAAAGGTTTACAACGTTCAGCGCGCATTATTACTGCCGCAGCGTTGTTACTCGCAGTTGTATTCGCAGCATTTATGACCAGTGGCGTCACCTCGATCAAGATGCTCGGTTTTGGTGTTGCATTCGCTGTTCTACTTGATGCAACACTAGTTCGCGCATTGTTAGTGCCTGCGCTCATGCGTTTATTTGGTGAACGCAATTGGTGGGCACCAAAGTCTTTGCAACGATTTACTTTAAAACATTAATAAGTAAATAAGTGTCCCCGGCGGGAGTTGAACCTGCGACCTACCGCTTAGGAGGCGGTTGCTCTATCCACTGAGCTACGGGGACCTGTGTTGGTATTGCGCAATCTTGCCATGTTCTTGCAAACTTAAGCCATGACTAAGGACTTTGATGCTCTCATCATCGGTTCTGGATTTGGTGGATCAGTCTCAGCACTCAGGCTTACTGAAAAAGGTTATTCCGTAGCAGTTTTAGAAGCGGGAAAAAGATTTAAAGAGAAAGACTTTCCTAAAACTTCTTGGCGATTGCGTAAGTTTCTATTCTTTCCAAAACTTGGTTTGCTCGGAATTCAGAGAATTCATGCTTTGCCTGATGTATTGATTCTTGCGGGCGCTGGTGTTGGTGGTGGATCACTTGTGTACGCAAATACTTTGTACCAGCCACCTGATTCTTATTTTGAAGATAAACAGTGGAAGCACATCACCGATTGGAAAGCAGAGTTATTGCCTTGGTATGACCAAGCCAGCCGAATGCTTGGTGTGGCAGAAAATCCATACTTCTCTCCGAGTGATCAAGCAATGAAAGATGTTGCAATAGAAATGGGCGTTGGCCACACATTCAAAATGGCACCACTCGGCGTTTATTTCGGCGAAGGTTCTGGCATTGCAAGTAAGGATCCATATTTTGGTGGCGTTGGACCCGCGCGAAATGGTTGCCAACAATGTGGTGCCTGTATGACTGGATGCCGATTTAATTCGAAGAACACACTGCCAAAAAATTATCTTGGTTTAGCAGAGTCTGCTGGCGCAAAAGTTTTTCCACTCACAACAGTTACTTCCTTTGAGCAAGCAAGCGATGGTTCGTGGATAATCAAAGCTAAGAAAACAAATGGTATTTTCGGGCGAACAATGACGTTTACGGCTAATCAACTCATTGTGAGTGCTGGTACCTATAACACTCAAAAGCTTATGCATCGCATGAAAGCCACCGGCAAATTATCAAAGCTTTCTAATCGTCTCGGTGATCTCTCCCGAACAAATAGCGAAGCACTCACTGGAGCCTTGATGCCTAAGAGCGATATTGATTTCAGCAAAGGTGCTGCAATTACCTCCTCTTTCTTCCCAGATGAGCACACACACGTAGAACCGGTGCGTTATGGCAAGGGAAGTAACGCCATGGGCTTACTTCAAACAATCATGACTGATGGAAACATTGCCAAAGATCGTCGTCGCCAATGGGTACGCGAATTCATTAAAAAACCATCGCTATTGGTGCGGGTGCTTAATGTGCGCCAGTGGTCCGAGCGAACTGTGATTGCGCTAGTCATGCAAAACGTTGATTCAGCGCTATCGGTTCGTTCAAAGAAGAAGTGGTGGGGGTTGGGTTTAACCTCAACAAATAACTCTGAAAATCCGAATGCAACATACATTCCTGCGGCTAATGAAACTGTCCGTCGTATTGCAAATAAATATGGTGGTTTTGCTGGTGGACACGTTGGTGACTTAATCGGTGCTCCATTTACCGCGCACTTTGTCGGTGGCTGCGTAATTGGTTCAAGTATTGATCAAGGTGTTATCGATCCGTATCACCGCGTATGGAATTATCCAACACTGCACGTTGTCGATGGCGCAGCTGTAACTGCAAATCTTGGTGTTAATCCATCACTAACAATTACTGCCCAGGCAGAGCGCGCAATGTCGTTATGGCCAAATAAAGGTGAGCTTGATCCACGTCCTGTTCAAAATAATGAATACACGCGAATTAATGCGGTTGCACCAAACAAACCATTTGTACCTGCTGGTGCAATTGGTGAATTACTTCTGCCACCAACGAAGTAAAGGTTCAATATCTTCAGGTACATGTTCGGCAACAAAGATTGCTCCGTCTAAATGATTTCCCTTTGGATCTACTAAAGTAATTTGTGGCAGCAGCGAAGAAGTGCGCCGACGAATCGCTTCTATGTAACCTTTGTTATCTGCAAGTTTTCCAAGGAGTGCAATTGCAATTCCTTCGTTACGCATTCCATCAACATTGGTCCAGGCCGCGCGAATCGTTTTGGCTAAATACTCCGCACCTTTGTCCCGAATCGTGATTGCATCGGTGTTCTTTGCTTCTGCCGCTTCCAGCAAGGTTTTTGCCGAGTTGATGCAGAGAAGTTGTGCTTTTGCATCTGAATAAGACTTCAGCGATTCAAATGCTTTAATTTCTGATACAAAAAATTCTGATAGAAATATTGCATCATCTCTGCCCTCTTGCGTTGCAAGCACTCGCTCGAGAGCAGCTTTACCTAACCAAAATCCGCCGCCAAGATCACCGAAAATATGTCCGTGGCCATCTGCATGAGAATAACTACCGCGGCGTCCAGCAATTGCAACAACACCGCTTCCAATAGTTAGTGCAACGCCATCATTGTTTCCGAGTGCGCCAAAATATCCAGCTAATCCGTCATCCATGACTGCAACTGATGTGGCACCAAAATATTTTGCTGCTAACTGGCCATATGGTTTTGGATCTCCAACGTCGCCATAAACACCAGTGATACTCAAGATGACAATCTCGCTTTTAAAGGTTGAGCCTAAATTTTCTTGGATCTCTGCGAATAAATCATTGAGCACATCGATTGTGGATTCATGTGCTTGTTTGGCTCTCTTGCTAACGTATTCTGAATCAAGAGTTCTGTATCTTGAACCTGATTGTCCTAAGTCCACTGCTAGTACCATAATTACAAGTCTAGTTAAGGAGAGCAGATGAGCAAATGGGCCATGGTTACAGGCGCAACCGCCGGTATTGGTGAGAGTTTCACTCGCGTCTTAGCTCGTGAAGGTTTCAATATTGTTCTCGTTGCTCGCGACCTAGAACGAATGAAAGAACGCGCCGCAACTTTAGAGTCACAATTCAATGTTCAGACCGCAATTGTGCAAGCAGATTTAGCCACCGATGATGGCTGTGCAAAGGTTGAAAAATACTTAACTGAGAACCCTGTTGAAGTGCTTATTAACAACGCTGGTTTTGGAATTAATAAAGCTTTTTCTATGAGCGACTTAAACTCAGAGCAACAGTTATTAGATGTTTTGGTTCGCACGCCGATGCGACTCATGCACACTGTAATTCCACAAATGAAAGCACGTAATAGTGGTTCTATTGTGAATGTTTCATCAGTTGCAGGCTGGATTGCTGGCGGAACGTACAGCGCTGCTAAGTCCTATTTAACTGTGCTCTCAGAATCCCTCCATACCGAGTTAAGTGGCACAGGCATCAAGATTTCTGCACTCTGCCCTGGATTTACACGAACCGAATTTCATGAGCGCGGTCGAATGCGTATGAATGGCTTGCCTAACTTTATGTGGCTCAGTGCTGATCGAGTTGTCTCTCAAGCCTGGAAAGAAAACCAGAATGGCAAAGTTTTATCCGTGCCTGGTTGGCAGTATTTAATTTTAAGCACCGTATCTCGCTTTGGGCCTCGTCCACTTGTGCGAAAGCTTGGAATGAACGTGAGGGTGCGCCAGCGCAAAAAGTAAAGGTATAGGGCTTCCCCTATACATCTTTTGTAGTACTTCTTCTACGGTGTTGTTGTGCTCCGTAAATATTTTTCATTCAATACTGTGGCCTTTGCACTACTTACGATTCACCTAATATCTAGGATGATTCATACAACACCACAAATTTATTTAGATTTATGGATGTACAACGCGGTGCCAATACTTTTTGTCTTTGCGCTCTTCTTTGTTCCTAGTTTTAATGATCACATCGGTGTCGCATTTTTAGCGCTAGCCATCGGATTATGGGCTGCTGGTTCAATTCTCTCCTCGCTGAGTGTTTTTTATACTCTCAACCTGCGGAGTGAATTAATCTCTAATGTTCTCTACATGCTCTTTTATCCTGCAGCATTTATTGCCTTGCCTCGTTTGCTGTCGCAACGTTCACGTATTTCTGCAGTAGAGATTCTCGACTCAACCATCATTGCACTCGGGTTAAGTTCCTTAGGGACTGCCCTCTTTGTTGGGCCGGTTTTGCCACGACTCAACGGTGACATGGTGATGACTTTCTTTGCAATCTTCTATCCCGTTGGTGACTTAATTCTTGTTACCAGTGTTATTTCTACGCTCTTATCTCAAAGACTTTCTAAGCGAGCAATTGTTGCCAGTGCTGGCATCTTTATCTTTGCCTTTTCTGACTTTCTATTTCTCTGGTTACACGTTAACAATAAATACATATTTGGGTCAGTCTCTGATGATGGCTGGCTGGTGGGACTCGCTCTGCTAGTCATGTCCACGCAATTTAAGGCCAGTGAGCAGAATTCAAATGAGGGTGTAAATCCTGTATTCGTTGCACTCTCTGTCTTTTTAAGTGCAACGTTGCTTGGAATCATCATCCTTCGACCTGGATATTTTCCTTCTTTCATACTACTTCCCACATTGCTAACACTGCTCGTTGCTTTTATTCGAATGACTATTGCACTTCGACAAGCTCGCTCCCTTGGTACAGAAAGAATCCTTGCGCGAACAGATGAACTCACTGGTTTATCGAATCGAAGAAAACTAATTGCAGAGATGGAGGAAATGGGAGATACCGAAGGTTCACTCTTGATTTTAGATCTCGATGGTTTCAAGCCAATTAACGACGCATTCGGACATGACATCGGCGATGAAATTTTGAAGCAAGTTGCTATTCGTTTTCATAGAGCGCTTCCGCCTGATGCCACACTCGCCCGATTAGGTGGTGATGAGTTTGGTGTATTGCTTCACTCAAATTATGAAACCAGCATGGAAGTTGCGCGAGCATTGCATGCGACTATGAGTTATCCATTCGTGATTGAAAAAGAATCAATTGATTTGGGTGTCAGTATTGGTGTTGCTGCAAATAATGAAGAGCACGATTTATTGCGTAGAGCAGATGTTGCTATGTATCGAGCCAAGCGAGAATTACTCGGTGTTGCGCACTTTGATTTCTTCTAGGCGAGCAAGAGATTCGATTCGCTCCGATGAGTGTTCAACAATTTTCTTTGCATAGCCATTTTTGTAGCCATCAGCGCAATCCCATGGCTCGTGGATTTCTTCAGCGTTTAGATGAGCTAACTCCGAGACATACTTTCTTATGTAATCCCCATTTTCATCAAAACGTTTACCTTGCTCGATTGGATTAAAGACGCGGTAATAAGGCGATGCATCTGTGCCACACCCTGCAGTCCACTGCCATCCATGCGCATTTGAGGCGATATCAAAATCAACGAGGTGTTCTTCGAAAAATTGTGCACCATGTTGCCATTCGATGTGCAGATCCTTCGCTAGAAACGATGCCACAACCATGCGAACGCGATTGTGCATCCAGCCTTCTTTAACGAGTTGGCGCATACCTGCATCAACAAATGGGTACCCAGTCTTGCCTTCGCACCATGCTTTGAATTTTTCACCTGGCTCGTCATATCTCATATTCGCAAATTGTGGCGCGTAATAATCCTTGTCAGTGTGCGGATAGTTAAACAAAACATCGGCATAAAACTCGCGCCAAGCAATTTCTTTTCTAAAGGTATCGTGAGCTTTGTTTTCTCCGAGACCTGCAAGAAGTGTTCGCGGATGAATCTCTCCCCATGTTAGGTGCGCACTCATCTTGCTTGTGCCATCAATGCCGGCAAAGTTTCTTGTTTCATCATAAGTATCGAGACCATGTGCTTTAAAGTGTTTAAATCTTTCGTGCGCTGCTTTTTCTCCAGCAACTGGAATATCTGTTCCTTCTGGTGCTTTCCACGTTGGAAAATTTCTATCCTTAGGATCGGGAGTAACTGCTTTAATTGTTTTGGGAGCAGCAACTGCTGCGCGCCAACCATGTGCAAGCCATCCACGATAAAAAGGTGTGTACACGCGATAGTTTGTGGCATCACTCGGTTTTTTAACGCGCCCCGGTGCAACTGCATATGGACTTCCTGTGCGCGTAAGTTCGATGCCTGCAGCTTCGATGCGCGCATCTCGTTCGACAGCGTATTTGTCATACTCTGTTGAGATATGAACCGATGTTCCTTCGTACTTTTTCTTGAAATCTTTTAGAATTTCGAGTGGATCTCCAGCACAGACATTTAACTTATTGTTAAGTGATTCATCCAGTCTTTGCAATGATGCGGCTAAATACGCCAAGCCCTTTGCGCCCGTGATATCTATTAACTTTGGATCCAAAATAAATACAGGAACAATTTCTTCGCCAGCTTCGATGGCTGCCAATAAAGCAGGATTATCAATCAGGCGTAAGTCGCGCCTAAACCACATGATGCTGCGCGACATAGTGAGTTAATTATGTAGTTGGTGAACAGTTGCATCCCAGCCGTGTACATCTTCTGGTTTGCGTGGTGCTTTACCAATGTAACGAGCTGATGGACGAATTAAGCGGCCAGTTCTCTTCTGCTCAAGAATATGCGCCGACCATCCTGCAGTGCGAGCGGCCGTAAACATTGAAGTAAATAGTGGTCCAGGAACTTCAGCGAAATCAAGAACAATTGCTGCCCAGAATTCAACGTTAGTTTCGAGAACACGTTCTGGATGGCGTTCGTGTAACTCTGCGAGTGCGGCTTTTTCAAGTTCGAGTGCAACCGCATAACGAGGTGCCCCTAATTCTTTTGCTGTGCGACGCAATGTACGTGCACGTGGATCTTCTGCGCGGTACACACGGTGTCCGAATCCCATTAAGCGTTCGCCGCGATCCATTAAATCTTTTACGTATTTACGAGCATCGCCTAAGCGTTCGACATCTTCGATCATTCCAAGAACGCGAGATGGCGCTCCACCATGTAATGGACCAGACATTGCACCGATTGCACCGGAGAGTGCTGCTGCAACATCTGCACCAGTTGATGCGATAACTCGAGCTGTAAATGTGGATGCATTCATTCCGTGTTCTGCTGCAGAAACAAAGTACGCATCAATTGCACGAACATGAAGTGGATCTGGTTCGCCACGCCAGCGAATCATCATGCGCTCAACAACTGTGTGCGCCTTATCGATTTCTGATTCAGGAACTGGAGTTGCAGTAACACCACGAGCAGATTGTGCAAGGTATGACAAAACCATTACTGATGCACGAGCAAGATTTGAACGAGTCTCTTCGTCAGAAATATCTAGTAGTGGTTTGAAACCCCACGCTGGTGCAAGCATTGCGATTGCTGATTGCACATCGACTCGAACATCACCTGAGTGAACAGGTAATGGAAACTTTTCTGCTGGTGGAAGTCCTGGATTAAATTCATCATCAACAAGTAATCCCCATACGTTTCCAAATGAAACGCGACCAACTAAATCTTCGATATCAACTCCGCGGTAACGAAGCGCACTACCTTCTTTATCTGGTTCAGCAATTTCAGATTCAAAAGCTATGACACCTTCGAGACCTGGCTTGAAATCATCAGACACTATGCGCTCCTCTATCCGGAAATTACAGGGGTAATTCTGCCCCCATGAAAGGTGTGCTGGCGACCACGGATGTTGAGATAGCCCTATCGGCCAAAGTGACGTTAGATACATCCATGAAGGAAACAGGAATCCGAGCCGAGATTTCTGCCATGCGTCGTTCCTATGGCGAAGTCGGGCTAGATAAGTTGCCAGCTGATCCAGTCACGTTGTTTGAAGAGTGGATGGCTGCGGCTGCGGCAAATGAAATCATCGTTGAGGCAAATGCCATGGTGCTCTCTACTGCAGATGGATCTGGCGAAATTACAACGCGCACTGTTTTGCTTAAAGATATTTCACTTGGTGGATTTACTTTCT
>Ga0315900_10004420_pt1 | contig 19856 bp, 27 predicted proteins | sample LakEriMetagenome_FD_203521 | JGI IMG/M metagenome (GOLD analysis project Ga0315900, IMG submission 203521) | Freshwater fungal communities from buoy surface, Lake Erie, Ohio, United States - Buoy 12 MA114 | ecosystem: Environmental > Aquatic > Freshwater > Lake > Lake biofilm | place: USA: Lake...
AATTTGCCAACCGATATATCCGCGCCGTGACCATCGCTAACCGTGGCGGGACAACAGCACTGCGCGGAGCGGTAAAAGAAATCGAAACCGAAGAGCAAATTGGCGGAGCAGATGTCACGATCTCGGCCAACGACACGAACGATGCCATCCGCATTGAGTTCAGCGGGGTCGCCCCTGTCACGGGATGCACTGGAACGGCATCGACAGACCGTATCAACAAGGTTGCTCACGGATACTCCAACAACGACGACATCGTCTTTACCTCGCTGACAGGCGGCGCGGGCCTCACGGCGAATACCGTGACTTATTGGGTCATCAACGCAAACGCAGACGACTTCCAAGTGAGCGCAACTCGCGGGGGCGCAGCAGTGAACATCACAACGGACTACACCGACATGACCGCCGCCAGACTATTTCGCGTAGTCGCAGGAATCGACGCCGTCGAAGTAGGACACGGAACATAATGAAAACTTACGGACTCATCTGGCCCAACGGCGAAAAGGAATTGCGGAGCATCGTTTTGGATGACGAGGGCAATCCGCGCATCGACACACTGCAACCGAATCCTCTGCCCGAAGATTGGCAGGCACCGCAAATCCTCCCGCTGGTAAAGCTGCCGCAGCCAGATCAAGGCGCATGGGAGCCCAACGTGGTGTGGTTTGATGACCGCGTTGAGCGCCAATGGGTCGCTGGAACTCCTGCGCCTGCGCCGACCTACACGCCCGAAGCATGGACTGCGATACATTTCTCAGCCATGCAGGTTTCCGCCCTCCAGCGTTTTGAGTTTGCGCTGATGCAAGCAGGCAAGCCGCTCGGCCCGCTGATGACTGCGTTGAAGGCGTGGCTGGAGGAGATGCTGGTTGCCAGCGTTGACCCGACGCCGCGCACATTCAGCGCCCCGCCGTACAGCTACGAGGCCGCGAGTGCGGAGGCGGTTTCTGATCTTAACTCCTGATGAAAACGGTTTCTGTCCAAAGCATCCTCTTAAACGCCGCCAGCCGCGCCGGCCTTGATGGCTCTGCGATTGGCAACCTCTCGTCAACGACGCAGACAATCATGCTGTCGAACCTCGACATCCATCTGAGATCCGCATGGGAATTTTTCGATTGGCCCGAATTAACACGCATCGAGGAGCGCACCGTCCAAACTGGCGCAGACGATGATCTCTATATTGACCTAGAGCAAACCGGCAGCCCGACACCGACACCGATGGGGACCGTCTTTGATGTCTTTCAAGACAACCCGAACACGCACGCCGCGCCTCGGCAGATCAACTTCTGGGTGGACAGCGACAAGATCCGCCTCCCGTCCGATTGCCCCAGCGAAGTCTACGTCCGCTTCCGCACCGTCCCGACCGAGATCAGCCCGGTCACAGCCACCGCCCTCGCGCAAACCATCCCCGCCATCCTCGCGGACTTCGTCCGTTTTTCCCTGAGCGGGGATTTGATGGCTGAAGATGGCCAAATTGACAAATCAGAAGTCATGTATGGCCGAGCCGAGCAATACCTCGTCTCCGAGATGGACAAAGTGATTTTCCAACAACGCCAACCGCGCCGGTGGTCCGCGCAGGTCGGCCCTTACTAACAGCTAACAAAACAAACCTATGTTTCCTAACACTCGCACAACCAACCGCACCAGCGGCGGCCAAGTCATCACCGGAACCAGCGCCGTCACGGGCGACTTTGTCAGCATCGACATTATGACCGACGCCAAGTTCAACGTGCTGACCGGCACCATTACCGGCGCCGCCAACACGACCGAAGCCAGCGCGCCAGTCATCAAAGCTGGCACAACGCTCGACGGCCGCTTCAGCGCCATCACCCTGCATAGCGGCACCATCGTCGCCTACAACAAGTAAGGGGCCGTGCGATGAGCCTTCAGTATTTTCATCACCATTTCACGACGACCGAGAAGGGCATCATCGGCACGGCCACCAGCATCGGCAGCAGCGTCTTCTCGATGCTCCCGCACTTGGAAACAACCCTGCGTGTCGCCGGTCTCTGCATCGGTCTCGCAGTCGGCATCGTCACTTTAATTTCGGTCTACCACGACCTTCGGAAGAAACAAAAGGAGAACAAATGAGAAACTGGAAAACAACCACCCTCGGCATCTTAACCGCCATCATCGCCCTCGCCACCGGCGCCAAAGAGTTCCTCGCGTCTGGCAGCATTCCCGACATCGGCCTCATCGCCGCCTCGCTGACCGCCGCCTACGGCTTGGTCATGGCCAAAGACGCCTCGGCACGCCTCTGACTCCATGAGCGTCCGCGCCACAAAACTAGTTGCAGTTGTAATCCTCGCCTTGAGCTGGGCTGTCGCTGCGGCTGGCTGCGTAACGCTCGGCTATGACTTTCTAAAGCAACAGGCGACCGTGACCTTCGACAGCAAGACAGTCAAAGAACCGAGCAAGTGATCCCCCGCAACCGACCACAGCAAAAACGCGACGAGACGCTGAAGCAGCTCAAGGCTGCCGGCGTCAGCGATCCGGTCTGCTTGGTTGGCATTAGGGGCTACTTCCGCGACACGATTGGGGCGGTCGGAAAGAACGACCTCAACCGCTTCGATGACGCAATCATTCTGGTCAGCCCGAATTTGCACGCGGCGTGGAACGCCAACGTCGATCCGTCGCGCCTCGGCTACAACGCCAAGGCAGAAAAGCAGATGGCACAGCTCAAGCCCGGTGTCTATCGCTACCGCCTCGGCAAGCACGGTCTCCGGCGCGGCAATCCCTACAAAGCATTAGTCCAAGCCGAGCCTGTGACGGTGCTTCGCGGCTCGGACGAAGAGACCGGCTGGTTCGGCATTAACATCCACGCCGGCGGCAATAACCCGCTGCGCACCGAATCGGAGGGCTGTCAAACGCTTCCCGGTCGCCCCGGCCAAGCTGGCAGCCAATGGCAATCCTTCATCGCCGCCGTCGAGTCCGAGATGAAAAGGAACAACGCCAAGACCGTCAGCTACGTCCTGACGCATCCAAGAAAGGACGCGGCCTAACATGGCACTCAGCGACAATGTTATTAGGGACGGCGACGCGGGCTTCATCGGCTTCGCCAGCCGCCTCAATCCCTTGACGTTACCCGCCGGAATGTTGCAAGACAGCGTCAACATGCGCCTCGATCGCGGAGTCGCGCAGACGCGCCGTGGCAGCAAGCGCCTCACCGATACAGTCGGCACGACCGGCGCCCCGCTGACGCTCGACTTCACACTCGGCACAGACAAAAGCGTCACCAGCATCACCCGCGCCACAGCGACCGCCACCGTGACCTGCACGGCGCACGGCTTTACAAGCGGCGACCAGGTCAACATTCGCGGAGCCAACCAAAGCGAATACAACGGCGACTTTCTCGTCACGGTTACGGACGCCAACACCTTCACCTACACCGTCAGCGGAACACCCGCGACACCGGCCACCGGCACGATCATCGCCAACGAAGGTCCGGTCGTCCGCGACAGCTATGACGGCGGGCTCTATGCGGCCGGTGTTTTTTCCTCACAGAATTACGAGAACGCCAACGAATACGTTGTGCTTGCTGCAAACGATCAGGCGTTTTTGTGGCGGGACGGCGTTTCGCCGGTCATCAAAAATTACCCCACAGCGCCAGACGAGCGCATCGAGGGAACCGACACCGTCTCGGTGGTGCAAGCATTCGACCGCTTGTATATCCTGCGCGAAGCCGACCGCACCGTCACAGGGTGGACAGAAAAGCTGACGACCGCTTCCGGCATTACGGTCAGCAGCACCACGGCGACAGTCAACGTCACGGCCCACGGCTATCCTGAAGGCGCCCGCGTGCGGATCGAGGGCAGCACGACACCGGCCTTTGACGGCCATGAGTTCGCCGTCCTTGGCACCAATCTAAACACCAACAGCTTTGAGATCACCGTCCCGAGCGGAACAGCGACTCACGCCGCAGCTGGCATCAAAGTGCGCAGGACAAAACCGCCGATCTATTGGGACGGAGGAAGCGGCAACTTCGTCCGTGCGGCGGCCGGTGTGCCGAGCGAAGGCGTCACCTATACCAAGATGCCGAGCACCGGATGGGCGTCCTACATCAACAACCGCCTATGGTTCGCCCGCAACCGCGACACCGTTGCCATCTCGGACGTGCTGGACGCCGATCTCTACGACCCATTCTGGAACTCGTTCCGAGTCGGCGCCGGCGGCAACGACCGCATTGTGGCCGTGCATCCTTGGGTCGAAGGGCAGGCGCTCATCTTCTGCCGCAAGTCGATCTGGCTGGCGTCCCTCAACGAGTTTGCCAGCACAGACGGCAGCGACTTCAGCGTGGACACGCCGGTAAGCCAAGTCACGCAGCTCACGAATGAAATCGGCTGCTCTGCTCGCAACACGATTGTCACGGCGGGCCAATACGTTTTCTTCCTAAGTGACGCCGGTATCTACCGCCTCGACGCGGGCCGCGTGGATCTCAAATTGCGCGGCGACACCATGCCTCTCTCCGAACCCATCGCCGACCTCTTCGCCACCGTCAACCAAGCCCGCGTCGAGAAGTCGGCCTTCGCCGTCTGGCATGATAACCGCTATCTCATCGCCCTTCCGACAACCAGCGAACCGCTCGACGGCAATCAGTTGGTGCTTTGTTGGAACTCCTTAAACTCACAGTGGGAATATAGGGACACATATCCTTCATCGGCGGCGGTCAACCAGATCCTTGTCGCCAGCTACGCAAACAAGCGCCGCGTGTTCTCGATCCCGCGCTCTGGCAACCTTTACCTCTTGGAAGAAGTCACCACCGGCACCGACGACCAAGCGGCGGGCAACGCCAACGCGACCAATCCGGTCAACGGCCAGATCAAAACCCGCCGCTACGACTTTAAGGAAATGAGCAGCAAGCGGTTCCTGCGCACCGTGTCCAATGCGGTCATCCCCAACGGCGCCACTGTGACAACCACGGCCAACATCATCGACCCAGACAAGACGGAGCAGATCGGCAGCATCACCAATACCAGCGGCAGCACCGAGGACTACCACTTGAAATCGCCTGTGCGGTTCAAGGCCCATGCCTGCGAGCTAATCTACGAGACCAGCGGCGGCAGGCCAGAGATCCGCAGCGTGGCACTGGAAGCCTCGCCCAAGTCACTGCCCGCAACACTTACAAGGAACGAATCATAAGGAGAAACTATGGCATCATACGGACACACATTTACCAGCGGCGATACGGTTACGCCGACTAAGCTCAACAACGCACGCACGGTCAGCGAGATCGTCAACGCCGACATCAAGAGCGATGCAGCGATTGCCGGAACCAAGATCGCGCCGAACTTTGGGTCGCAAAATGTGGTGACGACGGGCAACGTGGGAGCCGGAACAGCGTCTCCAAGTGCTAAATTGGAGGTCGTCGGAAACGTCAAAATCTCTGGCAACAACCAGCTGCAAATCTTCAACGCGGCAGGGACTGGTGGTGTTTCAATTCAAACAGACGACACGGCTACCCCGGCCATGACATTTAATGTTGCCGGGGCCGAGCGCCTGCGCATTGACTCTACCGGAAACATCCTGCTGGCCGGAGACTCAACGCAAGAAAGGTTTATGCGCGTCGGCAACGGGCGCAGTGGCAGCGGAACTTCTTATATCGACCTACAGGGAGACGCGACTTATGGCAATGGAATGAGACTAATTCGCGGCAACGATGGTCCAAATGCCGCTTCTAACATTGAGCATCGCGGCACTGGCCCACTGCAACTGGTCACGCAAGAGGCTGGCCCTATTGTTTTGCGGACCAATGCCGCTGAACGCCTTCGCATCGACTCCAGCGGCAATGTGGGGATTGCGACATCGGCACCATCCTACAAGCTCCACGTCAACGGATCAGTAGCCGGGGTTGGGGCATACAATGATGTATCCGACGCCCGCGAGAAGCAAAACATCAGCTACGATTTCCAGCACGGGCTGCAAACCGTGCGCGAGTTGAAGCCCGCGCATTTTGACTACTTGGGCAACGGCCCGCAGAACAACCTTGGTTTCATCGCCCAAGACATCCAGCAGGTGCTGCCATGCATGGTGACAACATTCAACAAGACCGTGGGCGAAGGCGACGAGGCAACGACCGAAGAAAGATTGGCGATCAAGGAAGCTAACCTTATCGCAGTGCTCGTCAAGGCGGTGCAAGAGCTGGACTTGAAAGTGTCTGCACTGGAGGCGGCACAATGAAACAACAACTCGCCGAACTAATCGAAGCCTACGCTGCCGCCCGCTGCAGCAACAACCGGATGCTCATGGAATATGCGGCGGGGAAGCTGAATGAACTCATGGCTGCCATCGAGGTGGCGGTGCCCAAGGAAATTTTGGAAACAACGAAGGAGAATTAAATATGGCCAAGAAAAAACCAGCGCCTAAACCGGCCGCCAAGCCGAAGCCAAAGCCCGCCGCTGCAAAACCAGCCGCAGCCAGACCGGCGCCCGCAGCCAAGCCCGCCGCAACGCCGGCGCCAGGACAAGTAATAAGAACGCCAGCGAGCAATGGGCGCACGACACTGCCAGCCCAGATTAAGGCTGCCCCCAAGGCGCCGCCGAAACCTGTCATCAAGCCTCCCGGCAGGTTTGAAATGATTGGGAATAGGCCATCCCCCGCGCAACCCATCGACCCGCGCAACATCGCTGCCGAAGGTCGCAACCAATCGGCCCGCGACACCGGCAGCGTTTCGGAACAGCTCAAGGACATCTATCCACAGCTCGCCCGATATCAGCAGGGGCAGATCCAATATCTGGCTGACGGACTTAATAACAATTACACGCGCCAAGCGGTCGGACAGGTTAATCGGTCGTTTGGCATGGCTGACCGGATGGGCGATATGGGCAATCAGGCCGTAAGTATCGGAGACATCGCCGGCCGGCAAATCTCAAGCCTTGCTCCGCTGGCGCAGCAACAGGCCAACTTTGCCGCAGGCAACATCAATGCGCTCGCCCCGCAGGTAACACAGATCAGCGATGCTTATATGGGGCAGCTTGGTGGGCTCGGGAGCATGCTGGCCAATCAAGCGGCATCTCAGTTTGCCAATGCGGGGCCAACCGCGCTTGAAAATCAAATTGCCGCGATGGGCTCGGGTGCCATGGGCGTCCGCGCCGATCAAGTCAGCGGGCCGTCTAATATCCGCGAAGTCAGTGGCGCCGGCGCGCAATTTGTCACTGGCCCGCAAGCAGCGATGGCGCGCAGTGTGGCGAACGTCAGTGCGGGACAAGTGGGCGCTGGCGCCCTCGGGGGCACGCTCATGGCGCAGGCGATGGAACGCGCCCAAAGCGGCGGTCGCCTAACAGCGGAAGCCAGCCGCGATGCCGTCCAAGCAGCCAGAGCAGGAATGGCCGCGCGAGGAATGGCAACAGGCAGTGCTGGTATGGCTGCCGAATTACTCAACCGCGACCGCTTCTCCCGAGCTAGGCAGGCAGAAGACATGGCCTTTGCTCAAGGTGTGCAGGGGCAAGACATCGAGCGCCAATTTGCCAATGTGGCCAACACCATGCGTGCAGACCAAGGCAACCAAGATGTTGCCGCCCGCATGTCCTTTTCCGATCAAGCCGCGCAAAACCAGATGGCCCAGCTCGGATACCAAGGATCTATCGAGCAGTTTCAAGCGCAGGCTGCGCGCAATCAGCAGGCCAATCTTGCCAACCAACAGCGCGATCAAGCTCTTGGCGAAATGGCGATGCGTGCGCAGATGGCCAACCAAGCAGCCAACATGGAGCAGACCGCGCAAAATCGCAGGTTCATGCTTGATGCCAACAGCGCCTTTAACCAAGGGCAGTTGGACCGACGCACCTTGGCAACCAATATGGCCACGGCTGGCGGTAACCTGTTTGACACCGCAGGACGCCTCGGCATGACGGGACGCGAGGTTGCTGGTCGGCTTTACGACACGGCCGGACGGGTCGGAATGCTTGGCACAGAATTGGCCGGCAACCTTTTCCAGACCGGAGCCAACACACAGATGACCGGACGGCAGATTGGTGGCGCTCTCATTGGAGACGCATCCCGCGTGCGTCAGTCTGGCGCTGGCATGCTGGCCGACCTTGACCCGTATGCGCGGGCGATCAATCCCGGCATGGCTCTCGGGCAGGCGGCCTTGAGTCAGGGGCTCGGCGTCATCGGCAACAACATGAGCGGCAACCGCGAGCTGATCGGTAACGCGGCGAGCTTCAACAGCAACCTGCAAGCCGGACGCTTTAGCGACTGGATGAATGCGGCGGGCGCCGGTCAGGCTGCCAACATCGCCGGCGAAGCTGCGATCAATGCGGCAAATATAACAGGCGGCGCCACGCGGGCAGCCGGAAGGCAACAGATGTGGGGCAACATCATCGGCGGCGCGTTTCAAGCGTTCTAAAGAATAGACACAAGGCACAAAAACTATGTTTGCATACAATCATCAACCAAATCGGTTTGGCGAAAATCTCGCAGCGGGCTACATGAGCGCGGCCAACAGCCAAGCGAACGCTATAACACAAGAGGCGGCAATCCGCGCCGCGATGGACGCCGAGCGCGGGCAAATGATCGGCGACGGAATCACCGCCATCGGGGACAAGGCGAAGAAGGTCGCGGCTTTCCTCGTCGGCGGACCCGCCGGGGCGGCGATGGCTTTAGGCGGTGGTGGCGGTGGTGATGGTGGCGGCGGATTGCTCGACACATTCATCGGCGCCTACGCCAAAAAGGAGCAGGACAAGGCCGACAGCAAGATCTACGGCAACCTGATGAAGATTGTTGCGCCGGCATTCGGCAAGGACGGCGACTCTCTGCTTGAGCAATGGAATAGCCTTGAGTCGGACTCCGACAGGGCGAGCTTCGGCAGTTCGCTACTCGGTTCGCTTGGCACGATCAGTAATATGTACATGTCGCAAGGCCGCATGGGCCTCCAGCAGCAGGGGCAGCAGATTCAGCAGAATGCGCCATATGTCCGCGCGGCGGCTACTAATGTAGCGACTGTAAACAATCAAGGTGGCCCGAGCATCATGGGCGCCACGCGCCGGATCGGAGCCCCAACCGGACCCTAGCTTTATGCCTCCACGCAATCGCAACCAACAGCCGCCGATGCTTCCTGACGAGGAACCACTTCCTGTCATGGACAACGGCATGTCACTCGACCAACTCCAAGCCATGAATGGCGTGAACATGACCGAGGAGGATATGCTTGCCTCGGGCATGGCGCCCGATGCTGTGGCTAATGATGTTGCTGCCGCGGAGCTAGAAGTGCGCCGCGCGGAGCCGAACATGCAGCCGACCGGCGCCTTCATGGATCTCGGATTCATCCAGGCGATCAATGATGCGGCGAGCGATGACGAGGCGACGGCGATCTACAACTCCCTCGATCCGGTGCAGAAGCGGGTCTATGACCGCAGCTACGGCATCAACATCAACCCAGAGTGGGCGGCAAACGAGGCGTCGAAGTTTTATCAGGAGCAGGACGAGCGCGCAAAGATGGCCAACTCTCCGCAGGGACAGCTCGCGCAACGACGCATTGATCAGATGGACAAGGAAGCTATGACGGCGCGCCGCGACACAATGCTGACCGCGCAGTCGATGCTGGATGCAGCCTCAAGGATCGATCAGGCGGTCGAAGGAAATCTGGTGGGGCCGTGGAAGGACGTTGAGCAGAGGTTCGACGGCAGCGGCCTTCCCCTTAGCGATCCCGATGAGTATTCGCAGCGCAAGGCGCTCGAGGTGCAAACCAAAAAGAGCATTGTCGATGCGGTGCAGGCATTCAAGGGACCGCTGAGCGATTCGGATCGTAGGTTCTTCATCGAGATGTTCCCGACGATCAACGAGCCGGTCGGCGTCTGGAAGGACTACGCATCGCAGCTCAAGAACAAGTTTTCTCCTATTGTTAAGGGACAATTCGACATGCCAGCAGCAGCACAACCTTCAGCCGCGCCCGCGGCCGCACCACAGCAAACCAAACAAGTCGGCAATCAAACCTGGGTCAGAACTCCGCAAGGATGGGTCCCGCAGCAGTAAATCGCCCACTCTCCGACGAGGAGATGGAGGAGCTGGAGCGTCAGTCGGCAGGATCGACGGGCGGCTTTGATGCGTTTACACCTCCGGCCAATCGGCCGCTGAGTGACGCGGAGCTGGACGCCGTGGAGATGCGCGAGGGCGCCGGCACGATGTTGCAGCAGACGCCTTTCGGCCAAGCAACCGACCCGACCGCACCGCAAACACCGAAGGCTCCGCAGCGTCCGCTCTCGGACTACGAGATGGACAACCTGGCGGACGAGACGGTGCGCGACCCATCTTATGTCCCAACATTCAACGAGTGGGATGAGTGGGATCAAAAGCGCGCGGCACGCTCGAGCAGCGTAGACGGTTTTCTCAAGGGCGCTGGATCAATCGCGCAGGCAATCGGCAGCGTGGCGTATAGCGTGGGAGCAACCCCGGGCAACTTCGTCATGCGCGGCTTTGGGCCTGCCTACGATACGCTGGTGCATAGCTCCGCGGAGGGTATGCGGCGTGCCGGCGTGGGCATGGCCGAGATGATTACCTGGGCCAGCGACACCGCGGCCGACATCAGGATGTCCACCGAGCGCGAGGCGGCGCTGGACAACCGGCTGCGCAAGCAGATGGCCGAAGGAAATGCTTTCACTGGAAACGCGCAGGCGGACGCGCAGATTTTTGCGCAGGCCAAGGAGAAGGCGCGCTCCGAGGGATTCTATGAGTTGACACAGGGTCAGCAATCCTCCGACCGCCGCGAGCAGTATGACCGCTTCGTCCGCGGGCGGGCGCTCGAGCAGGAGTTTCTCGGCATTGGTAATTTCACGATGGGCAATGATCCCATCGCAACCGGAAACCTCTTCGGGCCGAAGTTTGTCGGCGGTCAGCCCTCGCAGATCACCGCGGAGGCGACAACGAAGACGGACTACGGGATCGACGACTCGAAGGTCGATGAAGGTATCGCCACGGGCGTGATGATTGCCGGCGACCCCTCGGGCTGGCTGCCGCTTGGCGTCGGCGCGCTCAACAAGGTCAAGGCGGTGCGCCGTCTTGCCGTGCTCGCCGATAAGCCGATGGGCTGGACGGCCGGAGGACTCGGGCGCGTGGCGCGGATCGCCGAAAACATCGAGGCCAAGGCGCTGGGCGCCGGACTAACGACCGACCGCTTGGCCCGGGCTTCCGGCGCAGTGGCGATTGGCGCGGGCGCTATTGGTATTTCGCAAAACAACGATCTCGCCAAGGGTATAGCCGCGGCAGCAACGATCCTGCCGGCCGTGAGGTATAGCGGCAAGATCCTACGCCGTGCCGAGGGCGCCGCGCAGGCTGGGCAGATGGTGATCAAGGAGATGGGCGTGGGTGGCGTGGGTGTCCTGCGCGCGGATTCCGCTTCGCGCTTGGCCGACAATGCGGCAATCCCCGGGCGCTACCGCGATGCGATGCGTGGATTCTTTTCGGGACCGGAAAGCTCGCTCAAGCGCGCATCGCAGAATGAGGCGCTACCACTGAGTGCGCGCAAGACGATGGCGCGCTTGGATCGTGCCGGTGCCACGCAGGCTTTCCGCATTGCCGATGACGCAGTGTCCGGTGCGCTGGCCGGATCGGTGGTCGGTCTGCCATTTGCTGCGATTGCGCCGGAGGATAAGCAGGCGGAAATCTTTGGATCTATCGCCGCGATGGGTGCGCTGGGCGGTGCGGTGTCTGGCCCGCTGACGCGACGCTCGCAGATGGCCGACGCCGATGTGGCGCGCATGCTGGCCGACATCGAGGCGGTTGGTGGCGACGCAGCGACATTTGCGCAGCTCCCGCATGACAAGCTGGTGCGGATGGCCGCGATGCAGGGTGTAGTCTCGAGCAAGGTGGACTTCGTGCCGCTGCGCGCTGACGAGTATGCGGCCAACAAGGTGCTCAACGCTAAGAACGCGACAACAACCAAGGGACTTTACGTCGATGCGGAGGACGGCAACCGTCCGCGCATCTTCATCAATATCGACCAGCTCGCCGCGGGCGATGTGGGTGGCCACGAAATCGGGCACGCCATCCTCAAGAGCGACATCCTGGGCGGCGAGATCAAGAACAACATGCGCAACCTGGTCAACGTGCAGTATGGCCAAGACGGCGTAGTGGCGCGCGGACGTGAGTACGCGACGAAGCTGCTGGCCGATGAGGTCGAGCAAGGCGTGACCGGCGACATGCCGCAGGTGCTGTCTGATGCCGAGATGCAGCAGGTGGACCGCGGTGCCAAGCCGGAGGACATCATCCGCAGCCGCTGGCAAGACAAGGACATGCGTGAGCGCATGATCAACGAGCGGATCGACGAGATGAACCAGCGCGAGATGGCCGGCGGCGGCATGGAGTGGGACTGGGCGCGCGATGAGATTGCGGCCGAGACGTTCTCCGGGCTGTCCGGCGGCATTGACTTCCGCAACATCCGGCAGAGTGGCCCGATGGCGGCAGCGCTCGGCGCCTTCAGTGGCACGCTCGACATGATGGGCGCGCGGTTCCGCGGCAACGGCCGGCTGGAAACGCCGAACCGTCTCTTCGAGGAGAACCCGCTGATGGACACGCCGCAGATGCGCAAGGCGGTGACGGATTACACCAAGGCTTTCGACCGCTACCTCGCCGGCATGGAGCGCGATGCAGCTCCCAAGCAGCGCGGCACGAAGGTTGCTCCGACCGGCAAGGCCAGCGAGGCGGCACGCAGCCAGCACAATCGTGTCTACACAAACGACAAGGTGGTTGAGAACGACATCTTCATCGTCGATGCCAACGGCAACCAGATCCCGAAGTCGCAGCAGCAGATCGACACTCAGGAAAAAGCCCGCGCGGCCACTTTGAAGTCGATCAACAAGCGCGACCGCCTCGTCCCGATGCACAGCAACGAGTGGGGCGCACGCAAGGTCGGCAACCGCACCGAGGTCGGCGGGCCGAATCTGCCGATGCAGTTCGATCATTTCGTGCAGGTTCCTGAATGGCTGCGCACCAAGGCGCGCGAGTTTGAGGCCGGTCGCAAGAAGGGCCAGAGCTATCGCATTTCCTACAACGCCATCGGCACCGGCGTGAGCGGCAGCTACAAGATAAAGAACCTCGGCAACGTCGAGGCTATCACCCGCGAGATGGTGCCCTTCGGTTGGCAGCTCTCGGAAAAGAATCATCTGCTGGCCAAGGCGATTGACCTGGACGCCTTCCGCTCCGCGGCGATCCGCGCGGTGGACCGCGGCGAGCTGCCAGACTTCGGCAACAACGTGAAGCAGGTAGAAGCCGACCTCAAGGCGATGCTCAAGAACTACGAGGACGGGCTCCCGGGCGAGACCGGCATCGGCGTGCTCAAGCGCAACGTCCTCAACGGACTGCTAGGCACAGGCACCGCGGTGCAGAAAGCGGCCAACCCGCTCTACGCCGAGCTGAATCCCAAGGGCAGCATCCGCACTTTCCGCTTTGACAGGCTCAACTACGCCGACTCCTACGCCACTGGCTACTTCCCGCACTACCACAAGATCAACACCAACGCCCTCCCGCGCGAAGCCGGTGTCATGTCACTCGACGAGTGGCGCCAATTCGACGCCGACCGCAAGTCGGTATGGATTAACAACCGTGCGCGTGAGGCTGGCTACACGAACGCGGAGAATTGGCGCGGCGCGGACGAGGCGGGCTTCGGTGCGGCGGACGCGCAGTATCGCAGCGAGTTTCCTGTGCCGGCGCAGGGTGGCGCGGCGGCTTTGCCGGGGGATGCGAAGAGGGCGCCCAAGCCACAAAAGGGACCAGACATTGTCCACGATGACAACTACACGCTGTCGCCGCAGGTTCCCGATCGCGGCTACTACATCATCGGAACCAAGCCCACGGCTGATGGGCGCGTGCTGGAATACCATGTAGACCCAAAGACAACGCTGCAGCCGCGCGTTGCTGGCATTGACAGCATCAGTGGCGAGCAGGTGGCAATGCTTGAGGCTGACCGGCACAACACGCGCGGCGACAACATGGGCGGACCGCTGCATCCTTTCTTAATCAACAACCAGACGGTCGTCTATCTGCCTGACGGCCGCGGCTACAAGCCGGTGTGGGCGAACATGAATAGCGGCTTCGTCACGCGCGCCAAAAACATCGTCAAAAACACAACGGCCGGCCATGCGCTGATCCAGATCATGAAGGAGAACGCGCACCGCAGTAACCGCAAGTTCGTCATGGACGTGACTTCGGAGATCGACGCGCGGCGAGCCAGCATGTCAGACAACCAGGCGGACTTCTTGCATGTGCTCCTTGAGCTTGGCGCAATCAATCCGCAAGGCAGAATCAATCAGGCTTACAATCGCGTAAAGCGACTGTCGGACGAAGCCTTGGAGAACAAGGCTCCGATGTCAGAGCTGGCCGAGGCGCAGCGTCAATACGATGTGACGTTTGAGAAGTATGGTCCGATGGCCGAGTTTCTCACGCGCATGGGGCCGCTGAAGAATCATTCAACGCGCGGGCGCATGAAGGAGTTCCAAGGTGAGTTTGACTCGCTGATGTCGAAATACCGCAACGCGCCTTGGTTCAGCGCAATGTCGTCGAAATACCGAAACACCAAGTTCGTGGACGAGGCGGCAAGGTTTTCCTTCAAGCAGCGCGGGGCAGCGATGGACCGTATCACCGGCATCCCATTTGCGCCGGACGTGAAGAAGATGTTGGATGACTCAATGGACTTTGTGAACGGCAAGAACCTAGATGTGGTCGGCGTTGTTCAGCTCTCAAAAGATGCCGATGCGTTTGCGGTTTACTTCGGCAAGAACGCCAAAGAGGAATCCAAGATGAGCGCGAACGAGCGATTGCTGCGCGACCAGTTGCTGGCCTCGGGTACGTTCCGGCCGCATCCGTCCTACGACTGGGTCATGCTGGGGCCGGAGAATGCCGACAGCTTTATCCTTAACGCGCCGGCCGATCCACTGAAGCTGTTCCCCGATTACGCCAAGAATCACCCGAACCCGAAGGTCCGCGGCGGGACAAAGGAAACTGTTGCAGGAACGATGAAAAAGAGTAAAATTCCGTTGATCCTCAAATGAGCAATTTCAACCCGAAATACGACCACGTTTTGGTGACTGATCAGGACGCTGGCCCCGAGGGCTGGGAGCAAATCCCAGTGCAGGATCTCAATGTGTTTTACAACCCGCGCAAGATGGACGAAGTCGAGATGGTCAAGATCGTCGAGGACTTTGAGAACGGCGAGGGCAAGCTCATGGACAAAGTGGCGTGCTTTGACACGGCGCTGGACCGGGAGCTGGAAGCAGAGACAGCTTAACGCTCCCCCGCCAAGCCCGCTGCAGGAGACTCGGAGCCCGCTACGGCGGGCTTCGTCATGTCTGCCACACCGCCAGCCACACCGCCCGAAGACCCGCATAAACACTGCACACAGCATCTTATTACAAATCAGGTGCTCTACCAGCTGAGCTATGCCGGCGTTTCCCAAATTTCTCTGTAAACACTGTTCCGCAAGCGTCCGCGAAGGTCCGTAAGATCGAAGGTTTCTGCCAGACTATCGGACAGACTGTGGTCAGACTCTGACAGACTTTGGTCAGACTCGTATTGACAGACCGTTCCGCGAGCCGTATGGATGCGGCCATGGACACCACAATCAAGCACCGCGGGCTGACCGGAACACTCTACAAGGTCGGCAAGTCGCCGTTCTGGCAGTTGCAATTCCGGCATCCCTCTTCGCTGACTCGGCAGCGCCTTAGTCTGGCCACCGAGGACATCGCCATGGCGCGGGCCAAGGCCAAGGCCATCCTTGACCAGACGGCGAGCGCTGGACTGACGGCCCTCAAGGACTTCACCCGGAAGACTTCGTCCGAATCGGTTGGAGCGGCGTGCGATCATTACTTGAAGACCAGCAAGGTAGATTCCCGCAAGGACAACGTCAACGCGCTGCTGGTTGTCCTCCGCGACAGCCTGGGCGTCACCGACCGCGACAAACTCCGCGCGCTTCCCCTCACCCGACTCAACCGGAAGCTGGTCTCGGACTTCCTGCGCAAGACGCAGTTGGCGCCGGCCTCGCAGAAGACGAGCCTCGCCATGGGCCGCGCGGTCTTCTGCCGTGCAAACGACTGGGAGGGCTTTGACTTGCCGGACCTCGCGGAGTTTCGGGATGCAACGGCGAAGACCGGCATCAGGGCGAACCTCGATGCCTTCGTTCCCCTCACCGCGGACGTGCTGCAGCTACTGGAGGAGAAGAGCAAGATGGCCGGCGGCGGGATTCGCAGGGCGTTCCTGCTGGCTCGGCGCTGCGGCATGACGCCGACCGAGATTGCGGCGTGCCGGAAGGGATGGATCGAGAAGCGGGGCGACAAGCATGAGCTGCTCATCGTGCAGCGGCCCGAGGAGAGCTTCACGCTGAAGACCGGCAGCCGGCGGCAGCGGCAGATCGTGCTTCCTGATGCGGTGGCCGCGGAGCTGCTTGAGGCGGATGACTACATGGTGCCCGGAGGGACAACCTACACGCGCCACAACTGGTGCATGCGGATCATGAACAACTTCCTGCGGGAGTTCCTGCCCGACCGGAAGGATTTGCTCTACTGCCTACGCAAGCAGGCGGGATCGGATCTTCTTAATGCCACCGGACGGATCTCGACCGTGTCGCGGTTCCTCGGACATACCACTAGCAGCACGACCGAGAGGCACTACGCGACCATGGATCAAAGGGTCGAACTGCCGGAGGTGTGACGACATCGTTGCGGGACGGTTGGCTCGCGGACTGCTATAATAGTTGGCGGAAAGGAGGTGCGCTTATGCGTTACGAAACGGCGCCGCTTGGGATCGTCTTCGGTCCCTACGGACACATCGGATACGTTGGCGAACCGAGCGACCTGAGCTGGATCAAGATCCTGTTCAAGTGGCTGGGAATTCGGCCAAGCTAAACACAGACGGCCGCTGGGAAACCTGCGGTCGTTTTGCTTTACGGCGCCACCACAAGATCCGCCTTCTTCGCCGGCTGAGGCGGCGCCCAGGGTAAACTGAAGACCACCCTCGAAGGTATCCGCTGTCCCGGCCACCAGATCTTGGTATCGGGCAGTCCGCCGGTCACCGGCACGGCTTTAATGATGGTGAGCAGCGGCCCGACGAATCCTCCGGTGCTGTCTGCGGGGATCATCACGGTGCAGGGCGTAATGCCCGCCCACTCGTCGTCCACCATGACCATCATTCCGCTGGGAATGCTATGCACGGCCATGGCTCTGGCCTTGGGTGCGGTCGGCGGCTCGGGCTTAGGCTCCGGCGCCGTGGCGCAGCCTGCGAGCAAAACAGCCGCGGCGAGTCTAATAAGGGACGTTGTCATCTTTATGGCACCATTCAGAGATTGCGCGCAGGTTGTCATCATAGGGCAAGGCGTCGAGGGCCAAGCAGGCATTCCGCAGCCTGTGCTCACCGTAGGCACGGCGCAGACCCAGCACGGCGCTGCCGGTGAAGCTGCGGCCGGCGAACCGGAAGGGTTCTGGCGGGAAGCAGCCGGTGCTGAGGTAGTCGAAGCGCTGGAGGGTCATGACTCTTCGACGGTTACCTCGACTTTGTAGCGGTAGAAGAACGAGCGCACGGCTTTGACCTCGTAGATGTAGAACTCCCAAGGGATCGGCTGATCTTCGCCGCTCTGCACATCCTCGGCATATATCTCGGCCTTCTTGTGGCAATAAGCCTCTGCCTCGGCCAGCGTGGCGAACGAATCGTCGTGCTCCCAGTCGCCATCTTTGATGGAGCTGTAGTAGACCTGGAACTCAGTGGTGCCGATGTCTGTGCTGTCGCACTTGGCGACCGGAGGGCGTTTGGCTTTGGTGGCGGGTTTGCGTGTGGTTTTCTTTTTCATGTGGTGTGGTTGGTTAAGGTAAAATCTCCTCGCCGCCCAGCGGCAAGACAAGCTGCGGGTCCGCGGCTTCTTTGCGGGCGAGCTGCACGATGTGGGCATGGCGCGCGGCGACTTCGGTGAACTTCAACACGGCGTCGAGGTTGTAGTCGTGCGCGGCGTTGAATGTGGCGACCGACTGCAGGATGAGGTTGGTGTTCATTGGTGTGGTGGCCCGCCGGATCGAACAGCGGGCTGGTTGGTTATTTCTTGCGGCGGGCCAAGCGTGCTTTGCGCTTCTCCGCGCGCTGCTTGGCGATGCGCGCACGGACGCCTTGGACATACAGCTCGCTGGCCTCGAAGAAGACCTCGGAGTTGGAACGACGACCAGCCTCGCGGATGCCGACAACGCCGCCGGGATGCAGGCTGATGACTAGCTCGGCGCGGACGCCGTAAGCGGCCGGACGAGTGTGCGCTTTGCGCGTGATGGGCTTGTTGAGCGCGGTCATGTTAGTAGGTGAATCCGACGAACACGTAGCGGTCGCCCTTAACCAGCTTGCCATTGGAAATGTCGGAGCAGTCGTCCGCCCAATACGCCCGAGCGGAGTAATCATAGGCGCCGAGCTTCCAGACTTTCGCGGTGCGCTTGTCGCTGAGTTTGAAGTATTCGCCGCGCGGAAGTTCGCGGATCGTTTTCACGTCCGTCTCTCCGGTTGCGTAGTAATTGTCCGCGGCAGAAACCTCCGCGGCCGTTGTGGTGTGTGTTTTCATTGTGGTGTTTTCCTTGCGGACCCTTGCGGATCTGTCCACAAGTTAAGTAGTCCGTCGCGATCTGTCCACAAGTATTTTCAAGAAAAGTGCAGATAGTTTCTACTGGCTGGAAACCAGTGACTTACGCCAGCAGTTTCTTGAGGGCGACCTGGGCTTTGTTCGCCGAGCCGACCATCATGCGCCGGAACTGCTCGGTCAGTGGGCCGCCGAATGCTTCCTCGAGGTCGAGCAGGAAGTCTACCGCAACGCCGGCATATTTGGATGCGCTGAGGTTGCTGGCCTCGGCATGGCGCAGCAGGCGGGCATGGTTTCCCGCGGTTAGGTTGGCATGCACGGAGCGACGTGCGCCGACCAGTCGTTTGTTGGTTTTCATGAGGGCTGCAACTTAGGGACACTTCGGGACACTTGTCAAATGGGGTGAAGACCCTATGGGGCATGAAAAAATGTCTTGCGCTGTCCACAACTGTCTGCGAATCTCCACTCGCGATGCACGCCCACCTCGCCCTCACAGTCAGCGAAGCAGCGCAGGCTCTGCGCGTTCGTAATTCCACGCTCCGCGGCTTTATCAAGAGCGGCGAGCTTCCGGCATTCAAGGTCGGCCCTCAGCGCGGCACCCGGATCAGCATCCGCGCACTCGACGCATTCATCGCCGAGCGCACTTTCAATGTCTCGCATGTGGACACATGCGGACAGATTGAGACACCACAAAACACACCACAACCATGACACAACCCACCCTGCTCGAAGTCCTGAGCTATATCACCGATCCGGTCTTCACGACCGTGGTCGTTTTAACCATCGGCACGTTCGCCGCGCTTAACGCAATCAACAAGATCGGAGGCGCGAAATGATCGACCTCGCCCACAACCGCTGCGAATGCGGCAACCCCGACTGCGACTACGATCCTTCGCTGCCGATCTGCGAGGAACAGCAAGTCATTGCCGAGGTGCTCGTCCTTGAGTCGCCTATCCTCCGACTGGTCAAGGAGCGGAATGAGGCGCGCGAGCTGGTCCGGCGCATGCTCGCCGCGGTCGATGGCGTGACCGGCGACAAGGAATACTACGACACCATGCTGGCGGCTCACCGTGCGGCGATGACTTGGAAAGGCGGTGCGAAGTGAGCGACTACGACTACGACGACCGCTGTGATGACGAGGCAAACGAAGGGCGCCGCTGGAATATGGCCATGGACCGCGCTGCGCTTCACGGCGTGCCGTTTGATCCGGTGCTTGAGGGTTTGATTGAAGAGGAAAATGAGGAGGTGGAAGCGTGAGAGTGCTTGTCGCCTGCGAATTCTCCGGCGTTGTCCGCGATGCGTTTGGGCGGCGCGGACATGACGCTTGGAGCTGCGATTTATT
>Ga0315900_10004421_pt1 | contig 19852 bp, 11 predicted proteins | sample LakEriMetagenome_FD_203521 | JGI IMG/M metagenome (GOLD analysis project Ga0315900, IMG submission 203521) | Freshwater fungal communities from buoy surface, Lake Erie, Ohio, United States - Buoy 12 MA114 | ecosystem: Environmental > Aquatic > Freshwater > Lake > Lake biofilm | place: USA: Lake...
TGGGCGGTTCGCTGTCACTGCTTCCCGAAGCCCCCGGGCACCCCGTCTTTGTCTGCAACGGCGACCTGGTGACCCAGGTGGACGTGGCGCGCCTGTTTGACTTCCACCAGGAGGGCGGGTTCACCGCCACCATTGGGGTGCGCAGCTATGCCCATGAGATTCCTTTTGGCTGCCTGGAGGTCCAGGACCGGTGCGTGACCAGCATTGTCGAGAAGCCGACCGTCTCCCAGCTGATCAACGCCGGCATCTACATCCTCTCCCCGGAGATCCTCGCACGCGTTCCGCGCAGGTTCTTCCCGATCACCGAGCTGTTTGACGAGGAGGTGCGCGGCGGCGGCAGGGTGGGCGCCTTCGAAATCCTGGACGAATGGATCGACGTGGGCCAGCGTGAACAGCTCAAGCAGGCGCGCGGAGGCGCCCAGTAGCAGCCAACCAACTTTCATTTATGGGATCATTCGACGGTCAAAAAGTCCTCGTCACCGGAGCCGGCGGCTTCATCGGCAGCCACCTGGCGGAACACCTCGTCCGTGAAGGCGCCAACGTTCGCGCCATGGTCCATTACAACGCCCTCGGCAAGCGCGGCTGGCTGGACCACAGCAGCCTGGCCGGGGACATGGAGATCCTCGCGGGGGACATCACGGACCGGGACAGCGTCCGGGCCGGCGTGAAGGGCTGCGACCTCGTCTTCCACCTTGGCGCGCTCATCGCCATCCCCTACTCCTACCAGGCGCCGCGCAGCTATGTGCGGGCCAACATCGAGGGCACCCTCAACGTGCTGCAGGCCGCCCTGGATCAAGGCGCGCGGCGCGTCCTCCACACCTCCACCAGCGAGGTGTACGGCACCGCCCTCTTCGTGCCCATCACGGAGGAGCATCCCCTGCAGGGCCAGTCCCCCTACTCCGCCTCCAAGATCGGCGCTGACAAGATGGCCGAGGCCTTTGCAGCCTCCTTTGATCTTGAAGTCGTGACGGTCCGCCCCTTCAACACCTTCGGCCCCCGCCAGAGCATGCGCGCGGTGATCCCCACCATCATCAGCCAGTGCCTGCGTGGAAACCAGGTCCGCCTCGGCGCCATCAGCCCCACCCGCGACCTCAACTTTGTCCAGAACACGGTCGAGGGCTTCTGCGCCGCCGCCCTCGCCCCGGAAGCCTCCGGCCAGACCCTCAATTTTGGTTCGGGCCGCGAGATCAGCGTGGGCGACCTCGCCCTGCTCATCGGCAGGATGTGCGGCAAGGAGGTGGAAATCCTCTGCGAACAGGAACGCCTGCGACCCGGCAAGAGCGAGGTTGAGCGTCTGCTGGCCTGCAACAGGAAGGCCCTGGCCCTGACCGGCTGGACGCCGCGCGTCGGCCTGGAGGAGGGGCTGGAAAAGACCCTCGTCTGGATGCAGGAGAACGCCCAACATTACCAGGCCAAAGGCTATGTCGTCTGAGCCCGCCTTCATCCCGCTCAGCGTGCCCCATCTGGCGGGCAATGAATGGACCTACATCAAGGACTGCCTCGACACCGGCTGGGTCTCCTCCGTGGGTTCCTACGTGACGCGTTTTGAAAACGACCTGGCAGGTGCTGCCTGCACCCGGCACGCCGTGGCCACCAACTGCGGCACCGCCGCGCTCCACGTCTCCATGCTGGTCGCCGGCGTCCGGCCCGGAGACGAGGTGCTGGTCTCGTCGATGACCTTCATCGCCCCCGTCAACGCCATCCGTTATGCCAACGCCGTGCCGGTTCTGGTGGACGCCGAACCCACGCACTGGCAGATGGATGTCGGACAGGTGCAATCCTTCCTGACCACGGGCTGCGAACGCCGTGAGGACGGCGTTTTCAACCGGACCACCGGCCGCAGGGTCTCGGCCATCATCCCAGTGCACATCCTCGGCCACCCCGTGGACATGGATTCCCTCATGGCCCTGGCCGCTGAGTTCAACCTGACCGTCATCGAGGACGCCACGGAAAGCCTGGGCAGCCTGTATCGGGGACGTCCCGTCGGCGGCATCGGCCATCTGGGCTGCTACAGTTTCAACGGCAACAAGATCATCACCACCGGCGGCGGCGGCATGATCGTGACCCATGACGAGGCCCTCGCCAGAAAGGCGCGCTACCTCACCACTCAGGCCAAGGATGACCCGCAGGAATACATCCATCACGAGGTCGGCTACAACTACCGCCTCACCAACATCCAGGCGGCCTTCGGCTGCGCCCAGATGGAGGCGCTGGCAGGCCATGTCCGGCGTCGGCGCGAGATCCACGCGCTCTACCAAAAGCGCCTTGCCGGCACTCCGGGTCTTCAGTTTCAAGCCGAGGCCGAGGGAGTCGTCAGCAACTGCTGGCTGACCACCGTGCGTGTCGACCCGGCCGCGTTCGGCAGCACCGCCCGTGAGCTTCGCGACCGGCTGAAGGCCGCACGCATCGAGGCACGTCCTCTCTGGCAGCCCGGCCATCTTTCGCCCGCGCATCAGGACGCCGTGAAGCTCCCCTGCCCGGTGGCGGAGGACCTTTTCGAACACTGCCTCTCCCTGCCCTCCTGCTCGTCCTCCAGCGACGAGGACATCGAACGCGTCTGCGCCGTCATCACCGGCTGATCACAACCGCCGCCGAATCCTTTCCACGTCCTCCATCGTCAGCAGCGAGGCCTTGCGGCTCACCTTGCCCTGGTGCTTGTCCAGCAGCCACTCACGCCAGCGAGACCGCTGGGAGCCGGGAAAACGCATCACGTCATTGTCCAGCCACACCAGGGCGTCCTGCTCACGTCCGGACCAGAGCACGTTGTCCGGGTGCACGTCCAGGTGCAGCAGCCCGGCATCCAGCATCCTCACCAGGTCGCAAACATACTTTTCCAAAAAAACATTCCGCCTGCCCGTCGCCGCCTCGCGCTCATGCAGGAAGCTGTTGCCGCCGGTCAGTCCGTCCAGAAAGTCCGCGACAAAGATCGAATCAACCCAGGAGAGCAGGTTCCAGTTGCGAAACCAGAGCCGGGGCTGCGGCACCCGGATGCCCGCCTCCAGAAGCAGCATGGCCGAGTCATGCTCGCGCCTGGCGATGTTTTTCCAACACATGCGGACGAAGTCCTTGTACTTCAGCCGGTTGATGACCTTGACCGCCAGGCTCTCACCTCCATCATCCACCTTGTAGAGCATGGCGGAGCGCCGCTTTGACACCAGTTCAACCCTCCGCGAGTCGTCCTTCGGCGGCAGCCGGACACGAAGGTTCAAAAAACCCCGCACCGGCACCGGCAGTTGAAACACCTCCTGGCTTGAATCCTGATTCATCTCGGAATCACCCTAGGCGGTGTTTGAAAACCTGCCAGCGGCGATCAGGCGCAGCATTCGCTTCCTGAAGAGGCAGTTCCCCTGGGCCTCGGCATCGGACACCCGGTCCAGTTCAGGAAGCACCATCCCATGGCAAGGCCCTTGTCGTCCTCACCTCGCAGCCGCCTTCTCAATGAGCTGCAGGAACTCAGCCCGAAAGCCGAGCGCATCCTCTCCCTTGCCTTCACGGGCCAGCCGCCGGACCTCGTCCCAGTTCAGCAGGCCGGCATACGGGGATTCGCGCAGGAGCAGTCCAAAGCCCGCCACGGCGGCGGTGAACTTGAACTCCCCGCCTGCCTTGTCGACCGCCCTTGCCTCATCCTTCAGGGTCAGCTCAATGAGCCTGCTGACATTTGCGTCAGGCGCCTTGTAACGAACTTTCACGGTCAGCGCTTCAAGCGCCTCCAAGGCAGAGTCGCCCGGAGGCAGCGGCGCAGCGAGGCGGATTTCGGCAGGCGGAGGCCTGAGCCTGTCCGCCAGCGCTCTCGACTCGCCCCCCGGCGGCTGAACCGCAGGCACAAGCTCATATAGCGCCACGACGCTGTGTCCCGCCCGCACCGCGCCGGCATCCTGAGAGGCACTCCTGGCTGGCTGGCGGTTTTCACAGCCGATCCAACGATACTCACGCACTGCGGCAGGGTTGAACTCCAGCTGCACCTTCACGTCCCTGGCCACGGTCACCAGGGTGCCGGGCCTGACTCCCCCTGGCAGGTCGCGAGCCTTCAGATGAATCCTCACCAGCCGGTGTCCGGGCTGCCAGGGGCACTCCGCCATTTCAGCCTTCACCAGAAGCGGGTGCGTGGCCTCCGGCGCAGGCCCTGGATCGGAAGTCGGAAAGCCATTGATCAGCTCCTCAATCCGCACCGCATCCCGGGGAGGGTGAATGCCCTGCTTGAGAAGCTGGCGCACGTTCGCGTACGAAGCCGTGTCCACATCAAGGGGGAAGGTGGCGAGCGGTTCACGGGCGACGCTAATCAGGGCGCTCTCGATGATCGGGTCACCGTCCTCGGCGTTTCCGGCTGCCTTGCTCCTGCGGATGCCGTGCACCGCCTCTTTTTCATGAAACCTCAGGGAGGGCTTGGAATCGGTCCGCAATTGAACGCCACCGCCCACAACTCCTGAATCCGCAGGCCCGGCCGCGAGAGTCATGGCTTCCAACAGAGGGTTCGAAGAGTTCAGAACAGGCGGAGGAGGAGGCGCACCAGGGCTGACCGTCACAGCCAGGGAGGGAACAGCGGCAGGCAGCTTCCCCGGCATGAGTGGCACATCGGCAGACTTGGAGAGTTCAGAGTTGCTGCGCTTCGCTCCTGAGATCCTGATCCGCTCCGCCTCTACCCGCAGGCGGAGCGGGTCTGCATCGCGGAAGGATTGGGAAAGCTGCAGCGCCGCCAGGCCGCCCAGGACAATCACCGCCGCTGCCGCAGCCATCGGAATCGCGGGGCGCTGAAACCAGCGCAGGGGCCGGGGCCGGAAGGCGGGTTCCCTTCCAGGCTGCGCAGAGGATCGGCAGGCCAGGATCGCACTCCGCTGCTCAGGCTTGAGGGCCAGGGATTCATCCATCAGCTCACGGCGGAGCAGGGCGCAGAAGGCCTGGGTCGAATGGGCGCCCTGCTGAGTCTTCTCATTCGCGCCAAGAGCAGATTCGACGGAGGCACGGTCTTCAGGGCTGAGTTCATCCAGGGCCCAGGCGGTGAGGTCTTCAGGTTTCATGTCAAAAGCAGGTTGCAGATTTCTTCAATGCGCGAGCGCAGGCGCCAGAGGCTTCTCCTGCGGGGCCTCCATCTCCCGCCACTTCTGCCGGAGTGCCTGCACGCCGTGGTGGATCAGGTAGCCGACGTTGCCGATGCTGGTCTTCATCACCCGGCTCATCTCCTTGTAGTCCAGCCCGGCGATGAACTTCAAGGTCACCGCCTCCCGCTGACGGGCCGGCAGCTGTTCGATCAGCAAACGCAGGGTGGCGGCGTTCTCCCTCGTCTCCATGGCGGCGCCTGGCCATGCCGCCTCCGATGTCTCCCGGTCCAGGACCGCCACCTCCGTGACCACCAGACGCGCATGCTTTCGCTGATAGTCGAGCGCCCGGTTTTTGCAGACGGTGAAAAGCCAGGGCGCCAGCTTCTCCTCCTCCAGCAGCCTCGCCTGCTGGCTAAGCCGGAGGAAGGTGTCCTGAACCACGTCCCTGGCCTCCTCAAGATCCCCTGTAAAATTGAGCGCATACCGGATCAGCGGGCGCTCATAACGCTCCAGGGCGGAGAGGAGGAGAGCTTGGGCTTCATCGTTCATGAGCGGCGTGATCAAAGGTCATGACGCAGTGTTGGAAGCTTTCTTGGGAAACGTGGCGGCTTTTTCGAAATCCCCTTCACAGACACCCTGCGGGCTTTCAGGCGCTGCGATTTTTTGAAAATCGCCCAGCAGGCTTTTTCAGCGTGAGCAAGACACGGTGAGAAAAAACCCCTCGATTATAAAAATTTTAGTAATCCGAAAAATTATTCTTGCCATATAATTTATATTTTATAAAATAATTATGAAAATCGAAATCAATTCGATCCATTATTATGAAGAAGCTCATCCTCCTCCTGAATGACTACCCTTCCACGGGCAAGAGCACACTCGCCCGTTGTTTCAGCCACTACCTGAGCCGCTTCGGCGTTTCTCACCAGCTTAAAACCCTGGTCGAGGAAACTGAATCGGATGACGACGACAGCCTGCTCGACGCCAGCCGGATCACCCCGAGGTCCTTCCTGGAGATGGTCGAGGACAGTCCCATCACCGTCCTCGAGGTCACCACCGGCCAGGGGGATTTCTTCGGGAAGTTTTACACCAACCACGCCCTCGACGCCCTCCTGGACGAAGCTGGTGCAAGCCTTTCCGTCGTTCTTCCCGTGACCAGTGAGAGCGAAAGCTTTGACTCCGTGATCGAAGCGGCGGAAATCTTCTCTGATCACGCGGAATACCTGATCGCCCACCTTGTCACCAGCAGTTATGAAGACGACGACAAGGTCTGGGACCGCAGCTATGCCGCCCGGGTGATGGACATGTTTGAAGCGGTCGAGCTGCACATTCCCGAAGTCGGTTTTCAGATCGAGCACGATCTCCACGCCCGTCACCTGGACTTGTCCGAAGTGCTTCTGGACGCCTCTCTTCAGGAAAGCCTGGGCAAGGATTTTGCCAAGTGGCAGGACCGCGTGCTCGGCCAGGTGGAAAGCGCCCGTCAGTATCTGTTTGGCGAAGCTTTCAGGCCGACCCTTCAGCCCCGTCCGACCGTCAAGAAAGGCCGGGCCAAGGCACGCAGCGTCTAAAAGGTCCGCATCAACCCAACAAGCCTCTGACCGGCGTCTGGTTTCCCCGGACGCCGGTCTGCCTTTGCAGTCAAGTGTGCAAAACGTCGCACAGCCCGGGTTCAACGCCTTCCAATTGGCCGTTGCCAGCCGTCATCGGCAATGTTAGTTCAAACCATGATGTTATTTCAGCGACCACCTTCCTCCAGAGGACTGACGATTCTGGAGTCCTTGGTCGTGCTCTGCACCTCACTCATTCTGATCATCACCCTGGTTCCCGTGGCGCTGGTGCAGATGGGCATGTACAAGCTGCCCGAGCCCGAGATCACGCCCAAGCCCATGCTCATCAACGGCAAGGCGATCGTCGAGAAAGACCCGGCCGCCATCCCGGCTCCCTTCCCGGTTCCGTCGTCTTCGCCTGCACCGGTGACACCGCTGTCGGCTGCCAAAACGCCGGAATCCCCCAAGCCCCCGGTCTCCTCCCAGGCGAACCCGCCTCAGGCCCCGCAAAAGCCGGCTCCCTCTCCCGCCAGCGCATCCACCAAACCCTGAGCCGGGGAAGCTTGCAAAAGCCGCTCCGGACAGGAAGGGACACCCAGTCCTCCGCCACGGCATCCGGTCATCCGCCCATCTTCCGGCTGGAGAGCTGGAGGTGAGCCGACCTGCTTTTGTGGCCCCGCTTGACCCCTCCCCCCGTCACGGCTACTGACTCCGCCCCCAAACCGCCGCCCGCTCCCCCGGATGCCCATCGAAAACACCCGCAACTTCTCCATCATCGCCCACATCGACCACGGGAAGACCACGCTCTCGGACCGCCTGCTGGAGTTCACCAAGACGATTTCCCAGCGCGAGCAGCAGGCCCAGCTTTTGGATGCGATGGACCTGGAGCGCGAGCGCGGCATCACCATCAAGGCGCACCCGGTGTGCATGTTTTACAAGGCCAAAAACGGCCAGGAGTACAAGCTGAACCTGCTCGACACCCCAGGCCACGTGGACTTCAGCTACGAGGTCAGCCGCTCCCTCGCCGCCTGCGAAGGCGCTCTGCTGCTGATCGACGCCTCCCAGGGCGTGGAGGCCCAGACCGTCGCCAACCTCAACCTGGCGATGCAGCAGAACCTGCACGTCATCCCCGTCATCAACAAGGTCGACCTGCCCAGCGCGGACATCGACAAGTGCAAACGCCAGCTGGAGGACATTCTCCAGCTTCCGGCCGATGAAGCCGTGCCCGCCAGCGCCAAGATGGGCATCGGCATCGAGGACATCCTGGAGGCCATCGTCGCCTACATCCCGTCGCCCAAGGACCCCGGCGACGGCTACCTGCGCGCCTCCGTCTTCGATTCCGTCTTCGACGCCTACCGCGGCGTCGTGAGCTATGTCCGCGTCGTCAGCGGCACCATCGTGCGCGGCCAGAAGGTCCGCATGATGTCCACCGGCCTCGACTATGAAATCAAGGACGTCGGCATCTTCCGACCTAAGATGACCGCCTGCGAGAAGCTTGAGCCCGGCGACGTCGGCTACCTGATCGCCAACGTGAAGACCACCGCCGATGTCAAGATCGGCGACACCATCACCGAAAGCAAAAAGCCCTCGCCGCAGCCGCTTCCCGGCTTCAAGGAGATCCACCCCCTCGTCTTCAGCGGCATCTATCCCGTCAGCACGGATGACTTCGAGGCCCTGAAGCTCGCCGTCGGCAAGCTCCAGATCAACGACGCCGCCTTCACCTTCATGAGTGAAAGCTCCGCCGCCCTCGGCTTCGGCTTCCGCTGCGGCTTCCTCGGTCTCCTGCACATGGAGATCGTCCAGGAGCGCCTGCGCCGCGAATTCAACATGGACGTCATTTCGACGTACCCCTCGGTCATCTACGAGGTGCGCAAGACCAACGGCGAGGAGATCATGGTGGACAACCCCACCTTCCTCCCCAGCGCCCAGGAGATCGACGAAATCCGCGAACCGATCGTCAAGGTCAACATCATGATCCCGAACGAGCACATCGGCGACATGATGCAGCTCGTCATGGACAAGCGCGGCCAGGTCAACAACACCGAGACCCTCGACGACCGCCGCGTGCTGCTGCACACCGTGATGCCGCTGAATGAAATCCTGGTCGACTTCAACGACAAGCTGAAGTCCGTCACCCGCGGCTACGGCAGCATGGATTACGAGCACGCCGGCTATCAGCCCGCCGAACTGGTGAAGATGGACATCCTCATCGCCGGCGACCCCGTGGACGCCTTCTCCTGCATCGTCCACCGCAGCAAGGCCGAGAGCCGCGGCCGCCAGCTCTGCGGAAAGCTCAAGGAGGTCATACCCCAGCAGCTCTTCGTCGTCGCCATCCAGGCCGCCATCGGCGGCAAGATCATCGCCCGCGAAAGCATCAGCGCCCTGCGCAAGGACGTGACCGCCAAGTGCTACGGCGGTGACATCACCCGCAAACGCAAGCTCCTCGAGAAGCAGAAGGAGGGCAAAAAGAAGATGAAGGCGATCGGCAAGGTGAACATCCCCCAGGAAGCCTTCATCGAGGTGCTCAAGACCAGCTGATCCCCTTCGGCTCAAAGCTTCCGCGCAAGTCAGAAAAACCGCCCGCAGTTTCCTGGTCATGACCCCTCTCCACGCCCGGTCTATGACGACCGCATGAGCTCTCCTCGCGCCAGAGATTGTCTACTGGGCTGACTCCTTCGCCTGCTGCTGGCTGGCGGCGTCCAGCTTGCCCATGGGATAGGGCACCTCCTGGCCCGTGGCAGGCATCCGCAGGATGACATTGTCACCCTCGAGCCTGACAAAGCCGGCCTTGATCTTCTTGCCCTCAAAGTTCACCCAGGTCATGATCGGAGGCAGCCCGGGCTTGGCCTTGCCTGCATTGTTGACAGGCGTCATCTTGCCCCCTGAGGCATCCAGCGCCGCGCCTTCCGTGATCCAGGTCCGCAGCTTTTCAATCTCAGCGCTGGAAAGGTTGCCGTCCGGAGGCATGTGCGCTTCATGGTTGGGGTCCGCCACCACGATGAAAAAGTGGCTCTCCGCAGGGTTGCCCGGAACAATCGCCCCCTTGGGGTTGATGTCCAGCTTCAGGGTCTCCAGATCATCAAACACATAGCCAGCCTTCTTTTTCTTCGCCTGCTCGCTGTGACACTCATAGCAGTTTTTTTCAAGGATCGGCACGATGTCCTTCTTAAAGTCAACCGCGGCGGCGGAAAGTGTCGAAAGCAGAATGGCAAGGGGGGAGCGAAGCATCATGAATGCGCGGGAATGAGGGTTCTTTTCTAACGCCACAGAATGCCGGTCCTTAGTTTTTGCGATGTTTGTTTCCTCCTTTGCGCCGTCGGAGGTTTGGAGGACTATGCATCCAACCACCCCGCCGTGCTCGCCTTCATTGATTCATTCATCCTACATCTGGCCACTGAGCGCGGCCTCTCCGTGAACTACCAGCTCCTGGTCCGGCGGGTGCTCGAGGGCCTGGCGTCCTGGCTGAAGGAACGGCATGGGATTGAAGATGCCGCCAGCGTGACCACCGCGCACCTCACCGAACATCTCGGACGACGAAAAAAGGACGGCCTGGCGGCTTCCAGCGCCCGTGTGGAGCTGGTGGTGGTGAAGATCTTCTTCCGCTGGCTCGCGGCCAGGGGCAGGCGCCAGAGCGACCCCGCCGAGCCCATCCTGCCCCCCCGTGTGGACAAGCACCTGCCCGGCAGCCTGAACGAGGAAAATGCCCGGCAGCTTCTCGAGTCCATCAACGGCACCTCCGCCCTTGACCGCCGTGACCGTGCCATCCTGGAGCTGTTCTACGCCAGCGGCCTCAGGCTTGCGGAGCTCCTGGGGGCCAGGCTGGAGAACCTGAGCATGGAGGAAGGCTGGATCCGGGTGACCGGCAAGGGAGCCAAGACCAGGCTCTGCCCTGTCGGTGGCGCCGCCCGTGACGCCCTGCGTTCCTATCTGGATCATGGCCGGCCGGAGCTGGTCACGGCGAAGTCGCAAAGCCATGTCTTTCTCTCCATCCGCGGCACGCACCTCACGGCGGCGCGCATCCGGCAGATTGTCGAGGAACGGGCCAGGGCCGCCGGCTTGTCCATTCATGTTCACCCCCACCTGCTGCGCCATTCCTTTGCCACGCATCTGCTGAACAACGGGGCCGACCTGCGTGTGATCCAGGAAATGCTCGGCCATGCGGACATCTCGACCACGCAGATCTACACCCACGTGGACCAGAAGAGGCTGCGTCAGGTGCACCGGCAGTTTCATCCGCGGGCCTGAAGTCGCCCATGACTCAGATGCAGCCTTGCTTGTGCAGATTCGCCGGACTGTGCCATGCTGAAGGGTATGTCCTCGACCTCCCTCTGCCTGTCCTTTGACGCCATCGGCCGCCCGGATGAAGTCCTGAAGCTCACCGAACGTCCCCTGCCACCCCTCAACGGTCATGAGGTGCGGGTGCGTATGCGCTATGCGCCCATCAATCCGGCGGACCTCAACTTCATCGAGGGCACCTATGGCCGGGCGGCGCACCCGCCCGCCATTCCCGGGCATGAAAGCTGCGGCGAAGTCGAGGCCGTCGGCCCGCAGGTGACTTCCTTGAAAAAGGGCGACGTTGTCATGCCCCTGCTTGGCACCGGCTGCTGGACCCAGCACATGACGGCTGAGGAGCAGCACTTTGCCCGGCTGCCGGAGTCGATTGACCCGGTGCAGGCCAGCATGCTTCGCATCAATCCCGTCACCGCCTGGCACCTGCTCACCCAGCATGTGGCGCTGGAAGAAGGCGACTGGGTGGTTCAAAACGCCGCCAACTCCGGCGTCGGCAGGGCCCTGATCCAGATCGCCCGGAAGCAGGGCCTGCGCACCCTGAACTTCGTCCGCAGGCCGGAGCTTGTGGAGGAAATGAAGGCGCTCGGCGCCGACGCTGTGTTTCTCGACGACGAGGACGGCCTTGGAGCCGCCCGGGAATGCCTCAAGGGGCATGGGCATGCGGTTCGCCTGGCCGCCAACGGCGTGGGCGGCGACAGCGCGATCCGCCTGATGGACCTGCTTTCGCCCGAGGGCATGCTGGTCACCTACGGTGCGATGAGCCGGCGCAGCCTCAAGGTGCCTAACAAATTCCTCATCTTCAAGAACCTGCGCCTGCACGGCCTGTGGATCACCCGCTGGTTTGAAAAGGCCGGCGCGCAGGAGCTCCGCCAGGCGCTGGAGCCCCTGGCCGGGATGATCCTGGATCATGAGCTGCACACGGCCGTGGACGAGGTCATTCCGCTCCGGGATCACCGCCGGGCGCTGGCCCGGGCGGCCGAAGGCGGCCGGCGAGGCAAGGTGATCCTCGACCTCGCCTGAGCAGTTCCAGCGCCAAGACGCGGCCTGGCAACATCTGGCTGAAAACAAGAACACCACCCGTTTCCGGGTGGTGTTCTGCGATGGATCAGAACCCTCGGGCGTTTCAGTCCTGGCGGCGGCGGCGCATGAAGAGCGCCATCAGGCCGAGGAGCATCAGGAGCGCACGGCCCGGCTCAGGCACGACCACCAGGGTGCCGTAGTTCATGAAGAGCGAGGTGTCCCAGAGGAGGTTGTAGGCGCTCAGGTTGGGCAGCTGAAGGTCGAAGGCGGAGCTGCCACCGGAATACTGGGTGGTTCCGGCATCGAAGCCAGGAGCCGTCAGAGTGGTCCAGTCGAAGAGGTTGAACACGTCACCATAGACAGGCGTGTAGGTGTCAAAGTTGCTGACGGTCACGCGGCCGTAATGGTTCAGCTTCAGCTCACCGGAGACGTTGACATAATCGTGGTTGTTGATCGTGCCCTGCGCGCCATTGAGGTAGCCGGGGGCGTTGGTGACCAGCCAGCTGGTGGTGCCATCCCACATCGGATCGATCACACCGGCATTGGCGGTCGAGCCGTTGAGCTGCATCTGGACGCGATCCACGGTGGTGTTGTTCGGAGAACCGGCCACAGGACCCGAGACCGTCAGGTTGCCGTTCACATAGACGTGACCGATCTGGTTGCCGGCGGTGGCGATGTTGGAGGTGCTGTTGCCGCCAGGGGCCAGGAAGCCGACCTTGGAGACCTCGCCGACATTGTCGCCGATGGTGAAGGTGCCGGCGGCGGCGTCAATGCGTGCGGCATTTCCGGCCGAGGCAAAGGTGCTGCCAGCGGTGGAGGTGCCGCCGCCGCTCACACGGCCGTCGAAGACAAAGTTGCCGCTGCCGGCGGTCTTCGCCGTGACGTCGAACTTCGAGGAGGCCCCGATGTTCAGCCAGACCGAGTCGGCGATGTTGGCGTTCGTGCCCAGCTTCACAGAACCGCCGTTGGTGAGGGTGGTGGCGCCGAAGTAGGTGTTGACGTTGTTGAGCGTGAACACCCCGGTGCCCGCCATGGTGACGGCCACGTTGTGCTGGATGACGCCGCTGTAGGTGAAGTCGGAGGTGGTGGCGTTGCCAACCGTCAGGGTCTTCACCGAGGTGCCGGCGTTGGTGATGAAGCCGCTGGTGGTGTTGACCGCGGTGGTGGTCACCAGGTTGTTCAGGACGCCAATGGTCTGGTTCTGGCCGTTCAGGTCAAGAACACCGTTGGAAGTGGTGGTCACCGTGCCGGTCTGCGGCAGGGCGTTGTCAGCGCCGATCATGAGCTTGCCGCCGGTGACAACCGTCGCACCGGTGTAGGTGTTCTGGCCGGAGAGGATCACCGTGTCAAAACCAACCTTGGTCAGGCCGGCGTTGCCGCTGATGACACCCTTGACGTCGAGGATGGCGCCGGAGGCGAGGTACTCTTCCATCGGCCTGAAATCCATCATCTGCTTGCCGCTGTCGAGGCCGTTCGCACCTTCATAGAAGCGGTCGCCCAGGAAGGAGTTGCCGGTCAGGTTGAAGGTCACGGTCGAAGGCAGGATGCGCAGCACGCCGCCCGCGGACTGGGCGTTGGAATGGCCGTCGCCGTTCACATAAGCCTGGATGCCGCCGCCGTTGAGGGTGATGTCCGCGGTGGTGTTGGCCTGGTTGGCGCCGACCTGCAGGGTGGCCTTGCCCAGGTTGACGCTGCCGCTGCGGGCGCTGTCAATGCTCCAGCGTTCGATGGATCCCTCGTTGTAGGTGAGGCTGGTGTTGGTCGGGGCATAGTTGGCCACGCCGATTTCAAGCACGCCGTAGCGGTTGACCGTGACGGCGCCCGTGCCGAGCGAGCCGTTGTGGGTCACGAAAACCGCGCCCTGGTCAATGACCACCGACCCCGAGAAGGCGGAGGAGCTGTCACCACGGATGTAGAGGGTGCCGTCACCCCATTTGGTCAGGCGGTTCGATCCGATCAGGGAATCCACGGAAAGACCGCTGCTGATGCTGTTGGTGAGATAGGCGGCGTTGTTGGTGTAGGAGGCCGAGTTCAGGGTGGCTCCACTGAGGGTGGCGTCAACGTTCACGATGCTGTTGGAGGCCAGGGTGAGCGTGCCGGCGGAAAGGATGTTGCGCTGGTTCGCGACAGCAACACGCAGGTAGGCGTCGACAGTGCCGTTGATCGGGCTGTTGGCAGCGCTGGTTCCAGCGTCAATGCCGCCCGACTGCTGAATCTCGATGTCCGAGATGCGGTGCACACGGTCAGCGGCATTCGGATCCCAGTCAATGGTGCCGAAGTCCACGGCGTAGATCTTGCCGAAGGAGTAGGTGTTGATCAGGGTGTTGTCAGCAGGCTGCGCGCGCAGGTTGAGCTGTCCGGAGCCAGCCTGGCTGCCGTTGAGCACGATGGTGTTGCCCGGCACGGCATTGCCGCCGGAGCCGAACTGGCCGAACTGAAGGGCGCCTTCGTTGACGACCCAGCCGCCGCTGTACCCGTTGCCGGTTCCGCGGGCGGCGTCGCTCTGATCATTGGCGATGACCAGAGTGCCACCGGTGCCGAACTTGGTGATGCTGCCGGCGGTGATGAAGCCGTTCACCGTCAGGGTGCTGCCGGTGTAGAACAGGGCCTCGTTGGTGCCGGTCGCGCCAAACTTCAGGTTCGGGTTGATGGTGAAGGCCCCGGAACTGGCCACCGAACCGATATCGGAACCGCTGCCGCCAAGGATGATGGTGGCGTCATTGTTGGCACCGGTCGGGCTGTTGAGGGTGAAGGCGCCGCCGCGCAGGGCGAAGATGCTGGTTTCAAAGCTGCCCATGGTGGTGGCGGCGGTGATGTTGACGACTTCCGTGCCCAGTCCGGAACCGGAAGGCATGGCCACCATGTCGCCGTCAACCACGGGAGTCACCCCGTTGGCACCAATCTTCACGAAGCGGTTGCCGTTGCTTTCCATGTAGAAGCCGGGCAGCATGCCGGTAACGGCCGCAGTGGCGGAGGTGGTGGGTGCGGTGCCGCTGAACTTGAACTGCGTCTGGGCGGTGGTCGGTGCGGCGGCGACACCAAAGGTGGCGCTGGTTGTCGGCGAGAACACCAGGGTGCCACGTCCGGTTCCCGTGCCGCTGCCAGCAGTGGCACGACCGATGGAGTCCACCGTCAGGAAGACGTCACCCGTTCCTTCATTCTGGAGCGCGATACGTGAACCACGGTCGAAGACCACGGCACCGATGGTTTCAGCATTGTTGTCAACGTTGTTGGTCGCCTCGGCGGCGATGGAGGAGCCGTCCAGGCGGATGCCGATGTTGTCAGCCCAGCGGTTGCTGCCGGCGCCGGTGGCCGTGATGTCCTGGAAGGTCAGGAGGCTGGTCGGGTGCAGGTTCAGGTTGGTGTAGAAGTGGCTGCTCGTGCTGCCGTTTTCAAACAGGCTGCCCGTGCCTTCGAAACGCAGGCCGCCATAGATGTCGATGAGCGAGGAAGCGTTGGCACCGAGGGGGCCGGCGGTGTTGCCGGCGGCCATGGCCGTGTTGAAGCGCAGCGTGTTGCCGCGGGTCACGACCGTCTGTCCCGTGTAGGTGTTCTGGTCCTGAAGATAGACGAAACCGGTGCTGAAGTTGCCGCTCGGGCCAAGGATGGCGAGCGAACCCACCTGAAGGTCCGTGGCGACGGAGTTGAAGTCGTTCAGGCCACCGACCGTCAGGTTGATGTTCAGGGTGCGCGCGGTGGTGTCACCACCGCCCAGGCGGTAGACGCGGTTGCTGCTCGTGCCGCCAACCACGCTTTCAGCAATGTTGGCAAGGCCGGGAATCAGGGCCGAGCCGGTGGCGGCGCCTGTGTAGGTGCGATCACCGGCAATGGCGCCAAAGAACACGCGGCCGTCACCAATCGTGCTCTGGTTGTAGTTGGCTGCCGTGGGTGCCGCCTCCCATGAGATGTAGGAGACCTCGTTGCTGGTCGTGGTCCTCGGCTGGATCAAAGCTTCGAGGTTGGACTGCGTGGCGGCAAGAACAGAACGGAACACGGCAGGCGCGTAGGGCGTGCCGGTGAGCACCACCTGTTGGCCGGCGCCTGTGTTGATGTTGGTCATGGCGCGAACCTGGATGGAGGCACCCGGGTTCACAAAAATGTCACCCACGCCTAGGTTGGCCGACGTGTTGCCCACAGAGCGGTTGCCAAAGGCGAGCAGGCCGGCGTTGACATAAACGTTGGCGTTCAGGCCCGGGTTGGAGGAGTGGATCCAGAGAGAGTTGACGCCGAACTTGTTGAGGATGACAGCACCACCGTCGGTGAGGATCGTTCCGGTGCCCGAGGCTCCGGCTGCTCCACCCAGGACGAGGTCGGCGCTGGCCAGATTGAGCATGGCGTTGCCCTGAAGGGTGGTGTTGCCTTCGATGGCGTAGCCGTAGCTGTTGGCACCCGTCAGCGTCAGCGCCTGGCTGCCGATCGTCAGGTTGTTGAAGGTCAGCATCTTGGTGCTTCCCGAGTTGTTGTTGGCGACAAACAAACCGGAGGAAGTGGCAGTACCATCGGTGTAAGTGATGGTGGTGGGGGTCACCGAAGTAAGTGTGAACGTAGATGCGGTGGGACCTGTAGTGACGGAAATGGTCTGGCCGGATGTAAAATTGTGACCTCCTGGAATCGTGGCGACCACCGTGCCAGCCGTGCGGATGAAGCTGCCGGTGTAGAAGCTGCGATCGGCGTTGATGGTGGTGGAACCATTGACAACCAGATTGGCACCTACGCCGGACGTGCTGTAACGCACGAACTCAAGGTCGGCGTCCGCCGCGCCCGTGGCGCTGCCGTCCACGCGAAGGTCAAGGGTGCCCTGCATGAGGGTGATGGTGCCGTTGCCAAGACCACCGGCGGAGATGTTGGTGTTGGTGTTGGCCCCCACGTTGGTGGAACGCGACATCACGCGAAGCGTGCCGCCCTGGAGGACCGTGCCCCCGGTGAAGTTGTTGAGTCCGTTGATGTAATCCAACTCGAGGGTGCGTGACTTGCTGTCGGAGGGACCCTTGATCAGCATGCTGTTGGCCACGGCCTCCGTGACCTGGCCGCGCAGGAAGACGGTGGATGCGCCGGTGTTGCCGTAGGCGGCGTCTTCAACGGCCAGCGAGGAACGGCCGTTGAGGGTCGTGGTGCCGTGGATCGCAAGGTTGAAGATGTTGCGCAGGTCAAGGCGAAGGATCTGGCCGACATCATAGCCGCTGCTGGCCATCGAGCCGTAGGTGATGCCGCCGCCGAGGATGACGGTCTTGGTCTGCGAAGTGGCTAAGGTGCCGCCGGAACGGTCCACGTTGACAAAGGCGACCGGCAGGTTGTCCGCCAGCACCAGGCCCTTGTTGAAGGAGACGATGTTGCCCGTGAAGTTCACGTTGGTTCCGTCCTGGCCGGCGCGGAGGTTCAGCGTCGTTCCTGCGCCCTGGAAGATGATGTTGCCGCCGTCACCACCAATGGTCGTCGGCACGATCGTCGTCGCGACGTCGGCGAGGTTGCGCCAGTTGAGTTCAACGGCGCCCTGCTGAAGGCGGATGTCACCGTTGAAGCCGGCGTTGTTGCCGAGGAACTGAAGGGTGCCTGCGCCGAACTTGGTGATGCTGGAGGCACGGATCTGGCCGGCGGTGTCGATGTTGGCGAATTCACCAATGGCGGTCGTGCCGTTGTTGAAGATGAGGAGTTCGCTGGTTCCTGCCGTGCCGCCCCAGAGGCCGGAGCGGATGGTGCGTGTGCCGTTGGAGATCAGGCCGCCGCTGCCGAGGATGATGCGGTTGGTGGTCGCCGTGTTGGCCGCAGCCGTCTGCAGCGTGACGTCCTGGTCAAGGCGCAGGCTCCAGGCGTTGACATCGGTGCCGGTTCCGAGAACGGCACCAGCCGTTGCGAAGAGGACCCGGTTGTTGTTGTAGGCCAGGCTGCTGGCGTTGGTGCCGCCAGGATGCACCATGTCAAAGCCTGCGATGGTGAAGCCGGTGTTGGCGTTATAGGTCAGGAACTGGACATCCGAACCGCTGACCATCCAGGGGTCCACCATGCCGTTGGTGATGGCGGGAGCGCCGCCCGAAAGCATGACACGCTCATCGGAGCCGAGCTGGCTGCCGTTGTGAATGAACTGCAGGGTGCCGAAGTTGCTGCGGCTGATCGAGGGAGTCACAAGCTGGGTGCCGCGGCCAATGACGCCACGCACGACTTCAACGCGGTTCGCACCGGCTCCGGAGGTGATGGCGCCGACGGTTTCGGAGACTTCAACGGCAGGGTTGCCCTGCAGGCGGAGGACGCTGTTGTTGAAGTTGAACGGGCTCGAATCAGCCCAGCGGCCCTCGGTCGCGGAGGCCGGAAGAACACCGGACAGGTTGTCAAGACGGACGAGGGAGCCAGGACGAAGGGTCACCGGGATGTTGGAGCTTGTCGCCGGGTTGATGAAGGTGCCGGCCTCGCCCGCGACGTTCACCGTGCCGAAGACGTCCATGCCCGAGGTGCGGAGAGTGCCGCGGAATTCAAGAACGCTGCCGCGGTTCACCGTCGTGGCGCCTGTGTAATTCTGGTCCTTCAGCAGGACAATGGTGCCGGTGCCGCCCGACCAGCTGGCCGCGTTTTGCACGGTCATCGGTGCGCCCACCATGAGGCTGGCGGACTTGCCGGCATTGACGTCGGTCAGGATGTTGGCGTTGCCGTTGCTGCCGAAGAAGAGGGTGGCACCGCCCGCGCCGAGGCGGTAGGTGTCGGAAAGGCCCGGGGCCAGGGTTGCGGCGTTGTAGGAGCCGTTGGCGCCCAGCTGATTGGTGGCTGAGCCGAGGAACCACATGCCGTCACCCAGTGAGCGCATGTCGAGCGTCTTGTCGTAAAGGGTGCCAAGGGCGAGGATGGCGGCGGAGGGATTGGTCGCCGACAGGTAGTAGTTGGCGCTGCCGTTCTGGATGCCGCCGAGGCCGAGGGCGCGCAGCCGGACATCGTCAGTCGAAAGGTTGGAGGCGAGGCTCAGAGTGGTGCCGAAGCTGAGGTTGCTGCCGACATAGATGTTCTGGTCGGCGCGAAGGTTGCCAGCGTCGTTGATCTGAAGCATGGACAGCGAGCTCAGGAAGACATGGCCGGTGCCAAGTTTCGCGGTGTTGCTCAGGTTCACCTGGTTGCCCTCATAGGAGCCGAAGAGGTTGCGGCCGCCGCCGGTGAGGAAGGTGCCGCCGTCGTAGGTGTTGACGCTGTTGAAGTAGACCGTGGCACCGTTGGAGCGGCGGCTCAGGGTGCCGCTGCCGCTGATCGGGCCGTTGAAGGTCACCGCAGTGCCGTCAGCCTGGAAGTGGAAGTCGCGGTCGAACTCCGTCGTTCCGTTGATCCAGAGAGAGGAGCCGTTGCTGGTGAGGAAGTAGGCGAAAGCCGAGCCCAGCACGCCGCGTGCCTCGACGTTGTTCACGACAAAGGTCTTGTCGTCGTTGTTGGCCACAGCGCGGTCGGTGGCGAGGCGGCTGGCGCTGCTGGAGACAAAATCAACACTGGAGACCGGAAGCGAGTTGCCGAAGCGGATGTTGGTGTTGGCGTAGGTGGTGATCGTCTCCGCGGCGGAGGTGCCGTCACCATCGCTGGAAAGCAGCAGGCCGTAGTTGGTGCTGCCGCCGTTCAGCTCAACTGTGGGATTGAGACCGAGGGGGTTGGCGGCGCCGGTGGCGGAACGGGCGTTGATGATGCCGCCATAAACCTTCCAGAGTCCGGCGGTGTTCTGGCCGAGGCCGCTTTCCGTGTGGGAAAGCACGACATCGTTGGCACCGATCTTGGTGATGGTGTTGGTTCCCGCATTGACCTGGCCCTGCAGGAAGAGACGCCCGCCTGCGGTGCGCAGGATGGTGTTGGCCTGGCTGAAGGTGGTGGTTCCCTTGACCAAGATCAGTCCTTCCGTGCTGTTCAGCACCGGAGCGTTGATGGTCAGGCTGCCGATCAGCGCGTTCTGGGAGGCCGCACGCAGGTTCGAGGTGGTGTTGGAAGGCAGCGTCAAACCGTTGG
>Ga0315900_10004425_pt1 | contig 19838 bp, 31 predicted proteins | sample LakEriMetagenome_FD_203521 | JGI IMG/M metagenome (GOLD analysis project Ga0315900, IMG submission 203521) | Freshwater fungal communities from buoy surface, Lake Erie, Ohio, United States - Buoy 12 MA114 | ecosystem: Environmental > Aquatic > Freshwater > Lake > Lake biofilm | place: USA: Lake...
TCGACATCGCCGAGCTTCTTCGCGCCGTACTCCTTCAGCAGCGACTTGGCGGCATCGGCGCCCTTGGCCGACGCCAGGTCGGTCATGGCGGCGCGGACCTGTTCGAGGTTGACCTTGGCGGGTTCGGCTTTGCTGCGTTCAATCGCGGCGCTAACGCGCTTGTCGGAACCTTCAGCGCGAAGGTCGACGTGTAGCTTAGAAAGAAGGTCAAACGCCTCCTCCAGCTTCAGTTGAACCGCCCAAGCGCGGCTAATCATTTCTTCGTTCGTCACTTCCAATCTCCTAGTTGACACTTCGTATCGGCGCGTTCTAACTGTGCGGCGACAACCGACAGTTAGCAACTCACAAATCGGTGTCAAGTGTGTTTTTCGGAGAAAAATGATGTTCGAACGTGATGCAACGAAAGTCAGGGAGGCCGTGGAAACCGTGGCCAAGGAGTGTGGCGGCGGCAGCATCCGCACCCTGGCCGGGATGCTGGGTGTCTCCACGCAGGCGATCTACAAGTGGATCGCGCACGGCGTCCCAGTGAAGCGCGCCATCCAGATGTCGATCTGGACCAAGGGCAAGGTGCAGTGGTACCAGATCGTCCCCGAAGTCCTTGAGGAACTGCGCCATATGCCTAAGGGAGACGCGGCATGACGCTCAAGAGCGAGATGGAGCGGATCCTCGAGGAAGAGGCCGGCGCGCTTGACGTACAGGTCGGCGGCGGCCACTACAAGGATCTGGCCATTCAGCCGGTCGAATACGTCCTCGCCAACAAGCTGCCCTTCGTGGAAGGCTGCGTCGTGAAGTACGTCACTCGCTGGAAGGCGAAGGGCGGCGTCGAAGACCTCCGCAAGGCCCGCCACTTCCTCGATCTGCTGATCGAACACGAAGTGAAGAACGGCCGGTAAAAGAAAGGCCCCGCGGGTTAGGCGGGGCCAAGGAAGGAGTGAGGGAGTGACAAGCTCTTCATACATGAAACAACACGGGATGCAACTGGCATCTCTCGGCTACCGCGTCCTGCCGATCCGCGTTGGCCACAAGGCCCCGGCGATCAGTGACTGGCAAAACAGCCACGCGGATGAAGCGACGGTGGCCGGCTGGATCGAGAAGTACCCCGACGCAGGCGTCGGCGTGATCACCGAGAACACGCCCGCTATCGACATCGACTGCCTCGACAAGGACATCAGCTACAAGCTGATCAAGTGGGTCGAGAACAACATCGGCATGGCCCCTGTGCGGATCGGCCGCAAGCCGAAGGCGCTGATGGTGTTCCGCACCGACGAGCCGTTCGGCAAGATCCGGTCGAACGAGTACGTCGACTTCCTCGGCAACCGCAACGCCGTCGAGGTGCTGGCCAAGGGGCAGCAGTTCGTCGCCTACGCGATGCACCCCGACACCGCGAAGCCCTACACCTGGCCGAAGAAGTCGCTGGTCGATATCCGCCACGCCGATCTGCCGGTGCTTACCCGCGAGCAGGCGCAGGAGTTCGTTGCCTATTTCGAGAGCATCGTCCCCGACGACTGGGAACTGTCGCGCAAGGGCGTGTCGGCCAGTGGCGAGACGGACGAGCTGCTGACGCTGCGCCCCAAGCTGGGCAAGAGCCTCGACGATCTCGAGCGGTGGCTTGAGAGCATCGACCCTGACTGCGGCCACGACGAGTGGGTCAAGGTCGGCATGGCGCTGCACCACGAAACGGACGGATCGCCCGAGGGCCTGCGCCTGTGGGACGGCTGGTCGAGCGACGGGGCCAAGTACGTCCACGGTGAGTGCAGCAAGCGGTGGCGCAGCTTCGGCCGCAATCCCAGCGCCCAGCCGGTGACGGCCGCCTTCATCGAGGGCAAGGCCAAGAAGGTCGAGCGCGAGGAACGCAAGAAGGGCCTCGTCGACCAGCTGGTGCAAGACCTGGTGTTCGTCCAGGTCGGCGGTAAGGCGCGCGTGATCCGTGAAGACGAACTGCAAGAGGGCCTCGACCTGTACGGCGTCGAAGACCTGTCGAAGGAGTTCGCCAACCAGATGATCCCCATCGAGGTCGAGAAGAAGAACGGCGACACGGTCATCGAGAAGGTGAACCCGATCAAGCTCTGGCTCGCGCACCCCGAACGCCGCACGGCGCGCGGCTTGGTGTTTCTGCCAGAGGGGCAGAAGGTCGGCTACTACAACCTGTGGCGCGGGTTCTCCTGCGAGGCGGAAGAGGGCGACGTGGGCCAGTGGCTCGACTACGTCCATGAGGTTGTCGCCGATGGCAACGACGCCATCGCGCAGTACGTGATCGGCTGGGCGGCGCAGCTGGTGCAGGAGCCGATGACCAAGCCCGGCGTGGCGATGATCCTGCGCGGCCTCAAAGGCACCGGCAAGTCGAAGTTCGGCCAGCTGATCGGCAAGCTGTTCGTCGACCACTACAAGACGATCAGCCGCCAGGACCACCTCGTCGGCAACTTCAACGCGCACCTCGAGTCGTGCCTGCTGCTGCAAGTCGAGGAAGGCTACTGGGCCGGATCGAAGGCGGCGGAAGGGGCGCTGAAGGATCTCGTCACCAACGACCGGATCATGGTCGAGCGCAAGGGCGTCGATGGCTACATGGCCCCGAACTATACCCGCCTGCTCTTCACCTCGAACGAGGAGTGGGTGGTGCCGGCCACGATGGACGAACGCCGCTGGGCCGTGTTCGACGTGGGCAGCAAGCACAAGGAAGACATCCCGTACTTCGCGGCGCTAGACGCCTGGTTCGACCGCGGCGGCAAGACGCATCTGCTGCACTACCTCAAGCACTTCGACCTGACCAAGGTGAACATCGCCAAGGCGCCGCAGACGAAGGCGCTCGAGGACCAGAAGCTGCGCGGCAGCGACTGCATCACGCGCTGGTTGTACGAGTGCTTGGCCGGCGGCGAGATCCGCGACGCGCGCAGCGGCACGACGCTCGAGTTCGGCCAGGATGAGGTCAACAAGCACCTCGTCTACGAGGCCTACCGCAATTCCGCGCACAAGGCGTGGGAGCAGAAGAGCGAGCAGGCGTTCTGGACCGGCATGGAGAAGTACGCAGGCGTTATCAGCAACGTGCGCCGCGCCCGCACCGAGGTAGGTCGCCAGCGCGTGGTCGACATCTCGCCGCTGGACGAAGCTCGCAAAGTTTTTTCAGCCGTAACACAACTAAGGGTTGACTGGCCGAAAAACATTTGCAACTAAGAGTGCAGTTATCAACAGCACGGAGTGAATGAAGTGGCTTTTGAGCGTCATAACAAGCGTTGGTATGCACCGCGCCCGTCATGGAATCGCGGTGCCACGATCAACGGCAAGCCTGCATGGCAAGTGGCCCAGGATCGGGCCGAGCAGATGAAGGAGAAGGTCGATGCGTGACAACCTACCGCTGCTGTTCATCCTGAGCGTGCTGGGCATCGCCGCGTGGATTGCCTTCACGACACCCGACATCGAGGACATCGAACTGACTGATGAGGACTGGGGGCTATGACTGACAAGCAAACACCACCCGACTGGGTGCTGGCCGAAGCCGCCGACACCGTCGAAGCCCAAGCGGCTGAGATCGAACGGCTGCGGGCGGCGTTGTCAAAGATAGCAGCCGAATGCTGGGTCACTGTTGGAACCGATGCCCAGATGTATTCGCGCTGGCGCAAGCTGGCTGTTGAGCGAGTGGACATCGCCCGCGCCGCCCTCGCCAGTCTGCCGAAGGAGGTGGGGTGATGCGTAAGGTTGAAGCCGCTGCAACACTGATCGCCTGGATCGTTTGGTATGGCGGCTACACGCTGCTGGCTTACCTGATTGGCGCTTTCGTCATGGGGACCGGCGATGTTTGGGAATGGTCGCAAGGTGTGCGCGCCACACTTGCATTTATGTGGGCTGTGTTTCTCCCAATCGCTGTGTGCGTAGGAGAGATGGGCGCGATTGGTAGCACCAAGAACGGTCTGATCGCCATGTTTGTGGATGAGGAGGAACCCACCCCATGACCCTAACCCCTGAAATGATCGAGCGCGCCCGGATCGAAGGCTTCAACGAGGGGATTGAGGCGGCAGTTGCTGCGGTCGATGAAGGCATAGATTGCAACGGCATTATCGCCAGCGACATTGCCAGCCTCGCCAAGCGACCGACCGATGAAGCGGGAGAAGCGCAATGACTGATCCGATTGAAGCGATGGCGGCAGCCTATACCGATGAAATCCATTCACCGGGTGCAAGTCATTACAAGGCTATTGCCGCCGCCATCGCCGCACTATCCGAGACGCACGTTGTCGTGCCGAAGGACCGGCTGGTGCCGGTGGGGTGGATGTACCATAAAGAACTATCGCCCACGCTGATGCAGCATTCGTTTCAGGAAGTTAGGCAGCCGGAAAGGGTTGAGGACGGCTGGACCGAAACCCCTCTATACACGCTCGAAGGGATCAAGCTATGAACATCAGTCAGGAAGCGCGGGATGCGGCCTATGCGTGGCTCGTGGCCAACTACAACCCTAGCAACATTCGCATAGCTCTCGCCGAAGCCTTTCAGCGCGCCATCGACGCAGCCCATGCGCGGGGTGTGGCAGAGATTCGCAACTCGTCCGTGATCGAGTTCCTGCTGGGCGAAGGTCCGCTGGACGGTTGCCATTTCGGCGAGAAACCCGATCACGAATGCGGTCAATTTTGGTGGCGCAGGCACCTTCTCGCAGCAATCAGGGAGCAGGACCAATGAAGATCAGCAAGGCAGCCCTGATCGCAGGCGTGTCGATCACCCCGACGAAACCAACCCGCGAAGTAGGAGAGCGCCCATGACCCCCACCGAGATCGAAGCCGCCGCGCCAGGTGATGAGCGCAGGGTGTTGGAGTGGCTGGCGACCGAACTGGCCGCTAGGCGGGACAGCACTTTTAATTGGCGGCTGTGGTATCGCCTCCTCCACGCCGGTGCATACCTCGATGCTGCGATGATGCTGGTGCCGGAGGGGTGGGGATATTGCGTTGAACAAGAGCGACCAACGCGCGCTTGTGAAGCTAGCATTTCGCCCCCCGGCCATGAGCCTTGGGACTACGGATCATTCAGCATGGAGGGGTCCACCCCCGCCCTAGCCCTGTGCGCCGCGATTGCGAAAGGAATTGGCGGCAACAAGCGTTGCCCCAAAGCGACCGATCACGAATTGGATTGCACTGGCAGCAATGAACCGGGCCAAAAAGGGAGTGCTTACGAATGACCCCCGCGCTCCGCCAATGGCTCTGGCTGAACCTGGGCTTCGATGTTTACGATTGGGATGAAGGGGAGTTGAGGTTCTAACCCGCCCATGCTAAGGCGGTGTTGCTGCGGCGCGGGAGCCTTCGGGCGTTGGAGCCGGTAATAGCCTATAGCGACAGCGCAAGCCCTCGCTATATGGTCGCCCGCAGCTACTCCCCTACCCCATCCTTGATAAGCTGCTGGCCCCACTGATAGGCCGAATCCGACGTTGTCGTTTGTTGAGTGCATGGCCACGGCGCTGGGCGCCAGTGTGGCCGATCTATTGAAGGAAGAGACGAGTGTTGCTGAGTGATTTTATCGTTGCCGCCGCCGAGACGTTCAACGTCCACCCGCGTGACCTGGCGAGCCACTACAAGTTTGACTTCCTGATGCGGCCACGCTTCGCGCTGTACAAGGCGCTGCGCCTGCGCGGCTGGTCCTACCCCCAGATCGGGCGGGCGCTGAAGCGCGACCACACCACGATCATCTACGGCGTGTCCCGTGCTGACTACTACATGGAGCGCGACGCCGAGTACGCCGAGAAGATCCGCCAGCTGGTCGAGTTGAAGTACGAGATCGAAGAGGTGCCGCAGGCAGAGGCTGCCTAACTGCCAAACAAGAGTAAGTAAGTAAGTAAGGAAGGAAGGAAGCGACAATGGAGACTACCCACCCTGTAAAGATTGAAGCTGCCAAGCGCGCGTTCCGGATGCTGGACGCGGCCGGTGTGCAATACGGCGCCATCCTCGATGGCGAACAGTACGGCGCGCTAAAGGTGGTGATGCCGGCGAGGCGTCAGGCTCGTTACCCGCGCGGCTCAACGCGCGATTACTATGGTCCGTTCATCGAGGCACTGGAGCCGGGCGATCACGTCGACATCCCGTGCGGCCAGTTCGACGTGTCGATCCTTAGCTCTAACGTCAGTGCCGCCTGCGCGCACAGGTGGGGCGCAGGATCCTATGTCACGACCTTGGACCGCGACGCCAATACGGTGTCAGTCCTTCGGTTGTTCTAGTCCACGTCAACAGTCGGGCGCTGGCCAGTGATCAGCGCCTGACGCTTTGCTGCGAAGATCTTGTACAGCAGGATCGCCCACTTGGGTGTGGGCCGATAGTCTTTTTCCCAGTTGATGATGGTCGTGCGGCAGATCCCGAACACCGCGCTGGCCTTCACCTGGCTCATGCCGGTGGCCATACGCAATGCACGGGCTTCGGCGCCAGTGACTAGGTCAGGACGTTTGCCGGGGGCGCGGGACATGGGGCGTAGGTTTAGCTATGGGGGTGCCGCTTGGCAACTCCCAGATTTTCCCGCTCGAGCTTGGCCGAAAAATCGGTCGACTCGATTTTGATTTGAAAAAGTCAGTTTCCAGTTTTCGAATCACTGGGACGTGGTTCTGCGGTTTTTCGGGCGCCGGCAGGCCTGGCGCACAGGCGCACAGGCGCACAGGCGCACAGGCGCACAGGCGCACAGGCGCACAGGCGCACAGGCGCACAGGCGCACAGGCGCACAGGCGCACAGGCGCACAGGCGCACAGGCGCACAGGCGCACGCCAGGGTGGCCAGGGTGGCCAGGGTGGCCAGCTGCTAGGGGATTGCGCGCGCATAGGCCTATTTGCCGGCGCCCATGGCCAGCACAGCGCGCATTGTCGCTGCCGGCATATCTAGGCCAGGGTCCGATTTGATCAGCGCCAGGGCGCGCGTTTCGATTTCGTCGCACAGGGCATAGGCGATTGCGCGCGCCTGCCTGTCGCTGATTTGACGCCCTGCAGGGCGCGCGTTTCGATTGTCTGCCACGGGTGGCGGTTTCCTTTCATTTGCCCTGTGGTGGCGCCACAGGCCTAGCAGCTGGCGCCCTGGCCATAGGTGGCCAGCTGCTAGGCATGGGGCGCGCCTGCACAGCGAAACGCCCTGGCGGATTAGGCCAGGGCGTTTGCAGGCGATTAGGTTTTGTTGCTGGCCAGCAATTCCCGCACAGCGACTAGGCGCGCGCTTTCCCGCAATGAATTTCCCCATGGGTGCAGGCAAAGCGCGCGTTCCACAGCGCGCAATTCGGATTTGCTGGCGCGCGCATAGGCGCGCTTTTCTTGATCTACTAGGTTTTCAGCCATTGGTTATTCCTTCAACTATTGGTTGATTTCACCCGACAACAAAACCGCTCGTATCCTGGCGCGCCTTGCCTTTGGCATATAGCGCCACCACAGCGCCGCGCGGATCCAGGTGCCGAATATCGCTATCGTCCCCGTCTACCACAGGCAGGCCAAGGAACGTTTCGCCATTGGCCAGCATTGCGTCGACAATCGCGCGATTGCGGAAAACCACCGCAATCCGCTCGCCATTGGCCACAGCGCGCGCGACAAAGGGCGCGAATTCAGGGGCGCCGCTATAGCTAAACGTCAAATCATAATTCGCGGGGATGTTCCGGCGGTTTGCAATTTTGGTGTAATCATAGAATTGCACGCGCGGGAAAGCTTCCATGATATTCCGCGCGCCTGGCGCGGCGATATTTTCAAAGCGAATATCGCTTGTACCGTTCAAGCGCACCACAAGCTTGAAACCGTCGCGGTTTGCTTTCGCCTGCAGCTGTGCAATTTCCAGGGCCAGCTGTGCCATGAAAGCTTCCCTGTGCTGCAGGAAATACAGCGTTTTCCGCAGGCGCGACAGCATGACGTTGGACATTGCGCCGCGGCCGGCGCTAAACAGGCATGGGCCAGCACAGCGCGCAAGCTCTGCCATGGCGCACAGATTGAAACCCGAACCGATAGACGGGACTAGATACAGGATTGCGGTTTTCACCCCGTACCTTTCACCCTTTACCGTTTTCGCGTTTGTGTCCAGGCCTAGCAGCTTATCGGGGAAACGCTGGAACAGCGAAACGTTTCTACTGTCGCCCATGATTTGCGCCTGCAATTCAGGCGACAGGGCGGAAATGTCATAGGCCAGGGTGGATTGCGTTTGCATCAACATGATTTGGTTTCCTTTTGCTATTGGTTAATCGATTGCGCCGGCATTGATCATTGCCAGGCGCTCGCATTGCGTTTCGGATTTGCCGGCGCAATCCGGCACAGGCGCGGCAATCCATAGCAGGATTGCCAGGGCAGCGATTAGGGATAGGGCAGCGCGCATCAGGCGACAATCCAACCGGACAAACCGCGCGCCTGGTTAAGGTGCATTGCCTTTTTCCAGGCAGCTAGTTCCGTTTTGAATTGACCATAGGTTTTGCCGGTTGCCTTATGGGTGAGAGTGAACATTGCTAGGTTTCCTTTCCTGTCTGTGCGCTGATTATTGGCACGCGCGCGTGGGCATTGCAACCAATAGTTGTCATGGGAAGATCTGGTTAGTTTGCGCGGGTTGATAGGCTTTGCCGATTAGTGGCTAGGCGCCTGCCTGGCGCTGTGGCTGTGGCAGGGTGGCGCTTGATTGCTAGGCGCCTGCCTGGCGCTGTGGCTTAGTCACGTGGGCCACAGCCACCCGCCCACGCTGTGTAGCGTCCGCTACAAAACGCGCGCGGGCAGATCGATCCTGGCCAGCAATCGGCAATGGCACACCAGCTAGTGTACCAAGCGGCGCCTAAGTGATTGAAACTAAACGATCTACATCCGATGATCTATGGCATGGGCAAGCGCACCCGCCCCTAAGTGTCTGATTTCATTGGGGAGGGGGAGGGGGAGGGGGTCTTCGCGTCCCCCGCGTCGCGAAGGGGCCTATACCCCGTTCTGCAACATTCCCTAAAGGGCCGCCTTTTAGTTGCAAGGCGTTGAGATCGAGAAAGGCCAGGGGGTGGGGGCTGAGCTTCTGGCCCAACGCCTGTGGAAATGGCCCAGCTTGGACCGGGTTTTTCTGGGCACACGGTCCAAACTTTCCTCAATAAAATCAACAAACAAACTAGACCCGTCCCGGATGGCCCAACCTTTTTACTAAGTTAAGTCTGAAAATAAATATATAGGTTCATATAGGGGCACCGGGCCACTTCCGTAGAAAATCACGCGCTCTGGCGATTGCCCAAAAAGGTTGGGCCAGCCGGGACGGGTCTAGTTAAATCGATCAACTTTCTACCGAATGTTTGGACCGTGTGCCCACTTAGACCCGGTCCACTTCGGCCCAAGGTCGGGCCACAACTCCCCAAACCACTGGCGAAAAACGAAAAAATCCAAAAAAGACCCGGTCCAAACCGGAAATTGTGGAGAAATGGGCCAAGCGACTTTTGCTAGGCCCTTCCCGGCCCTAATGATGGGCCACCACCCAATGAAGGAGGTTTTGATGTCCGAAGACCAGCTCCCGTACGCCCCTGTGCGGCGCCCCCTTGACCGTCGTCTCGACCGCACGGCGAAGTACATCGGCAACCGCGGCGATCTGCGCTGGCAGATCAACGCCCTTGCCCCTGGCGAGACGCTCGAGGTGTCCGTTGAAGGCACGATGTGGGAGGCGTTGAACTCTGCTCGCAAGCGCGCCTCACGCGATACCGGCTTGAAGTACCGTATCCGGCAGGATCGCGACCGCTGGGTCGTGCTGGCTTACGATCCGCGCGACAAGAAGCCGTCTCTGGCCAAGCTCGTCAAGGTCGATCAGCCCAGCCAGGACGACATGCGCGCGATGATCGAAGAGATCGCCCGCCCGATCATCCGCCAAATCGTCCGTGAAGAGTTCGCCCACCTGTTCTGACCCCACCCCTGGCCGGGGGCGGCAACCCACTTGCCCTCACTCCGTCCCCGGCCTATACACTCAACTGACTTTCGCGAGGACAACGCCCAGTGGCTGACCCTGAAGACGTGATCCAGACACCGGATGCCGGCCAAGAGGTGCTTCCGGCCCCCCGCCAAGTTCGGGTACACCAGCCCGCGGCCCTTACGGACGCCCGTGGCCACACCACGACCTTCCCGAAGGTCGATCTAGACGAGATCGAGGCGATGTCCTGCATCGGTTTGACGCAGACGCAGATGGCGGAGGCTCTTCGCGTACCGCCAGGGCAGTTTGGCCGCATGGTGACGAACGACCCGTTCATCCAAGAGGCGATTGAGCAGGGGAAGGCGCGCGGCGTGAAGATGGTGGCCGACGCGCTCTTCGCCAACGCTTTGAAGGGCAATGTTGCCGCCCAGATCTTCAGCTTGAAGGCGCGGGCGGGCTGGAGCGACAAGCAGGAAGTCGATCTCAAGACGACCCACGAAGTGAAAATGTCCTTCGAAGCCGCCGTAGAGGCCCTCAAGGCCGCCGGCATAGACCCTGGAAAGGTTTGACCCTGTGGCCGACGACGACAAGCCCGACAACGTGATCCAGTTCAGCCCTCGCCGCAGCGACCACACGCTCGAGGCCGACGCGCTGCTCGAGGACTGCATGGGGGAGTATGACGAGGTGGTGATCCTCGGGGTCGACAGCACCGGCGAGATGGTGGTCAGCGGCAACATCTCGGACATCGCCCAGGTCTACGAGATGCTGTCCAGCGCGGCGCAGAACATCGCGTTGGCGCACCTCGATATGATCTTCAGGGGTACGCAGCACTAGCGGCTATTGCAACCAAGCAAACAACCGCCTATAAGCGATGTCAACTGTCAGTTAGCCCCCGCAGGAGTCGCCCGTGGCGAATGAAGTTTTCCTCCCACTGCGGTCTGTCCGCATGGATTGCAGCACGACCAGCAAGCGCGTCGCGCTGCCGGCGCTTGGCCGCCACGTTCGGATTTTCAACAACACGACCAGTATGGCGTGGGTGAACCTGGGCGGCAGCGGCGTGACCGCGGCGATCCCGGCGGCTGACACGGCTGGCGACGGCTTCCCGGTGGCCCCTGGCAGCGTCGAGCTGTTCCGCGAGGATCCGTCGACCGCCAACGCGATCACGCACATCGCGGTGATCCTTCAGAGCGGCACGGGGATCGTCAACGTCACGGTAGGCGAGGGCTGGTAAATGCAGCGGACGCGCACTCGGCTGCGCGCCGGGGTCAACGCCAACGGCGGATGGCCGCAGGGGTTGAACCCCACGCTGATTATTGACTTTGTGCCGTCATCGGCGCTGGACGCCTACACGCTTGACCTGACGTTTGTGCAGCCGCTGTCGGAATACAACGCGACCGGATCGCTTGCACTTGACTTCGTGAACGTCAGTTTCAGCTCGGCCCCGCCATCGGTGCCGACTTACGCAGCCCACGTCCCTGACCCGACAACCGGCGGGATCACTAATTTTCAGGTCTGGAACTAAGCTATGCCTCTTGTCAGCCAAACCTTTAGCCAACTGATCGACTTCACCCGCACGACTGCGGGCACTTACGTCGATAGCACTGGCAAGATCGTAAGCACCCCTGCGAGCCGGAACTTGCTGACCTTCACGCAGCAGTTCGACAACGCGGCTTGGAGCAAGAACAACGCGGCGGTGACGGCTAACACCACGACCGCGCCTGATGGGACGCTGACCGCTGACAAGCTGGAGGAAACTGCAACCACTGCGGTCCACAACGCGGGGCAGAGCATCACTACGTCGGCGGTCGCCTACACTTGGTCGTGCTATGTCAAGGCGGCTGAACGCAACTTCGCGCTGCTCTATCACACGCAGAGCAACTCATCGCTTGCGGTCAATCTTACAACGGGTGCCACTGGCACTGCGTCGGGGACTGTCGCGCCCACCTCTTCTAGTGTCGTTGCAGTGGGCAACGGCTGGTGGCGCGTCAGTATGACCGTGACGGCCACGGCAGCGTCAAACTTCTTTGGCGTTTACGTTATGAACGACCTTGTGAATGCTAGTTATGCTGGCGTTGCTGGCTCCGGCATCTTCATCTGGGGCGCACAACTCGAACTCGGCGCGCTCACCGACTACACCCGCAACGTAGGCGGCGTGTTCCCAGCCCGGTTTGACTACGACCCCGTGACGCTGGCCCCGCGCGGCCTGCTGATCGAGGAGCAGCGGGCGAACTTGCTGACGTATTCGGCTGAGTTTGATAACGCGGCTTGGACGAAGAGCAACGCAACTGCGACCGCAAACACCATCGCCGCGCCGGACGGCACCACTACGGCAGACACGCTTGCGGAGGACACCGCGACTGGCGTTCACAGTTACGCCCAAACGTTTTCTGCTACCTCCGGAACCAGCTACGCGCTGTCTGGCTTTTTCAAAAACGGCGATGGCCGTTACGTCCAGCTTCTCTTCGGCTCTGCGGGGCATGGCACCACGGCCTTCGCAAACTTTGATTTGCAGGCCGGGACGGTCGGGACGGTCGGCGCGACTGCGACTGCCACGATCACTAATTTCGGCAACGGATGGTATCGCTGTTCTATCGTTTCGACGGCTACGGCAACCACCAGCTCTGCGTCCGGCCAGTTTGTCCACATCACCTCTGCGACATCAGCCCGCGCTGAAAACTACACTGGCACCAGCAAGTTTATTTACGGGTGGGGCGCACAACTCGAAGCTCGCGCATTCGCCACCAGCTACATCCCCACGGTCGCCAGCCAAGTGACGCGCGCGGCTGACATTGCTGCGATCACGGGGCCGAACTTCACGCCTTGGTATAACCAGAGTGCGGGGACGTTTGTGGTGTCAGTTGATAGCTATGCCGAGCAAGCTGGCGTCAACGCATACAACATTTTGTCTGCAAATGACGGCACGACAAACAACTTTATCCGCCCTTACGTATACGCCACAAACGCTGGCGAGACGGTGCGGATAGCCGCATCTACGGTGGCTGAAATTTCGCGTGGAACTTGGTCGCAGAATGTGCCGTTCAATCTGGCGGCCACATACGCAGCAAACGATTTTATTGTTGCTCTTAACGGAGCGCTTTCGTCGGCTGATACTTCTGGCGCGGTCCCCACTGCAAATCAGCTTGCGCTGGGCGCGAACAACGGTGTTGGCAGTTACCTCAACGGCCACATCCGCTCAATCCGCTATTACCCATCGCGCTTGACCGACGCCCAGCTTCAAGCCCTGACGGCCTAAGGAGATAACCCGTGGACCTATATCTCAAGGCACCGACTGAAGCCGACATGAACGCGGCGCTGATCGCGGCAGGGCTGGCTTACGAGCAGACCTTCACGGTGCAGACCGGCGAGGACGAAGAAGGTGAGCCGATCACCGAGGAGCGGACTGCCCTGGTGCCTGCGTCCGGTGTCAGCCTCGACGTTATTGGCCCGATCAGCCGTGTGACCGGCTACGACGAGGAGGGCGAGCCTATCGTGCAGACCTATCCCGAATGGCATGTTAACGTGCGCTGCGCTGGTTTGTCCGAGGAGCAGGAGGCCGAGATCGACGCCATCAAGATCGTGCCGCCTGAAGCGCCTTACCGGGTGTGGGCATAAGCTGAAAGGCATCGGATGCCAGAGACACACGACGAGAACTTCAAGCCGGATCTCGGCAAAGTTCTCAAGGACGCGAAGCTCGAGGAAGCCGAGCGCCTGGCCGCCGCTGAGGAGGAGAAGGCTGTAGCCCTCGCCGAGGCGCTGAAGGTCGTCCGCGAGCATAAGCGCAAGCACAAGTTCTACTACTTCACGCCCTACCCGTGGCAGCTCCAGTTCTACGGCGCTGGCCACACCGCCAAGCAGCGGTTCCTGATGGCCGCCAACCGCGTCGGCAAGTCGTACAGCGCCTGCTACGAATTGGCCTGCCACCTCACTGGCAAATACCCGGACTGGTGGAACGGCATCAAGTTCCACCGGCCGATCAGCGCCTGGGCGCTGGGCGTGACCGGCGAGCAAATGCGCGACGTGTTGCAAAAGGAGCTGTTCGGCGTCCTCACCGGCCGCATTTTCGACGGCGCGTACATCACGCCCGAGGAGATCCGCTCCATCGTCCCAGCCGCCGGCACCCCACGCCTGGCGAAGGACGTGTACGTCTACCACCAGTCGGGCGGCTACTCCTGCCTGTCGTTCAAGTCGTACTCGCAGGGCCAGGCGCCGCTGATGGGGTCGTCCATCGACTTCGCGCTGATCGACGAAGAGCCGACCGACCCGGAAATTTATCCACAGGTGCTGACCCGTACCGCCACTGGCAACGATGGCCGGGGCGGCTACGTCGTCCTGACGGCGACGCCTGAAAACGGGATGACCGAGCTGGTCAGCCAGTTCATGGAGAGCCTCAAGCCGGGGCAGTATCTCCAGAATGTGACGTGGGACGACGCGCCACACCTCGACGAGGACACGAAGAGCCAGCTGCTGGCCGCGATCCCCGAGTACCAGCGCGAGATGCGTTCGAAGGGCATCCCGATCCTCGGCGAGGGCATGGTCTACCCCGTGGCCGAGGAAGCGATCAAGTGCGACCCGTTTGAGATCCCGAACCACTTCCGCGTGTGCGCGGCTATCGACTTCGGGATCGCGCACCCGACAGCAGTCGCGTGGGTAGCCTACGACGCCGACCGGGACATCGTATACCTATACGATGCGTACAAACGCGCTGGCGAAATCCCAGCAGTACACAGCGCAGTAATCAGGGCCAAAGGCGCGGCGATACCACTATTGTATCCTCACGATGGCGACAATCGGGACAAAGGGTCTGGCAATACTATGGCCGGACTGTATCGCGAAGCCGGTCTTAATGTAGTCGGCAAGTTTTCTAACCCCGATGGAAGCATATTTGTCGAGCCGGGACTTATGGAAATACTCGAACGCATGAGGACCGGGCGCTTCAAAGTCTTTGCAGACATCAAAGATTTCTTTGACGAATTTCGTCGCTACCATCGCAAGCAGGGTAAGGTCGTCAAGGAATTCGATGACCTTCTGGACGCTGTGCGGTACGCGGCACTGTCGGTGCAGCGGTTTGGGGTATCGAAAGGTGAGTTGCGCCTCCCAGAGGTTTACGGCAAGCACGTCATCTCGCTCACACCGGACTGGGATATTTGACGATGAAGCGTTGTTCTGCCTGCGAGGACGTGAAGCCACTTTCGGACTTCAACAAGAGGAAACGCTATCCAGACGGACACGATTACAAGTGCCGCGACTGCAATCAAGCCTACATGGCCGAGTATCGAGAAAAGAACCGCTCGCGCATACAGGCTCTGCAAGCAGACTGGGAAAAGCGAAACCCAGACAAAGTAAACGCTTCGCGCGCAAGAACCCGCGAGGTCCATGCCGAACGTCTTCGGCAGCAGCAGCTACAGTGGCGCAAAGACAATCCTGAAAGATCCGCTGAGATAAAACGCAAATATAGGATGGACAACGCCGGGAAGGTGAATGCCAGAACCGCCAAGCGCCGCGCCGATCTCCTGAACCGCACAAGTCTTCTTCGCCCTGACGACCTTGAAAAGATAAAAGCCCTCTACGGCTTCGCGAAGTGGATGACCGAACGCTTTGGCCAGCCGTACCACGTCGACCACATCGTGCCACTACGTGGCAAAACGTGTAGCGGACTGCACGTACCAAGCAACCTACGGGTGGTTCCCGCTCAACTGAACCTTTCCAAGGGCGCTAAGATCGACTATGAGTTGACGCCACACGCCTTCAAGCCGGACGACATCTGATGCCCGAGATCAAGAACGAAGAGCTTACCGAGGAAGAACTGCTGGCTCTGCTGGAGCGGAACCTCGACGCGGCCGACACCTATCAGGAGTCTCTGATCGGCGAGCAGCGCGACCGCGCGCATCGGTTCTATTACGGCGAGCCGATTGGGAATGAAATCAAAGGCCGCAGCCAGCACGTCAGCCGTGACGTGTTCGACGCGGTCGAGTCGACCAAGGCGCTGATGCTCGACACCTTCACCGCCGACCGGCGCGTGGTCGAGTTCATGCCGCAGACCAACGAGGACGTGGAGAAGGCGCGGCAGGCGACCGCCTGGGTGAACTACCTGTTCTACCGCCAGAACAACGGCTACCAGATCCTGCACGACACGGTCCACGACGGTTTGGTGACCAAGATGGGGATCGTGAAGCGGTGGTGGGACAGCCGCATCACCTACGTCGAAGAGAAGTTCGCCGGCCTGTCCGAGCCTGAGTTCTTCGGCTTGGCGTCCCAGCCGGATGTCGAGATCACCGGGATCGAGCAGGAGACGCTGCAAGAGGCGGTGGTCGATCCGATCAACGGGATGCTTGTTGCGCCCGCCGTTACAATCTTTGGTGGTAGGCTCAAGCGCCGCATCGACAAGAGCCAGGTGCGCGTAGAGAACGTCGAGCCTGAGCGGTTCTACATCAGCCCGCGCGCCAAGACCCTCGAGAGCGCCGACTTCGTCTCCTATCGCATGGAGAAGGAGATTGGCGAGCTGCTCGAGGACGGCTACGACCCGGACAAGGTCGAGAAGCTGGACGAGGAGTTGGATTCATACCGCGACTCGACCACTGGCCGCGACAGCTACGACGAGTTCTCCGAGAACAGCCGGATGAGCGACGACCACCCGAACCGCTCGTTCGTGACGGTCTACGAGAGCTACCTCCGCATCTACGATCCCGAGGTCGACACCCGCGTCACCGTCAAGGTGATCCACTCCAAGCGCGTGATGCTGGACATGGAGAAGGTCGAGTGCCACCCGTTCCGCGCGTGGTGTCCCTTCCCGGTCCCGCACAAGGCCATCGGCCTCTCGCTGGCCGACGTTCTGGTCGACATCCAGAAGAGCCAGTCGTCGCTGAAGCGCAGCGTCATCGACAATGCGTTCCTCACGAACACGTCTCGTTGGGTGGCCAACCTGTCGCTGGTGCGGAACCCGCGTGACCTGATCGACAACAAACTGGGCGCGGTGATCGACGTGAACGCGATGGACCCGGCTTCGGTCGTCCAGCCGCTGAACGTGCCGCAGATCAGCCCCAACGTCTTCACGACGATGGAGCTGATGGAGCAGGAGAAGGAGCAGCGCAGCGGCTCCAGCCGGATGTCGAAGGGCCTCGACTCCGATGTGATCAGCAAGCAGAACAGCAGCGACCTGGTCACCCGGTACATGAACGCCAGCAACCGCCGCACGATGGTGATGGCGCGCAACTTCGCCGAGTGTTTCCTGAAGCCGCTGATGTACGACCTGTACCGGCTGTCGATTGAGAACGACACCCAGCCGAAGATGATCCAGCTGGAAGGCCAGTTCGTCCAGATCGACCCGCGCGAACTCTACGACCGCACCGAGATGGAAGTGGCCGTGGCGCTCACCCCCGACGCCCGTGCGGCCGAGGCGCGCACCCTGACGATGCTCGACCAGATGTGGACCGCGAACCCGCAGGATCCGACCCTCGGCGGGATGTATCAGGTGCCGCAGCGGTACGCGCTGCTGGCCCGCGCGATGGACCTTATGGGCCTGAAGGGCGCCGACAAGTACCTCTTGTCGCCGATGTCGCCAGAGTACCAGCAGGGCCAGCAGCAACAACAGCAGATGGCCAAGCAGCGCGAGCAGATGGCGCAGCAGTTCGAGATGAAGAAGATCGAGCTGGAAGAGCGCAAGGTCGTGGTCGACGAGCAGAAGGGCCAGATCGACGCCGCCAAGCTCCAGATCGACGAAGACCGCCTGCTGCTCGACATCCAGGTGGCCAAGAACGACTTCATCCTGAAGGCCCAGAAGACTGGCGACGAGGCCGAGAAGTTCGACACTGACACGGCGCTCCACGCGATGGAGCTGCGCCACCGCATGAAGGTCGAAACCATACAGGCCGAAAACCAGCGCATGGCGATGGAAAGGAAGGACTGACAATGGACTTTGACAAGGCAGTGGCCGCGTTTCAGCGGAAGAAGCGGAGCCAGGATCTGGCGACCGTGAAGCGCGAGCAGTACCGGACGATGCTCAAGGAGTACACCTCCATGAAGTACTCGCCGACCGTCAACGGTGTGCGGCGCGAGCGCGAGATCACTCAGGAAGTGATCGAGAAGCGGGCCGAGGAGAAGAAGGCAGTAGAGATCGACACGGTCGCTGACGGCCTGATCGGCTTCGTCGACCTCGACATTGACTTCGCGCCGACGCCCAAGGGGAGGAAGCGCAAGTGACCGTCGACCTCGAGTACGTCAGTGACGCACGGCACAAGGCCGAGCAGGCCGCCCAGCTCCTGAAAAACGATGCGTTCAACGATGCCTTCGCTGGCCTCATGGCCGACATCGAGAAGCAACTGTTCATGACTGACCCCAGCGCGAGGGAAGAGCGTGAAACCCTTTACCATCTGCATCGCGCAGCGCAGATGTTCGTCAACAATATCGCATCGCGTGTCAACCATTTGGTGTTGAACGAGGGCGACGATTGATTTAGATAGGAGACTTGAGTTGACAGAGCAAACCCCAGTGGACTCTGCACCGAGCGTAGAAGAGCGTTTGGCCGCGGTCCTTTCCAGCCCCGAGTCGTCGGACACACTGGAACCCGAAGCCGATGATCAGCCCGACGAGGGCGACGCAGTAGACGAGGACGAGGTTGAAGCCGATACCGAAGAGTCCGAGGAAGCCGAAGATGGCCAGACCGAGGACGAAGAGGGCGAAGCCGATACCGAAGAGGAGTCAGATGGCGACGACGATGGAGATAAGCCCGAACAGCTTATCGAGATCGACGGAGAGCAGCTGACGCTTGAAGAGGTCAAACTCGGATACCTCCGTCAATCCGACTACACCAGGAAGACGCAGGCAGTCGCGGAACAGCGCAAGGCCGCCGAAGAAGAACGGCAGTACTTCGCCTCCTCGCTGAACAGCATCCTGACCGCCGTGGGCGCCGACATCCAACGCTTTGAAGGCGTTGATTGGGAGCGCGCAGCGGTGGAAAACCCTGACCAATACCGTGTGGCGAAGCAGGCGTACGAACAATCCCGGCAGCTTTTTGATGGCATCCGTCATCAGACCGAGGACTTCGTGCAGCGGACCAAGCAGGCGCAGGAAGCTGCGCTGAAGGCGCAAGCCAAGGAATCAGTGGCGGCCCTCAAAGGCTCCATCCCTGGCTGGAACAACGAGTTGTACGCTCAGATCGGTGAGTACGCCCAGAAGGAACTGGGCTTTAAGCCGGATGAGTTCAACAACATCGCTGACCACCGCGCGATCCGGTCCATCTGGAAGGCCATGCAGTACGACAGGGGTCGCAAGGTTGCTACCGAGAAGACTGTCAAGGTGGCGCCTACCCGTACTTTGTCTGACAAGAAGGCTTCTGAAGCAAAGATCGTCCACAACCGTAAGCAGAACCAGAAGCAGCGCGAGCGGCTTCGTGCGACGGGGAAGGTTGATGATGCAGTTGCACTCTTGGCCAATCGCTTGAGGTAACAAAACATGGCTGCTATTTCTGGGGTCGCAAAGACCTATGACCTGGTCGGTAAGAAGGAAGATGTCGAAGACATCATCTATGACATCTCGCCGACCGATACTCCGTTCCTGTCGTCCATCGGCACCACCAAGGCCAAGGCCACTGTCCACCAGTGGCAGCAGGACAAGCTGGACGCCGCCGCCGCCAACGCGGTGGTAGAAGGCGCTGTGGCTGGCACCGCTGCCGCTACCGACACGACCATCAAGACTGCCAACACGCAGATCTTCAAGAAGGTCGTGGAAGTCTCTGGCACTTCGCAGGCCATCGGTCTGTATGGCCGCGCTGACGAGCTTGCTCGTCTCGTTGCCAAGAAGGGCAAGGAGCTGAAGCGCGACATCGAACACGCGATGGTTGGCGCTGGTCAGGCCGGCACTGCCGGTAACGGCAACACCGCCCGTCAGCTGACTTCGGCGCAGAACCAGATCGCTGCTGCGACGACCAACAGCAACGCGGGTAACCGCGCCTTCACCGAAACCATCCTGCTCGACGTGATGCAGAAGGTGTTCACCGCTGGCGGTATGCCGA
>Ga0315900_10004427_pt1 | contig 19834 bp, 16 predicted proteins | sample LakEriMetagenome_FD_203521 | JGI IMG/M metagenome (GOLD analysis project Ga0315900, IMG submission 203521) | Freshwater fungal communities from buoy surface, Lake Erie, Ohio, United States - Buoy 12 MA114 | ecosystem: Environmental > Aquatic > Freshwater > Lake > Lake biofilm | place: USA: Lake...
AGGCCGGACAGCGAGAACAGCCGATAGATGAGAAACTGGTGCCGGGCCAGGAACGACGGGCTCGACTCGGTCACGACACGCCTCGCACTACGGGATAGCCGCGCCCGCCGATGCCGGCGACGCCGCGGAGAACCCGAGGGAGTATAGGAAGGCGGGCGGCTCCGACAACGCCGGCGGCCGATTTGGCCTGGAAGCGATGCGTTTTTATACTTGCTCCTGGAGCGAACGGACGAACCTCGACGGAGAGCGCTCGGTGGCGGAACCCGCGGATGCATCCGCCGAGACGTCGGCGGCCCCGATTCCCGACGAGGAGATCGTCGTCCACCTGCCCGACGGGATCGCGGTCCTCGACGCCGGCGGATGCGTGCTCTGGGCGAACGCCCGGTTCAGCCAGTGGTGCGGCGGCTGCCCCGTGATCGGTCGGCCGTTCTTCGACTGCCTGGGCGTGACGGCGACGCCCGAGGGAGAGGTGGAGCGATTCACCGCCGCACTCGCCGCCGGCCGGCCCGCCAGCGGCACGCTGCGCTCGACGGACGGCCACTACTTCGACCTCCAGTCGTCGGCCGGCTTTCCGGGCGCCGGGGATCGACACGCGGTCGTCGCGGTTCGGGACGTGACGCACACGATCCTCGAGCAGCAGAAGCGGGCGGCCATCCACGCCGCCGGGCAAAAACTCGCCGACCTGTCGCCCGCCGAACTCGCCGACATGACCGTCGCCGAGCGGATCGAACTGCTGAAGAGCAACATCCTGCACTACTCGAAGGACTTGCTGCAGTTCGACGTCGTGGAGATCCGGCTCCTGGACCGCCAGACCGGCCGGCTCGAGCCCCTGCTCGCCGAAGGCATGCAGCCGGCGGCGGAGGCCCGGATCCTCTTCGCCCGGCCGGAGCACAACGGTGTCACGGGCTACGTGGCCGCCACGGGCCGCAGCTACTGGTGCAGCGACACGACCAAGGACCCGCTCTACCTGGAGGGCTGCAAGGGGGCCAAGAGCTCCCTGACGGTGCCCCTCATGCTGCACGACCAGGTGATCGGAACCTTCAACGTCGAGAGTCCGGAGCCGAACGGCTTCACCGCGACCGACCTGCAGTTCCTGGAGATTTTCTCGCGCGACGTGGCCGCGGCTCTCAACACGCTGGAACTGCTCGTGGCGGAGAAGGCGTCGACGGCGGCCGAGAGCATCGAGGCGATCCACGGGGCCGTGGCATTGCCCGTCGATGACATCCTCAACGACGCCGTCGGTGTCATGGAGCGGTACATCGGCCACGACGCGGACGTGGTGGAGCGGCTGCAGCGGATCCTGCGAAACGCCCGAGACATCAAGCAGGTGATCCAGAAGGTGGGCGAGAAGATGGCGCCCAGTTCGGCCCACGCCCAGCGGCGGGCCGGCGAGCGGCGCGGACCGCTGATCGGCCGCCGGATCCTGGTCGTCGACTCGGACGAGCAGGTGCGAGCCGCTGCCCATGCGCTGCTCGAGCGATCCGGATGCACGGTCGAGACGGCCCGCGACGGAGCCGAGGCCGCCTCGATGGTTCGCGGCGTGGGCTGCGACGGATACGACGTGATCATCTCCGACATCCGCCTTCCCGACATGAGCGGATACCAGTTGCTGCTGAAATTGAAGGAGATCGTCGATCCGGTGCCGCTGGTCCTGATGACCGGCTTCGGGTACGACCCGGGCCATTCGATCGTCAAGGCTCGCCAGGCCGGCATCGACCTGGTGCTCTTCAAGCCGTTCCGCATCGACCAGCTGCTCGCCACCGTCGAGAAGGCCGTGCTGCGGCGGCAGTCGGCCGCGAACGTCGCCGCGACGCCGGGCCCGCTGCCGGGCTGACTCCGGCCCGCAGGCGACCGCGTGGCAATCTGGGCAAGCTGCTCGCCACGCCGACCTGCCCTTGACCTGCCGTCGCAAGGGCCGGTACTTCTCCCGCCCCCCAGGAAGTTCCCTGCACAGGAAGCAGCACCATGGCCAGCACTCGCATCCCCGCCCCGGCGCTCATGCGAAGCCAATCGATCCGCGGTCTGGCGGCGGTTCACGCCGCGGCAGTTTGGCTCGCCTGTTCGTGGCCGCCCGCCCGCGCCGAGGAACTTCCCGCCCCGGACGCGGCCCGCCAAGATGCTGCCGCCGCGAAGCGGGTGATCGACGAGGCGCTCGGCCGAGCATCCGCCCGGCCCGCGAGCGGCCCGGCCGCACCGGCTGCCGAGGGCGGCGAGGTCGCTCCCGACCTGCTGCTCGCCCGCATCTCCGCCGAAGTCGCGGCCCGACAGCTCGAGGCCAAGCGGCTCGGCCAGAAGTCACCCGCCGATGCCCTCGCGCTGCTCGACGAGGCTGCGGCCAATGTGTCCGCCCAGCCGATTCCCGACGAGCGCAAGGATCAGCTCCTCCGCCGGATCGAACGGGCCCGTCGCGACATCGAGGAGGCCTCCGGAAAGCGGCGGGCCGAACTGGCGCTCGAGAAGCGAAACGCCGAGATCGAGGGGCAGATCGACCGTGAGCGGGCCCGGAAGGTCGAGGTCGACCAGCGGATCGCGATGCTCGTCGACGAATACAACACCCTCATCGACCAGCGTCGCTTCGCCGAGGCCGAGGCCGTGGCGAAGAAGGCCGGTCAGCTCGCTCCCGACAACGGTGTCGTGCGGCAGCTGCTCGCCCAGAGCCGTGTCATCCGCCGCATCGAGACCCAGCGGACGATCGCCGGCGGCCAGCAGGACGCCTTCCTCGACGTCGCCGACGACATCGAGCGGTCGGCAACGCCCTTCACCGGGCCGATCGAGTTCCCGGAGACCAAGAACTGGGAAGACCTGACGAAGAACCGTTCGCAACGCCTCGCCGAGGGCAAGTCGCGGGCCACGCCGGCGGAGCTGGCCATCCACCGCAAGCTCGACACGCGGGTGAAGACGGCCTTCCGCAACCAGCCGCTGGCCGTCGTGCTCGACGCGCTCGCCAAGCAGGCCGACGTGCCGATCCACCTCGACATGGTCGGACTGGAGCAGGAGGCCGTGACGAGCGACACGCCCGTCACGCTGTCGCTCGATTCCCAGCAGATCTCGCTGAAGAGCGCCCTCAAGCTGCTCCTGGAGCCGCTCCACCTCCGCTACGTGGTGCAGGACGAGGTCTTGAAGATCACCAGCCCCGGGCTCGTGAAGGGCGTCTACTACAGCGTCACCTACCAGGTGGGCGACCTCGTCAAGCCGATCCCGAACTTCTCCTCCGACGGCCTCGGCATCGAGGGCGCACTGAGCAAGGGGTATTCGCAGGCGCTGCGCAACTCGCTCTCCGTGCAGGTCGAGCCGCCGCGCGACGCGCTCAACCGCGCCGCTCGCGCCGACTCCGGGGCCGCCATGGACACCGGCTCGCTCGCCCAGCTCCAGGGCCGCGGTAACGGCCCGACGACCGGCGCGACGCCCGTGGTGCCGTTCGGTCCCCCGGCCGTCGGCGGCGGACAGGCCGACTTCCAGTCGCTCATCGACCTCATCCAGAACACCGTCGGCGGGCCCGGAGCCTGGGCCGACGGCGGCGGCAACGGCGCGATCCGTCCCTTCGACACGAACCTTTCGCTCGTCGTCAGCCAGACGCAGGAAGTGCACGAGGAGATCGCCGACCTGCTCGAGCAGCTGCGGCGGCTCCAGGATCTGCAGGTCACGATCGAGGTGCGGTTCATCTCCTTGAACGACACCTTCTTCGAGCGGATCGGCGTCGACTTCGACTTCAACATCCAGACCGGCGTCAACCAGCCGCTCAACATGACCGCCGTGCCGAACCAGGGGAACGGATCGAACAACCCGGCCGTCTACGGCATCACCGCCTCACCGGGCGGCCGCTCCCAGACGATCGGCCTCGACAACAGCGGCAATCCCGGCGTCGCCCTGTCACCGAATGCCGTCGGCACCACCGGGACGAACTTCGGCAACGCGACGGGCGGCGGAAACTTCTTCTCCATCCCGTTCCGGCAAAACAGCTTCGGTGCGGCCACCGTGCCGCAGCTGCCCGGCCTGCCCAACGCCGCCACCTCGGCGGCCGAGTTCGGCTTCGCGATCCTCTCCGACATCGAGGCCTACTTCCTCATCCAGGCCGCCCAGGGAAACACCCGGTCGAACGTCCTCCAGGCCCCGAAGGTCACGCTCTTCAACGGCCAGAACGCCTTCGTCTCCGACACGCGGCAGCGGCCGTTCGTGACCGCCGTCATCCCGGTGGTGGGCGACTTCTCGGCGGCCCAGCAGCCGGTGATCACGGTGCTCAACGAGGGCACGGCGGTGAACGTCGAGGCGGTCGTATCGAACGACCGGCGGTTCGTGCGGCTCACGCTCGTGCCGTTCTTCTCGCAGATCGGCCGCGTCGAAGAGTTCCAGTTCGAGGGCTCCCGTTCCACGAAGGCGAAGAGCAGCGACGAGAAGTCGGGCACCGATGTCAAGATCCCGGGCGCCGACGGCCTCGTCGGCCTCACCAACGGCGTGGCCTCGGCGGGCGAACTCGAACTCCAGTCGAACGGCACCACGATCCAGCTGCCGGAGTTCCTGTTCACGACGGTCACGACGACCGTCAGCGTGCCCGACGGTGGCACGGTGCTGCTCGGCGGCATCAAGCGACTCCGCGAGGGCCGCAACGAGTTCGGCGTGCCGATCCTCTCGAAGATCCCCTACATCAATCGCCTCTTCAAGAACGTCGGCCTCGGACGGACGACCGACAGCCTGATGCTGATGGTCACCCCGCGGATCATCATCCAGGAAGAGGAAGAGGAGAAGCTGATGGGCGAGAGCCGCCCGTGAGCCGTTTGTTCCTCACGATCGGTGCCCTGCTCGGCGGCGTGGCCGTCGCCGCCGGTGCCTTCGGTGCCCATGGCCTGAAGGCGTTTCTCGAGGCCCACGGACAGGCCGCCAACTGGGAGACCGCGGCCCGCTACGCCCTGTTTCATGCGCTGGCGACCGTCGCGGTGGGAACGCTCGCCGCCGTGCGGCCTGCACCCGGGCTCACGGCCGCCGGCTGGTGCTTTCTCGTCGGCACCGCGATCTTCAGCGGCTGCCTCTTCGCCCTGGCGCTCTCAGGCGTGAAACTGCTCGGCGCCGTCGTGCCGATCGGCGGCGTGCTCCTGATCATCGGCTGGTGTCTGCTGGCGTACGCGGGCTGGCGTACGACCGGCTGACGCGCTCCGGGCGGCGGCGTCCGACCCGTTGTGCCCTCGGCTCTCAGCGATCGCCGGCGGCGGCCTCTTGCTCCGCCTGCTGGTCGCGCTGCGCGGCGACGTCCTCACGCTCGGCCGCGAGCTGTTCCACCTGCTCGGCCTTCGACGTGCCAGGCGCGGTGTCGCCGAACGGATCGTTGGCCGGCGCGGCCGGCTCCGCGGGTTCGGCCTCCGGCGCCGGTTCCACGGGCTCCGGCATCCGCTCGGCCGGTGCGGCGGGCTCGGCCGCCGGTTCCGCAGGCACCCGCTCCGGCGCCGCCCCTTGCTCGAACGGATTCGCCTCGTCGTCGGCCTCGACCCGCGGACCCACGGGGCGGCGTTTCCGCAGGACGTCCGGCTGCGCCGCCTCGATCTGCGAATAACGCTCCAGTTCCGCGTCGCGCTGCCGCTGGAGGAGCGTCACCCGGGCCCGGGTGCGATGCCGCTCCAGCCGCAGCCGGTCGGGTCCCTGGATCCGCTCGAGCGACCGCGCCACCGGCCAGGCCCCCAGCCCCGCCGACTCCCGGGTGGCGCCTTCCGTAAAATCGGCCTCCGCCTCGTCGCCGCGCCCCTGTCGCAGCGCCGCCAAGCCGCGGAAGTAGTAGGCGCGGGGATCGGTGGTGCCCGCCTCGATCGCCTGCGACAGATCCTCGTAGGCCCGCTCGAAATCACCGGCGAAATACGCGTGCACGCCATTCCCATAGGCGGCCGCGAGCGGCAGGCTCTCGATGGTGGGCTGGGCAGCCGATACCGTCGGCGCGAACACCGCCGCCGCGCCGGCACAGGCCACCACACCCGCCAGACGGCCCCGCGCCCCATTCCACCAACCACGATGCGTGCCCATGCCGTCCCTCCGCGCCCTCGATCGCCCGCTCCACGTCATGCTATCGGAATCGGTGCCCCTGCGGCCCGCCGCGACCGCTCCCGGGGCGGCACAATCGGCACGACCCGCCCATCAGCCGGGCCGCAACCTTTCCCCATCCCCGGCGACCGCCCGGGCCCGGGCATGCCGCCGAAACGTCTGTTCCTCGAGAAACACGGCCGGCCGCACGAGTTGCACCATCAGGGGCTGGGCGGGCCAGCCGCAGGCCTCCAGGAGCCGGTCGAAGGCCGACTCGGGGCAACTGCCCTTGAGGTCGACCAGCAGCAGCCGCCCATCGCGCTCGAAGGCGTTGCCGTCCACCTGCCACGCCAGCCCCTCGCGGGCGCTCGCCCACACGAACGAGCCGTCGGGCTCCGCGAACATGCGCTCGAGCGCGTCGAGCCGGGAGAGAAAGTCGTCGAAGAACACGGCCATGGGCTGGGAGAGCGCGGCGTGCGGCACCTCCAGCACGGGCCACGTACCCCACGCATCGGTGTGGCTGCCTCCGGGCGCGGCCCCGGCGGCCCGCGCATGCAGCGTGATCTCGAACGCGAACAGATCGACGTCGTTCATCATGCCCCTTCCGCGACGCTCTCCCGCACCCAGGCCGCGTACGCGGGCGTCGACGTCGCCTGCCGCACGAGCACCTCGGGAGTCGCGTAGGCATGCTCCGCGACGATCGCGGCGACGCAGGCCGCGGCCCGCGCGGGCGTCGTCTTGCATGTGCAGCGCCACTCGTCGGCGGTCTCGACCGCGCCCCGCCAGCGGTAGGTGCTGTGCACCGGTCCATCGATCTGGACGCACGCCGCCAGCTTCGCTGCCACGAGGCGATTCGCGATTGCCACGGCCGCGTCGCGGGCGGCGAACGTGGTGCAAATCTCGGTGACGACGTCGGCGGCCATGGAAATGAACCTGATTCTACGCCGCCTCGACGATCCGGTGGGGTGTCGCTCCGTGGCCCGACCGCGGCTCCAAGGCCTCGTCCGGCATGAGCCGCCAACGGATGTCGGGCCGCTGGGGATCGGGAAACACGGCGAGCGCGGACCCCCGGCGATCCTGGGCCCGCAAGACCCCGGCCACCGTCACACCCACGCCGGCCTCGGTATCGAACGCCCGCACCGGGCTGTCGATCGTCTTCCCCTCCACCGTGCCGCTCCAATGCCCGAACACGACCGTGCCCGGCGGCGCCCCGACCGGCGGCTGCGAATCGAGCAGGGCGACGACGTCGCAGTCCGCTGGCCCCGGCGCGGGGTCGAGGGCGTCCATCCACGCGGCGACGGCATCGATCGAATCGAACGGGGTTTCGCCGGCCGGTTCGTCGAACCGGGCCCGCCGTCGCCACGCCGCGACCGCCCCCCGCCACGTGTCGCGCACGACCGCCGTTCCCTGCTCCATCCAAGCCAGCCAGTCGCCGACGATCCCCGGCATGTCCACGGGCCGCGCCGCCGCGAGCCGGGCGAGAAGCGGCCGGCAGGCCGGCCACAGATCCGGCCGCCCGCGCATGGCGTTCCCGAACCGCGCCACGAGATCGACGGCCAGGCTGGCTCCGAGCGTCGGTCGGCCCGGCTCGGCCGCGGCCCACAGCGGGTCGAACTCGGCGCCGTGACAGACCGAGAGCCCGGCGGCGGCCCACGCCGCCGCCACGCGGATGCCGCGCCGCGCCAGGCGGGCCGCGGCCCCCGCGACCCACGGATCGCGATCACCGGGCAGGATCGTGACCCGCACCGGCACCCGCCGCTGCCGATCGCTTGCCGGCCGTCCGCGACGATCGGCGGCCGGCACCGCCAGGCCGTCTCGCGCCCAGGCGGCCAGACCGGCCAGCAGCCGGCGGCCCCGGGCCGCGGCCGCGAGCAGCACGCCCGCCGCCATGCCCGCCGCCCGGGAGCCCTCGTGCCAGGGCCGCGAATCGCCCATCCACACGCTCGACGTCAGCGTGTCGAAGGTGTCGCCGGCGAGCACGATGTCGATGCCCTCGACGGGCTCGTAGCGGCCGTCGCGGCGGACGCCGCTCCGCAGGGCAGCCCGATGCACCGCGTCGAGAAACTCCTGCTGTCGGCGGCGCGGCGTCACCACGAGCGTGCCGTCGGCGAGCGCCCAGTTTGCGGTGACGACGAGCATGGCACGACCTCCGGCCTGTCATCGACACCGGAAGTCGTCGAGCGCGCACCACGGCGGCGAAGATGCCGATGCTGCGGGATGTGCCGGCTGGCGTCAGGGACCGAAGAACTCGGTCTGGCAGCTGCGGTCGAGGCGGCCGTCGAGGTTGGCACCCGAGACGGTGGCCCCGGCGGTCGCCTTCCCGGGCTCCTGGAGCTTGTAGGTGATCTCGAAGGATTGCTGCCGGCCGGGCCCGAGGTCGATCGGGTCGAACAGCACGCGACCGTCGTCCACCCGCACCCGGGCGTCACCCACCATGCGGGCGCCACGCGGCAGGTCGACGACGAGGTTCAACGGCCCGGAAGGGGCGGGCCCGTCGTTGAAGACGGTGCAGACGAGCGTGGTCGCGTCGCCGACGCGGACCGGGTCGTCGAGATCGGCAAGCAGGAGCCGCAGGCCCGCCTCCGACGGCGTTCGCAGCCGCGGCCGCGGCGTCGTGGAGCGAATCTGCAGGCACTCGTGGTCGCCGATCGGGCCGATGCCGGCGGTGGTCAGTTCCGCTCGCACGCACGCGCGGACCGCCGGCGAATCGGAGTACGAACCCGCCGGACTCTGGGCCCGGAGGTTGATCTGCCGCTTCTCCATCTTGCCCGGTGCGACGGCCGGCAGATTCCACGAGACCCGCGAACCGGCGAGGCTGTAGCCCTCGGAGGCTTCCTGGGGAGAGAGCCCGTCGTCCCAGGAGAACTCCAGCACCGCCGGGGCCGAGGCCGCATTGCCGGTGTTCCGCACGGTGGCCACGTACTCCGTGACGGTCCCGGAGACCGCGTCGACGGGACCGGTGAGATCGAGCGCGATCGCCGGGGCGGCCGGCGCCACGAGCGGCACCGCCGGAGGCACGGTGGCTGCCGTCGTCGTGGTCGCGAGCGGCGCGGCCGCCAGCGGTGGCACCGCCACCGGCGCCGGCACGACGACCGCGGGCGCGGTCGTGCCCGTCGCGGTCGGCGGCACGAAGGCGGGGTTCGCCGCCACCTGGCAGCATTCGGTCGCCCCGCCCATGAACGCGTGCTGCTGATCGAGGATCTCGACGCGATGACACTGGCGGCCGGGCTCGTCGAGAAGGAAATCGAGTTTCACCCAGCGTTTGGTGTTGGCCGGCAGGTCGATCGTGCCCTTCTGTTCGATCGGGCTCTTGGAGGCCTCGTGGTGGAAGCCGGCGTCGAAATAGTCGACGACACGCAGCTTCTCCAGGTTGCGGCCGGAGTTGTTGATCAGCTCGACGTCGTACGTGACGCGGTCGCCCACCTTGCCCGTCAGCGGGCCCGTGATGTTCACGACCACGGCGTCCTCGGCGCGGGCCACGTCGGCCTGTCCGAACGCGGCCGTCAGCGCCGCGGCGGCGAGACACAACGACGGGACGACGAACCAACGGCAACGCGGCATCGGAAAGGCTCCCTCACGGCGGCCCGCGACGGCGGACCCGGCCAGAGGGTACCACGGCGACGCGCCGGGCGCGAACGGCGGCCGCCGCGGGTTCACGCCCCCATGAATCCCCGGGCGCCACTCGCGGGGATACGGCGGTCAGAGACCGCCGCTACAGGAGGACAGCGATGGCCGTTGTCGACAGGCCCGGAGGGCCGGGTTGCTGCCTGCGGCCGCCCATTTCCTACCGGTTGGTCATGTCGCAGGACACGCCGCCGGCGGCCGGCACGTAGCAGGCCCGGGCGTAGTCCATCACCATCCGATGGGCGCTGAACCGCCAGGCGAGCGAGGCGATGGAGTTCATCATCATGCGGATCCACGCCCGCGGCAGGCCGTCGGAATCGCGGTCGTAGAACAGCGGGATCACCTCCTCCTCGAGCACCTTGAACAGCGCCGTCCCGTCGCGATCGTCGGTGATCGCGTCGTGGAAGTGGGTCTCGCCGCGGCCGATCGCGAAGCCGTTGCGGCCGTCGAACGCCTCCGCCCACCAGCCGTCGAGGATCGAGCAGTTGAGCCCGCCGTTGAGCACCACCTTCTGGCCGCTCGTGCCCGAGGCCTCCAGCGGCCGGCGCGGGTTGTTGAGCCACACGTCCACGCCCTGGACGAGGTGCCGGGCCACGTTGATGTCGTAGTCTTCGACGAACACCACGCGGCCCGCGAAGCGGGTGTCGTGCCGGAGGTTGGCGATCTTGCGGATCAGCGCCTTGCCCGGCTCGTCGGCGGGATGCGCCTTGCCGGCGTAGATCACCTGGATCGGCCGGTCGGGATCGCTGATCAGGGCATGCAGACGGTCGAGGTCGGCGAGCATCAGGTCGGCCCGCTTGTAGGTGGCGAACCGCCGCGCGAAGCCGATCGTGAGCACGTTCGGATCGAGCACCGTCCGCGCCATCTCCACCGCCTCGTCGCACTCACCGCGGCGCCGGCACTGCCGCGACAGCCGGCGACGGACGAACTGGAGGAGCAGGTTCTTGAGCGCGTAATGCGTCTCCCAGAGTTCGCCCGGGTCGCACTCGTAGATTTTCTGCCAGATGTCGGGCTCGCCCATCCGCCGGAACCAGTTGGCCGGAAAGATGCGGTCGTAGAGCTGGAGCATCTGCCAGGAGAGCCAGCTCGGCACGTGCACGCCGTTGGTGATGTGCCCGATCGGCACCTCCTCCTCGACGCGATACGGCCAGAGGCTCGACCACATGCGGCGGCTGACGTGCCCGTGCAGCGCGCTGACGGCGTTGGCCCGCCGCGACATCTTCAGGCCGAGCACCGTCATGCAAAACGGCTCGCCGGGATTGTGGGGCTCGACGCGGCCCAGCCCCATGAGGTGGTCGTGCGAGATTCCCAACGCGTCGCGGGTGGGGCCGAGATGCTCCTCGATGAGGTGGTTGTCGAACCGGTCGTGGCCGGCCGGCACCGGCGTGTGCGTGGTGAACACGGTCTGCCGGGCCACACGCCGCACGGCGTCGTCGAACGGATAGCCGTCGCGTTCCATCCGGCCCCGAACGGCCTCGAGCGTCGCGAACACCGAATGGCCCTCGTTGAGGTGGTAGACGCCCGGCACGATCCCCATCGCGCGGATCGCCTTCACGCCGCCGACGCCCAGGATCAGTTCCTGGCGGATCCGCGTGCGCGTGTCGCCGCCATAGAGCCGGCTCGTCAGCTCGCGGTCCTCCGGCGAGTTGCCCTCGACGTCGGAGTCGAGCAGGTAGAGCGTGACGCGCCCCACCGCCATCTTCCACACCTTCGCGAACAGGGGCCCGCTGCGGGTGTCGATCTGCACGGTGATCGGCTCACCGTCGAGGCCCGTCGCCGGCTCGATCGGCAGCGACTCGACCCGCGACTGCAGGTATTCCTCGTGCTGGTAGCCGTCGATGTCGAGCTGCTGCTTGAAGTAGCCCTGGTCGTAGAACAGGCCGACGGCCAGGAGCGGGATGCCCAGCCCGCTGGCGCTCTTGATGTGGTCTCCGGCGAGCACGCCGAGGCCGCCGGAGTAGATCGGCACCGACTCGTGGATGCCGAACTCGGCCGAGAAGTAGACCACCGGCTTGGAGCCGAGCACGCCGGCGTGGACGTTGCTCCAGGTCGACTCCGCGGCGAGATACTCCTTCATCCGCCGGTAGGCCTGGTTGATCCGGCTGTAGAGCACGAGCTCCGCCGCCCGGGCCTCGAGCCGCTCGGGCGTGAACTCGGCGAGCAGGGCGATGGGGTTGTGATCGAGCTGCCGCCAGCGGATGGGGTCGAGCTCGCGGAACATGTTGGTCACCTCGGGGTGCCAGCTCCACCACAGGTTCCGGGCCAGAGCCATGCACTTGTCGTAGAGGTTCTGCGGCGAGAGTTCGTCGAGCTGCAGGGGGGGCAACGCCGGGGCCGCGGCGGCGGTCGTGCGGACCGCGGATCGGGGCGTTGAGAGTTCTTCGGCCTGGCTCATCGGAGGGCTCCGAAACGGGACGTGGAGGGGGTGGGACGCCGTCCAGAAGGCCCGCAGTATACTCCGCCCCACTCGACCTTCGACCCCGGCGACGGCGCCCGAATCGCGACCGTGTTCACGCTTTCCCGCACCGAGCCCGATGCCGGCACGCTCGCGGCGGCGTGCGACACCCTCGCCAGCCTGGCGTCGCGGTCCCGTGTCGAGGGGCCGTGGCGCAGCGGCGCGATGGCCGCGCTCGCCCGGGCCGGACTGCTCGCCGGCTTCGTGCCCGTGGACGGCGGGGGCACCGGCGCGGAAGAGCCGGCGCTCGTCACCGCGCTCGTCGCGATCGCCGCGCCGTGCCTGACCACCGCGCTGGCGGTGACCCAGTGGGCCAGCGCGGTGCGGATCATCGCCGCCGCGCCGCCCGCCGTGCGGGCCGCGCTCCTGCCGCCGCTCGTGCGGGGTGATGCATTCACCACCGTGGGCATCTCGCAACTGACGACGAGCCGGCAGCACACCGCACCGGCGCTCGTCGCGAACCACGCGGCCGACGGCTGGCGGCTCGACGGCCTGTGCCCGTGGGTCACGGGCGCCGATCAGGTCGACACGATCGTGACCGGCGCGGTCACGGCGGACGGGAGTCGGAAGTTCTTCGTCGTGCCCACCCGGACGGCGGGCGTCGCGATCGACCCGCCGCTGGAGATGCTCGCGCTCTCCGGGAGTCGCACCGCGGCGGTCCGGTTCACCGCCGCGAAGATCGCCGCGGCGATCGAACCGCCCGCCGACGGCCCGCGCACCGGTGGCCTCGCGACGACGGCGCTCGCGATCGGCGCCACGCAGGCGGCGCTGGCGGTCGTGGCCGGCGAGGCGGCGAACCGACCTTTCCTGGCGCCGATCGTCGCCGGCCTGGCGGCCGAGGCTGACGCGCTTCGCGGCCGGCTCGACGCCGCCGCGCGGCACGGGATCGAGCCCGCAGACCGCGACCGGTTGCGGGCCGATGCCAACGGCCTCGTGCTCCGCGTTTCCCAGGCGGCGCTGGCCGCCTCGAAAGGGGCGGGGTTCGTGTGCGGCCATCCTGCGGAACGGCTCGCGCGCGAGGCGCTGTTCTTCCTCGTCTGGAGCTGCCCGCCAGCCGTGACCTCGACCGCGCTCTGCGAGCTGGCCGGTCTGGCGTGACCCGCGGGGGGGGAGCGGCACCTGGAATACGCTTGCGGCGAACGAAAGTCTCATCGATGCACCAGCGGCACAGGCTCTTCATCGCGGTCGATCCGGTGCCCGAGGTGGCCGCCCGGGCCGGGCGGATCGCGGCGCGGCTGCGCGACGCGGGCATCGAGGCCGCCTGGGTGCACTCCACGCAGCTGCACCTCACGCTCCACTTCCTCGGCGACGCGGTCGACGACGCCAACCTGCACCGGATCTGCGTGGCCATGGACGAGGCGGCGGCGACCGTGCCGGCGTTCCGAATCGCCTTCGGAGGCGTGGGCGTGTTTCCCGACCTGCGGCGGCCGCGGGTCGTGTGGCTCGGCGTCCGCACGGGCGCCGCCGAACTCGGGCGTCTGCACGACGCGCTCGCGGCGCGGCTCGAACCGCTCGGCTTTCCGCCCGAGGCCCGCGGCTTTCGCCCGCACCTCACGCTGGCGCGGTTCCGGGGTGGGCGCGGGTCGGCGGCCACCTCCGCGGCGGCGATCGCCACCGCGATCGATGCGTGCGCCGATGTGGACGCCGGAGAGACGGCGATCGAGAGGGTGTGCCTGTACGAGAGCCGCCTGGCGCCGACGGGCGCCGAGCACGACCGGCTCCACGTGTCTCGGCTAGCCTGAGCCCGGCCGCCGCCGGCGGCGCCGCGGCGAAAACTGGTCTTGCCCGGCCACCGGCCACCCGCGATCCTTCCCCACCGTCCGGGATACCTCCTGTCCGTGGACAAAGCCGTCCATGGCCTTTGTCCACTTGATCGACCGCAGGAAACGCCGAGGGTTTCCTGGGTCGATGACCATCGCATCCTGCTCGGGCGTACTTGTTCTACGGTCTGCCATGGCCACTCCACGCTCCATCGTCATCGTCAAACTCTCCGCCATCGGCGACGTGCTGCATGGCGTGCCGGCGGCCGTGGCCCTCAAGCGGACGTTTCCCGACGCCCGCATCGGCTGGGCCGTGGAGGGCCGGGCGGCCGACGTGCTCGCCGGCCACCCCGCGATCGACCATCTCTTTCGCCTCCCCCGCGGCTGGCTGAAGTCGCCGCGGGCGGTGCTTGCGCTCCGCCGGCAGTTGAAGTCCTTCCGTCCCGACGTCGCCATCGACATGCAGGGCCTGCTCAAGAGCGGCGTCGCCACTTGGCTGTCCGGCGCCGCCACGCGGATCGGGTTCGCCAAGCCGGTGTCGCGGGAACAGGCCTGGCTGGCCTACACGCATCCGGTCGAGCCGACCGCCACGCACGTCATCGACCGGAACTGCGACCTTCTCGCGCCCCTGGGCGTGCGCGTCACGCAGGCCGCATTCGACATGCCGCACTGGCCGGTGAGCCGGCTCCGAATGGCGCAGTGGATCGCGTCGCTGCGGCTGCCTCGTCCGCCGGTGATCATCAACCCCGGCGCCGGCTGGGCCTCGAAGCTCTGGCCTGTGGAGCGGTTCGCCGCCGTGGCCCGCGGGCTGCAACGCCTCCACGGACAACCGGCCGTCGTCGTCTGGGGCGGAGCCGCCGAACGGGCCTCCGCCGAACGGATCGCCGCCGACTCGTGCGGCGCGGCCGTCTTGGCACCCGACACGAGCCTCCAGGACCTGGGCGAACTCTGCCGCCAGGCATCGCTCTTCATCTCGTCCGACACGGGCCCCTTGCACCTCGCGGCCGCCGTAGGCACGCCCTGCGTGGGGCTCTTCGGCCCCGTGCCCGCGACGCGGAACGGCCCCTACGGCCCCGGGCACGTGTCGGTCGAGCCGCCGGCCGCGCTGCGGCCGCAGTGGAACGACCGCAAGCACGACACGGCGTCGATGGCCGGCATCACCGTCGAGCAGGTGCTGGCGGCGGCCGACTCGCTCCTCGCCCGCGCCCAGGCCGCCTGAAACGGCTCAGAATAGATCATCGCATTTCACCGGTCAGGGTTGCCCACGCCCCATCGCCGGACGTTCGCTGCGGCCCTCCGGGCCTTCGCTCACTCGGATCTGCCTGCGCTTCGGCATCCATGCCTGCGCTGGTCAGATACGCCGGCTCCCGGGACATGGGCAACCCTTCCCTTACCCAAGGTGATGAGGACAGGAGGGGTTCGCACACGCGGATCAAGTGAGATACGCCTGAGACGGAGGATCTATACTCTCTCTATGTTCAACATCCTGCTCTCAGACTCAACGGCCGCGCTGCCGTTGGGGTCAGGCGAGCGGGTCGGCGTGAGGATGCGGAGCGTGGCGGACCTTCGCCAGCGACGCAACTCATGCCGCCCGCGAGCCGGGTTGGGCTCGTCGCCACGATGACGGTTGCACCACTGGTCCTGGGTTCGCTCACATGCCCCGCCGCCGCCGCAATCCGTTCTACGCCCTGCTCGGTCTCGCCGGCCTCGCGTTCACGCTCACGGCCACGAGCTACTGCCTGTCGGTGCTCCGCGGCGTGCGCCCGGAAACCTCCCGCATGGCGAGCACGGGACTGATGGCCGTGATGGACAAGCACGGCACCGCGATCCTCGTCGGCGAGCTCGTCGTCCTCGCCATCGCCACGGTCGGCGCCGTGGCCCTCGACAACCGCGACGGGAGCCGCTGAGCCGTGACCGCATCGGCCGCCACCCGGATCACGAAGCTCCGCGAGCAGATCCGCCACCACGACCGGAAGTACTACGTCGAGGCGGCGCCCGAGATCTCCGACCGCGACTACGACCGGCTCGTGGAGGAACTCCGCGGCCTGGAGTCGCAGCATCCCGACCTCGTCACGCCCGACAGCCCGACGCAGCGGGTGGGGGACGAGCCGGTCGCCGAACTGCGGCCGGTGCGGCACCGCGTGCCGATGATGTCGATCGACAACACCTACAGCGCGGCCGACCTCGCCGCCTGGGGCAAGCGGGTCGAGAAGCTGCTCGCCGAGGCCGGCTCGACGGAGCCGGTCGAGTGGGTGCTGGAGCTGAAGATCGACGGCGTGGCGATGTCGATCACGTACGACGACGGCGTGCTGAAGATGGCCGCCACGCGAGGCAACGGCGTGACGGGCGACGACGTCACCCACAACGTCCGCACGATCCCCGGCGTGCCGCTCGTCCTCGATCTCACGGCCCCGCCCCGGTCGATCGAGATCCGTGGCGAGGTCTACATGACCAACTCCGACCTCGTCACGCTCAACGAGGCCCAGGCCGCCGCCGGCCTGCCGCCGTTCGCCAACACCCGCAACGTGGTCGCCGGGAGCATCCGCCTGCTCGATCCGCGCGAGTCGGCCCGCCGGCCGCTGCGGTTCTTCTGCCACGGCGTGGGCGACGCCACGGGCCTCGGTGCGGCCTCCCAGACCGACCTCCTCGCCTGGGCCGTACAGGCCGGCCTGCCGGTGGCCCCGGGCACGCGGGTCTTCGACACGCTCGACGCGCTCGTGGAGCGGGGCACGGAGCTGATCGAGGAATTGCACGACCTCGACTTCGAGGTCGATGGCTTCGTCGTCAAGGTGAACCGCTTCGACCAGCAGCGGCTCCTCGGGGCCACGGCCAAGAGTCCGCGCTGGGCGATCGCCTGGAAGTTCGAGAAGTTCGAGGCCACCACGAAGCTCGCCGGCATCCGCGTGCAGGTCGGCCGTGGCGGCACGATCACGCCCGTGGCCGACCTTGAGCCGGTGGAACTCGCCGGCACGACGGTCCGCCGGGCGAGCCTCCACAATGCCGACGAGATCGCCCGCAAGGACATCCGCATCGGCGACGTGCTCGTGGTGGAGAAGGCGGGCAAGGTGATCCCGCACGTCGTTCGCGTGGAGAAGCACCTCCGCGAGCGGCCGCTGCCGCAATGGACGTTTCCCACGGCCTGCCCCGAATGCAGCACGCCGTTGGAACGCGATCCGGAGGGCGTCTACATCCGCTGCCCGAACGTCGACTGCCCGGCCCGCTGCCGGGAGCGGCTCAAGTTTTTTTGCTCCCGTGGCGCCATGGACATCGAGGGCCTGGGCGACAAGCTCGTGGAGCAACTGGTGGCCACGGGCCTCGTGACGGACTATCCCGACCTCTACGCGCTCGAGGCAGCGCAGCTCGAGCCGCTGGAGCGGATGGGGGCGAAGTCGGCCGCGGCGCTCGTGGCGCAGATCGCGGCCAGCCGCGACCGCGGACTCGTCCGCGTGCTCAATGCGCTGGGCATCAGGCACGTCGGCCCGCGGGTCGCCTCTCTGCTCTGCGGCCGCTTTCCGACCATCGAGCAGTTGCAGGCCGCGACGGTCGAGGAACTCTCGGCGGTGCCCGACATCGGCGACGTGATCGCGGCGAGCGTGCACGAGTGGCTGGCGAGCGGCTACGGCAGGCGAACGATCGCCGGCCTGCAGGCCGCGGGCGTGCGACTCGACGTGCCGGCCTCCGATCGGGCGGCGGAGGGCGGAACGCTCGCGGGCAAGACGCTGGTCGTCACCGGCACCCTCGAGCGATTCTCCCGCCAGGAGGCCGAGGAGGCCATCCGGCTGGCGGGCGGACGGGCGTCAGGGAGCGTGTCGAAGAAGACCGATTACGTCGTCGCCGGCGCCGAGGCCGGCAGCAAGCTCGAGAAGGCCGAGACACTCGGCGTGCCGGTCATCGACGAAGCGGCGTTCGAGCGGCTGCTCGGACGCGGACCAGACCTGCCCACGCAGTGAGCGTCGCGATCCTATCGGCGACTGTCGGGGCGGGCTCGTCGCCATGCATCAAAGCTCGGCCGCGGCGCGAACGCGCAGCCGGCGCCGCCGTCAGCGTTGCTGATCGCGGCGGAACGCGATCGCCCGCCGCTCGGCGTCCGCCCACCGGCCGGCCTCGCCGAGAGCGATGATCTCCTGATACCAGGCATGCTCCTCCGGGCCGATGAGGCCGGCTCCCTGATCGCGGGCGATGAGGTCCTTCGCCCGCGCGAGCCGGTCCGCGTTCCGGGTGTTGGCCGCGGTCCGCAGGGCGGCCGAATAGTGTCGGTTGCCAAACTCGATCTGCGGCGCTCGCGGGCCGCAGCCAGCCGCCACGGCGAGCACGATGGCCAGCCCGCGGGCACCATTCCACCGCGCGGCCGGTCGCCAGCGGATGCCGGCCGATTCAATGCCCATCGCCGCCCACCGTTTCCCCGCCGGCAATGCTCGACATCGCCGCCCAGACGTCCAAATTGATCGTTTCCGCGATGAACCGCACCGTACCGTCGCCGAAGGCCACGTTGCCCCCGCCATGATGATCGGAAAACATCTGGCAGACATGGGCTATCGGGTCATTGGGGGGATGGATCACATCGGCCTCGCCGGCCGTAGGTCCGCTGTGGACCAGCAGCAGCGTGGCGGCCCCGTCGGGCTCCGAGCCGACGCGCGCCACGAACGTCGGGCTCGGATGGCTCGCGGCGCCGGGCAGCGTGCCGGCCCATGCCTTCTGCGACACCCGCTGGGAATGCTCGCCGAGGAACACGGTCTTCGAAAGCCCGTCACGGATACGGGAAACCGCCAGCCAGCTGTTGCGATAGAGCGGACCGTTGGCATGCGCCTCCCATGACTCGAGCGGATCGGCCCAGGGCTCGGCCTGTCCGGCATTCGCCGCATAACTCGACCGGCCGAGGATCGCGCCGGAAACGTGCCGGCCACCCGACTCGTCGAGGACCTCGAAAGGCGTGCGCGGACCGCCATCCGACGGGCAGCGGAAGATCGCCGGCGACGCAGACACGACCGGACGATTTTCGATCGCTCCCACGCCAATCCCCGCCGTGGGGCGAAAGCCGTCGGCCAGGGCCGACTCGTCGAGGTATGAGGCGATCAGCAGCCCCCAGCCCGTGCCTGGCGGCCGGTCCCGAGAGTTCGGATCGACGGGCGACCGCCCCGTCTCGGTCACATAGCCCGCCGGGAGCCGCCGCCGCAAGGATTCATGGGCGAGGATCGCCAGGCCCAGCTGCCGAAGGTTCAGACCGCAGCCACTCCGCCGGGCCGACTCGCGGGCGGCCTGCACCGCGGGCAGCAGGATGCCGACGAGCGCGGCCACGATCGCGATCGCGACCAGCAGCTCGACGAGCGAAAAACCGCAGCATGTGCCGGCTCGGATCCGGCTGCCGAATAATTTTTGACTCATCAAAACTTATTTTTTGATTATTCAAAAAATTGCAGCGTCAGTAATCTAGGCGCAGAGCGGTTGATATGCAACCAGCGAAACCGCGCCCCCCGGAGGACGCCCCCAGCCAAGTTGCAGCGCAAATCAACGCCCGCCAACGCTGTGCAACGCGGCGGGCAGGCACATCGCCGCCACCGTGAGCCCCCACAGCGGCTCACCGGCCAGCACGCCGATCAGCGGCCAGGCGACGAGCCCGGCGCGGGCGACGGCCGTCCGCGTGGCCGCCGGCCAGAGGCCGACCGCGAAGGCGATCCCGAAGAGCGGAATGGCGTGCGTCACCAGGTTCATCAGGTACTCCGACGCGGCGAACGCACCCGTCAGATCGACCAGCCGCGAATCCCGCCGCACGGCCAGCCACCAGGCGGCCGTGCCGTTCCACCACACGTCCCCCGCGAGCTGCGCGAGCGCCGCGGCCGCCGCGATCACCGAAGCATGAACCTGCAGTAGACCTTCCGCGATCCGGCAGCGCACCGACGGCAGCGCCACGGCGCGGCCGGTCTGCGCCGAAAGCAGCTGATCCACCGAGTAGGCGCGGCCGCTGCGGCCGATCGCGACGCACCACAGGAGCACGGAC
>Ga0315900_10004429_pt1 | contig 19822 bp, 23 predicted proteins | sample LakEriMetagenome_FD_203521 | JGI IMG/M metagenome (GOLD analysis project Ga0315900, IMG submission 203521) | Freshwater fungal communities from buoy surface, Lake Erie, Ohio, United States - Buoy 12 MA114 | ecosystem: Environmental > Aquatic > Freshwater > Lake > Lake biofilm | place: USA: Lake...
AACGACCAAACGCCATGACAGCGGTGTCTTTCTCGGTTGCTTCTTTGATATAGTCTTTAAAGTTCATGAAATCTATTAGAATTTAGTTGTATCTACTTATTTATATGTTTTGATTGTTTGGTTATGAGTTAACCTGCGTTACTGTTAAAATCATTGAAGGAATTGCAGGGCAAAATGATGTAGCCGGAGGGCTGTCAATAATTAACGATGTGTCATCCACAGCAAACATTAATTCAAAATATTTCCCAGGAATCATACTGAATATAAAATTCCATGCTGCAACAGCATAATCTCCGTTACCCGTTACCGTTAATCTGGTTGCCGAATTTGTCACATCTACACCATTTATTCTTGGCCAAATCCAAATATTCTTTGCATTAGCGTTTCCTGAAGATAACTGCACAGAGAATTGGTAATTAAATAATCCTGTAACCTCTGATACTATTCGACTATTACTTGCAAGATGAAATCCGCTTTGTCCCTCAACAGGTCCGCTAGGTGCAGTAAAATCATACTGTATAGCATGCGGATAATTTACATTTGCTGCTCTTTGGTCAACAGTAGATATAAATGTACCATAATAAAAATGGGGTAAAACAATTGGTCTAACTAATATCAGACCATCGGTTGCATCTCGTGTAACAACTTTACCTACGGTAACAGCAACATTGGGGGCGGTGGGTCTTACATTTGTTAAACCGCCAGCAATTGCAGGATTTGCCCATAAGACATCACCCAATGTCCAAGTTTCTCCATATAGATTGCCTGTCGTATTTAAGTTATGTACTTCTCCTAATAATGTAGCTCTTCCTACAGTATTTGATGCAACATCATTTGTCAATAATCCTAATGTAAAATATGGAAATGATCCTGCATTTGCTAGATATGGCTGACATGCAGGAATTTCATTGTATGTAGAAGTTATCGTATTAAGAGAAACAAACGTTCCATTTGGTAAAGTATTGGCAGAATTATTCCAAACTAATAAGTAATTTTCTAAGCCTGTTTGTAGAATTGAACCATCTGCTTGATAGATATCTAAACAATCTTTTTCAGAATTCCATGATGTAGTACCAGCAGTCGGTGTTATATTTGCATACCCTCTGGTATCATATGTCATTGACCTAATAGGACCTTGATCACCTACAAGAGTGCCAAAAAAGAATTTCTTAGATACTGGATTATATCTTAAAACAGGTTCGGTGTTTCCTATTGAGGCTCTGTCTACATCATCCAACCATCTGAAATTTACTTCACCTGAGCCTGCACCGGCTGAGGATATTTTACTGACCCATTGTTCTAAGAATTTTAGCTTACCTCTGATAGCATCTAAATTATCAGATACTATTAAAGGATCGGGTTGTTGAAAACTATCTTTAGGGGCTTCGCTAATAAATTTTGCAGCTAGATCTGCGAGTGTTTGTGTACCGGGTTGTGGTCCACTATCTCTTGTGGGATTACTCGGCGTTTCGTTTCCTTCAATAATTTTTCTGTTGTCGGACTCGAATGATGGGGTGGGGTTTTCTGAGGCTCTTTCAGTCTCGGTTTTCTCTTGAACCAACTCATTATTATTCTCCTTTTCTATACCTTCATTTAATACAGTTAAAAGATCATCCAAACTAGGTGGCAGTGGATATTGTATTGGCTCTACTTTTGGCTTAGCATTATCGTCTTTTAAAGCTTTTGCCAAATCCTTAAAGATATTTTCTTTAATCGATTTATGAACATCGCTTTTGATTATATTATATACTTCGACTTCTTCAATCAAATCGGCATCAACCTCTTGTCCCATAGAACGGGCAAAGTTGATCAAAAGCTCTTTTTCTTTTATATTTTTCATTGACTTTCTATTGACTCGATGTTATCATTGTCTATGTACCCCGGTTGATACAGGTCTTAACAATTCCACTTACGCAGAGCTTTATTGATTCTTGAATCAGGATCATTAGCGGTCTTAGCAGATGTTAATCGTTTCTTCATTCCGCCCATACGAGCACAAAAAGATTTACGACGATTAGCTGCTTTACTTCCCGGCTTTAATTTAGATGGCTTAGTCGTTACTGCAGTCTGTAATTTAGAACCAGGGTTTTCTCTACGATAAGACGCAACGCCTTTGGCATTTAATCCGCCTGAAGGATTCTTTCCTTCTTTACGTTGCCAAGCTGCGACTTCTAATAATTCTTCATCTGATATAGATTCAAGATCTTCCCAAATTAGTTCAGAGTCAATATTATTGTTCTTTGCAATTTGTTCAATTGTTTCTTCAATTTTATCGAAAAATTCTTCTGCTATATCTTTTTTAATTTCGGCAATGAATTGATTGTAAGTTTTCATTTGTTTAAGTTCTGTCCTGAAAAACCTTCTTTACTTCTGTTTACTACTTTAGAAACAGAACCGTCTTTATAACCAACAACAAATCCTTCGGGCTTAGTTTCTTTGCCGTTAATAGTATGTTCTTGATTGTGTTCGTTATTTTCTAGAGTTGTCAATAAAACATTTTTAGCTTTATCGAGATGTTTATGTGCTGCAAATAAATGATTGAAATCTATTTTATTATTCTCTACATGGTCGACTGCATTCTTCATAGCAATCGCTTTTCTTAATTTGTTTTCTGGTCTTGATACTTTGTCTACTTCTTTTTGTAGACGAGTTTTTAAATGAGATTTATAACCTGAAGTAGTGGGGCCATTACCTTCTCTTACTGTTTTGTTTATATATGTCTGTAAGTGTTCCGTGTGACCGTTGATTAAAGTATTGTGATCTGTAATTGTACTTAGATGTTCTTTTGCTTTGCTGAAATTTTTATTAAATTCGTTTTTATCTTCTTCTGAATAATTAGCCCCACTTTGCTTTAATTTATTATTGAATATGTGTACATCATCGCTATGGTAAAATTTAGATGTGTCTATATTATATTCGGGTTGCTCTTTATCTATTCTTGTATGTAATGATACGCTAATCTTGGAATTCTTTAAAGCTTTACCTTCGTCTGAATCTTTAGGATAACTATATTTAATTAAATTTTCTTTATGCGATATCTTATTGCCTTCAGTCTTAATGGTCTTATCTTTTTGACTTCCCATAAAGTCACCCTGTACAACACCGTGTAAAGGTGACATGACTTTTTTACCGTGGTCTAAAAGCTGACCCATCTTAGATGCCAAACCTTCAGAGTGTCCAAATTTCTCTTTTACTTGTTCTGGAGTAAATGCAAATCCTTTTGCTGCACCTTTATAAGCCACGCCAAATTCTTTTTCACCTGTAGCAGGATTCTTCACGTGTCCCATTTCAAATGAAGGTGAACCATCTGCCTTAACACCTATACTATGTACTCCAGATTTTTCACCGCTTAAATGTTTATGTAGATCTTCTAAGCGTCTTAAATCTTTATTTGTTTCATCCGCACTAACGAATTGAGCTTCGCCACCTAAGTGTGTTAGGTGTTTAATTGCCTTGCTCTTTTCTTCGGCTTCGGTTAAGTAGTTTAAAAAGTTAATCATTTTATTTTAATTGTAGTGTTGCGTTAACATTTTTGTGCGGACCTGATTGACTCTTCAATCCAAATGTAGCAACGTTCGTTAGCTTCTTAGTATCTTTATGATAACCTTTGATAGTGACCGCAGAACCAGACTTAGGTATTACGTGCAAGCCTTCAAAATTATCTAGGTGATTTTTTGCCAAGTCGTCTGCATTATGTATAATGGGCACAGAAGAACCGGTTTCTTGCATGTGACTGTGAGCAACAGTATGAGGAATAACTGTAGGAGGAGAAATTTGCTTTGTTACAATATCTCTTAATTCTTTATCCGACTTCTTAGACATACTCTCGGCCACTTTATTTGCAGCTAACCCTCTGGCAATTCTACCAGATTCTTCTGCCAATGATGCTCGATGTTGAGCTTGAGCCAAGAAGCCTTCTTTGTCTTTTGACCCATCATATGCATCAGAGAATTTTTTAAGATTATCGTGTAGTAAAGTTTCTTTTCTAGATAATTTTCTACCGGTCTTTAATAAAGTATCAAAGCGAGTTTTCTCACCTTTAACTTTGTCTATGCCCATAGTGTCTGCTTTATATTTAGCATGACGGTCATCAACAGTACCAGTGTAACCTATATTTTCCATCGCCTTATGATGGTTGGCCATAATGCCACTAATTGTTCCTGATTCAAGACCAGACATTTTTTCCAAACTTCCCATGCCTGGATTACTGTAATTAGGTTCCTTGTTTGTTCCAAATTTTGCAGACACGCCATGGTATCCTACAGTCTCACCTTTTTTATTTTTCATGGTAAGAATCAAATCTGCATTTGAGTTCGGATCTTTAACACCTGTGGTTTTTTCGTGATCACCTTTAGATGTTGCAGTATCTCTATTTGAAGTCCAGTGAACATCTCCAATGTCGGATTTATCCTTTTGTATATGTCCTTCTTTTTTCAGATGTGATAAAAGTTCTTTAGCAGTACCCTGAGCCGCTTTATCTATTTCTTGATATGCTTCAGGTGTTATTTTCTTTTGCAATTTATCGTGTACTTGCTGGGGTGTTCCAGAGTGACCTTCAATTTCAGAAACGGCTCTGTGGTGTTCTGGTAATTGTTTATCTGGGTGTAAGTACTTTGCTAATAGCAATTCATGTAACTTACCCTTATCATCCGCACTTTCAGCGCTACTAGCAGCTGCTTCAGTAATGTACGTCTCTATTAGAAATGATCTGAAGTTTGATAGCATTGTCATTGGTCCATCTGTTTAAATTATATAATATTTATACCTACAGATATTAGGCTAATCTAAGGCAAAAAAAGGGCGACCGAAGCCGCCCTAAAAAGTTCTGAGGAGAACTATTAAATTTTCGATGCCCAGGCTTTAATTACCGGATGCAAAATATCATCGGTATAATCCATTTTCATGGTGTTCACAATCGCCAGGACAATCTGAATATTGCCTTTGACATAACCCTTACTTGAACTGATACGATCTACGCTGGGACGAAACGGATTACGTTTCTTTTTCGTACCAAGTTCCATACTGAAATCTAAACCTGTCAGTTTACATTTACCGAGGCATTCATCAAATACCTTTTGAATGTATTCTGGGGTAAGATTAAAACCCATTACTCGACCGTCTTTGGCTTTTGCTTTAACACGGTTCTTAAGAGCATTATATTCAAGCTTACCAAAATTTTCAGGTAATGCTTTCTTTGCCCTTGCTACTTCTCGCACTTTTTTACGAATTGCTTCTTTTTGTGCAGGAGTTAGGTTCTGCTTTTTATTTTGATAATCCCATTTACCAAAAGCAGTAGCCATTGCCTCTTCACTTTCAGTTAGAGGTCTTGCATCAATCCTTCGAATTAAATGCAAACGCTTGGCTTCCTTACGAACAGCTGAGTCTTCAAAATTGTAGGTCATGATGTATCAAAGTCAAATTATAAAAGATTCCGTTTACGCCTTACGGAAGCACTTTTCTATCATTGCGATAAATGGTGGGGTTGTGCTCGTGTGAATTGCATTAAGCGCGGCTAAATGCTTCTCCGCCCAACATTGCGTATGCAGCGGCTACCATTTTGCGGCTTGGTGTGCCTAGACGATAAGCAGTCTTACCATTCTTTGTAGAATTGGTATAAACAGCGTAACCTTCGGAACGAAGTTCGCTGATACGGGGACGAATGCTGTCCTCCGAACTACCTGTGAGACCTGCCAATTGAGCTGGCGTAAATTGACGACCGGACTCAAGTACTTTCAAAACACGTTCTTTCAACATGTATAACTCCATTAAAATATAATCGCACAACAAGGAAAAATTACAGTAACGGCGATCTTTCATTACTATAACACTATTATAATATAAAATTACAATCTTGTCAAGGGTCAAGTTAACCGTTTCTGTGATGTCTGCTTTGTCGATATCCTTTGGCATAATGCTTTAGATATTCAACACCAACCTTACCATCTTCGATTTCTTCAAGTGCAGTTAAAATGCTGCTACGAGCTGAGCCATGTTTCTCTCGTTTGATTTCACGGGCTCTTGCTGTTGCAACTAAAACCAAATCATAACGATTGCCGATTTTTAGTACTGCATCTTCAGAGGTGTAACGTCCTCGATCTAGATCTTTCATGATATACCTTATTTGGTGCGCTCGGAGGGACTCGAACCCGCGACCAAGGGATTATGAGTCCCCTGCTCTAACCAACTGAGCTACAAGCGCGTATTAATTAAATTGCTTCGTAATCTTCTTTACCGCAACCACATTCGGGGCAAAGAAAATCTTCTGGAAGTTCATTCCATGTACCTTCTAATTCTTCATCGTGAACATGACCACAAACTACGCATACATATGTTTCACTCATTATAATGTCTCCAATACTTGTTGATAAGCTTCTGCGTGTCGTTTTTCAATCTTTGTCAAAGCAGCAAAACGCTTTTCTGCTTTAGCAAGAACTGCGCGGAATTCTTCAGCATGAGTTTGTGATTCTGCAATTTGATGTACTGCTTCACGAATTGCTTCTTGATTGCCTTCCAACTCAGCTTCTGCTTTCATTGAAGGATACATTTGTGTAAATTCATATGTCTCACCTTCGATTGCTTTTTCCAAACATTCTTTAGTTGAAGGCTTGCCGATTAGCAATTCTAAATGACCCCAGGCATGAAGCAATTCTTGATCTGCTGTATGTTCAAAATGCTGTGCAATTTCCTCATGGCCTTCTGCACGTGCGATCTTTGCGAAATAACGATACTTGATATGCGCTTGACTCTCACCGGCCAAAGCATTTTCAAGATTTTTTACTGTAATACTCATCTTTACTCCTAATAAAAAATTGGTACCAGAGACGGGACTCGAACCCGTAAGCCCTTGCGGGCGGCAGATTTTAAGTCTGCTGTGTATACCATTCCACCACCCTGGCATATGCTATATTATAACACCTTTATCATGTTCTGTCAACCTTTAGTCATTCAAAACATGATCTGACTTGGCACTATTTGTTTTCAAATAATGTTCGTAGTAATTACGTTTAGATTCTTCAAGGTCAAAACTAGACTTAGGCGTATCTCGTATAACTTTATATAGTGGATGCATAAGTTTGTCCATCATACGAACACTCATTTCTTCAACGATTACTTCCATATCTTCACCATTTGCAATACGTTGTAGAGCGTGGCCATGTTCAAATAAACGAACACGCTCTACCCAAGAACCATACGATTCATTTTCTAGTCTGCGCACTGCGTACCGTTTCCATTCTTGAAGCCGACTGTGCCACCTTCTTCTTTGATTCGTTTAATAACATCCTCAAAAAGAATAGGCCTAAAATCAGTTTGTTCTACGCAAACACAATGATATCTATTATCAATTTCATATTTACCCCATACCTCCGACATTACTCGATTGGCATGAAGATGTCCATGAATGTTTGTTCCAAAACGACTTAGGCTTTCTGGGTGAATAGGAATATGACTAAGGATCATTCCGTCCATTACATGATATGCACGAAGCTCTCGGAAGAACTGCCTGTATTCATCGTCTCTAAAAATATCGTGGTTACCTCTGATTAGAACTTTATCACCGTTCAAACGCCACAATGTCTTTAGCGCTTTGCGGTTAATGACCACATCGCCAAGGTGATAGACTTTGTCATTTGGTCTAACAGTTTCATTCCAACGGCGAACCATTTCCTCATCCATTTCGTCTGGATTATCCCATGGACGAAGTTTAGTAACGCCGTCATTACGCATGAATCGGCACACGCCTGCATGACCAAAATGAGTATCGCTAACTAGAAAAACTGATGGCATTTAAACTCTCCAAATTTCCTTAAAACCTTCTTCTTCGGTTGGCATCTCAAAACTTGCCAACATTCCTTCTATTATAACCCAGGGTATTTCTTTACCTGGACGACTATCTAATCTGCGTCTCAGTTCAATCCTTGACGGTGTTTCAAATACTACGGCAATTGCATAATAATTAGGAAGCATATTAAACTTACGCTTACGACTTGCTACGGTTGTAGAGGTCTGATCCCAGATTATATCCTTGCCAATACTTTTAGCATCATTAACTGCACCTGCCATTCTTGATACTGCTATTGGCATATATTCTTCGAACACTTCAGAATATGTTTTACCAACCGACGCCGCCCATTCTTCTACGTATTGATCTGTAGAAATATGAGCACAATCTTTTGCCCAGTCTTGCTCTTTGACCCAGGTAGATTTACCTGAACCTGGAACTCCGACTAGTACATATAATTTATTTTGTTTCATGTCCATATTATAACACCAAAAAGAAACCCTGTCAACCGACAGGGCACTTGTAAAGATTGGTTATTTTTGTGTCAGGAAACCAATCAAACCCCGTGAGCACAGCCCATCCTGTTTTCGTGTCAGCGGATCCAGAAGGCAAAGCCATTTACAGGTCTGGAATATTTGGAGCGGGCGATGGGAATCGAACCCACGACTTTAGCTTGGAAGGCTAAGGTAATACCATTTTACGACACCCGCATTAAATTAGAAGCTGCGTGAATATTGTAGACGCCATGCATCTTTTTCTTCATCTTTCCATGTGCGGCTCCAACGAACTGCAACAGAATCTTTCTTAGTAACAGCGTAACTTACTGCTACATGACCGCGAGTAGTTTCATAGTTATTAGATGTTTCAAAAGCATTACGATATCTACCACCGATATCACCAGTAAAACCATTGCTAAGTGGAATTTTAGTACCAACATCTAGAGCATAATGGCTAAAATGTTTTGAGCTAGTAATTCGTTCACCTAAGCGACCGCCTACATAGAATGTGCCGAAAGATTGTCTTACTCGAACTTCTGCGCCATCGGTAATTGAACCATTGCCCAATTTTGCTTGGCCTGTTTCTAGCTTGATGCTATAATCTCTAGCGCCGTCTTTTATACCAGCAACCAAAGCGCCTTTAATATTATCTGCGTTTGTTGCACGATTGTGCTCGTCTGAATATTCAATAGATGAATAACCCTGGGCAAAAACTGCACCAGCACTCAATAGCATAGCTACTGTCAAAAACTTAATTGTATTTTTCAATCAAAAACTCCTGTTAATTTAAATTTAAATTGGTAGCTTATTCTGTTACGAGGAAAGCTACCGAAACCCTAAGCAGTGTTTAGGCTGCTAATGCTTAAAATTACGTTTGACATATATATTATATAATGAAAGGAACAATATGTCTACTGGTTTTATTTATATATGGAGAGATAAAATAAGAAATATGTACTATATAGGATCGCACACCGGTTTAAAAGATGATGGTTATATTTCATCTTCTAATTGGTTAACTCATGAAATAAAATTTCGACCAAACGATTTTAAAAGAAGGATCTTAAAAGTATTGAACGTAAAGGATTTAAAACTTGAAGAATATCGATTAATAAAAATGATAAAAGATCATGAATTCGGTAAAAAATATTATAATTTAAAATGTGGTGCACCTAAAGGAAATATTCCTGTAAATAAAGGCATACCTATGTCTTTAGAACAACGCCAAAAATTAAGTGATGCTAAAAAGGGCAAAACTGCATGGAACAAAGGTAAACCAAATCCGAATGCTGCGCAAAATGCTCGCAAAGGCGCATCTAAATTATCGGCAAAAGTTACTGGAAGAAAAATGGTTACTAGACCAGATGGTTCCAGAACTTGGAATTATTAGCTAGTTGATTCTGTTTCCAAGTTCAACTAGCAAAACTCAGATAGCAATCAAGCTACCATTAGAAACTGTTCGTCGTTTGCATTTACGTTTTTTGCTTCTGCGACCGAGCTTCGTCTTTCTACACTATGGGTATAGCGACTAAAGTTACCTCAATCCTACGGTTTTCACATTACCGTGCTGTCCACTCTGTTACTCTTTGCCCTGTCGAAACTATGCAGGCCCGTCAGAAAGAATTTAACTTTTACAATACACCTCTTTACATTTAGTACAGGAAATGTCTAACAACTTGATGTCAAATATTTCCATTTCTAAATGTTTACAACATTTGTCCTTACAATTCTTACAGTCTAAATTACCTAAGCTATCATAAACACATATAGTGTCAGAACAAAACATTCCAGAATTTCTATTAGGAAAGTTTCTACAACAACTAGGTCGAACTTCGTATATACTACAAAGTTCATTTTCATCTAAGTATGGACAACTTATTGCCATCAAATTCCTTTTGGTGGACCTGGGGGGATTCGCACCCCCGTCCAGAACACTTTTCTCTTTGCTTCATACAGCAATAACTTATCCTATTAATAAGCTGGCTTTGAATATGGGCCTCCTTGTGCATTATCATAAAATGACATTTCTGCCGCCGGTGTGTATATTATATACACAAAACCCGCTCCACCATTTCCACCATACGCTTGCGTATCCGCTCCTCCACCGCCCCCGCCTCCTAGGCTACCAGCTTGAGGAGAATAACGACCTGCATCTCCACCATAACAGTTAGGAGCAATGGATGGCCATTGATTTAGAGTATTAATACCTGGACGATAAGACGAAAGACTTGCGGGTACTGCAGTATTTACTCCTTTAGCACCGACACCATATGTGAATACTGCAGAAACAGATTGTCCGTTATATAAACTAGCTCGTTTTCTATCCATACTTATACAACCTCCGCCTGCAGAATTCCATCTTAAGCCTCTGGCTGAAATAGATGCAGTGCCGCCAGAACCACCTGTTATATCTGAATAACCAAATCCTCTGCCATCCCCGGTTCCTCCAGCGCCACCATAACCTATTGCACTATCTGAGCCCGCGCCTTGATTTTCTTGTCCAGATCCTCCAGATCCTCCGTAGCCATAACCATTAACATATGAAGATGTGGTACCTATAAAAGATGTGGTTGATCCATTACCGCCAGTTCTTGCAGAATTCATTCCCGCAAGAACTCCGGCACCGCCTGCCCCTATAGTTATTTTCCAGGGCCCATTTGCAGCAAAGGCTGCTCCTGATATACGACCATAACCTGTGCCGCCAGCTCCACCGCCTCCAGCAGCTGCTACACCGGAGTTCCAGTATGGATCATTGGCTCCTGCGCTACCGCCAGCTCCACCTCCACCTACTATCCAGAATTCTACAAGTTCAGCATTTGGGTGCAATGAAGTATAATTATTGGTAGAGGTATATATAATATCTCGAAGTACAGGGGATCTCAGAGATCTTCCGTACAAATCTAAAAAACTAACCTGATTGCCAATTTGGGCCTTAGGTGATGCGGGTTGATCTGCACCTATCAATCCTCTTACTCTAGTAGTATCAAATGATATTTGACCTTTTTCTCTTTGTAAGATTTCTTGATTTACTTCGGAAAATCCTAGTGGGCCTGTAGTTTTTATAGCCATTTTTCTATATATCTGTGTTTATAATATACTTATTTATATAGAAAAATGGGGACTTTTGTCCCCATTCCGTTTACAATACCGTATAACGGTCTTGCATAATAGTTTCCATCATGATAGATTCTGGAGAGAAACTATCGATGTCACATGATAACAAAGGTTTAACAATTGCTGGGCTAAAACCAGATACTAAAGCAGTACCAGATTTGTCAAACTTCACAGGGGCATTTCCATATGAAGCATTCAAATTCCAAAATATTACTTTCGGTAAAGCGTAACCTGCGTTGCGGTATTTACGTTCAATCATTTCCATTGCAGAATCATCATGTTTAACGCAAGCGTCAAATTGCATGTCTGATAGAATCAAAACCATTTCTGGCATTTCAGATTGTGGAACACCTGCGCTAAGTGCAACTTCAAGAATCTTCTTGAATGCAGCATTAAGGTTAGTACTCATATCCCAATCAGATCTAACCATTTGCTCAATCTTTTTATTGATATTACCTTTCAGTGTAATCAATTCTGGAGTAGAGGAAAAAGTTAAGAATGTATCTTTGAATTTGCCTGTGTTTTTATCTGCTAGGTATAAACCCAGAGATACAGCAACATCCATACAAGTTACACCTGATTTAGAACCACGACCACCTGCAGGGCAGGACATTGAACCTGATACATCTACCAATGGTAGAATATTAGCATCACCGACAAAGTTAGGCAAAGCCTCCCATTGCTTCTGAATAAAATCAAGTTCAGTCTTATCAAATCCACTTCCTAAAGTGGTGATACGACCTTTCAATACATCGTATGGATATACTGCGGCAGCATTAACTTTAACTGCAGGATCTTCACCTTTAACAAGTGCGGCAACATATTCTGCATACTTTTCAGTATGACGATTAAATGCTTTCTTGTAACGAGAAGCTGCCAAAGAAGGAACATGGCTAAAGTTAATGGCATCCCATTCTTTCGCACACATTTGAGTTTCAACAACCTTGGTCATTTCTACAAGGGACTTACGATAGAACTTAGGTGACATTCCGAAGAACTCACGAATTTCTACAGCGATAGGGCCTTGACGAGGAGTCCATTTAGCCGCCAAACCGTTTTTAGCACGCAGGGCATCGCCTAACATTGAGTAAGCTGCTTCTTTCATTTCTTTAGTTTTAAAGACGAACAAGTCATCCCAACGACCAAGTTCTGGCACTTTAGCCAGTAATGCTTTAGCTGCTTCTACGTCGGTCTTTTCCAGGTAAACTAGAATGTCGCGAAATAGTTGTCGTTCACCTGAGCCGCCTCGAACATCTCGAGCCCAAGCTGCTACACGCAATGCCAAGTCTTTATCCTCGACAAATGCTGCAGTAAATGCAGGGACGATGTTCTTGCCGCGAGATGCGCCAATGTTATAAAACAAATCCACAACAGCATTTGCTGTAGATTTGCGAGCTTTCATACCGTTAACAGTACGTGCTTCTTGATTTGCTACTGCTTCTACGAATGTTGACATAATGAACTCCTTTTCAATCAACAGGTTAATTTTTTTACAGTATAAGCGTGTAATTTTAATTGCTGAACTTAACCTAAAAACAACGGGATAGTTGTCTACTTTTTGTTTACAGTGAGAAAATCGAAACTCACCTTGTTGGCTTTGCTTCAGTGATTACCTTCAAAGCAATTAAGCTCCAGTAATCACCACTCCACCCACTCTCTAGTTTTGTTTGTATTGCTGCACCTATCCCCAACTCTTTACGCTGCCATTGCCATGACCTCTTTCAGTCTATCTGCGGCATAGCTTGCTGCAAACGCATTTGGTTTTACCATTGGTACCACATTACAGGTTCCTTTGATATAACCAACCGCTTGCTGAATCACTATAGAACTATTATAACATTCTTTAGGGTTAATGTCAAGATGAATCTGAACTTCACGTTCACCAATTACATCAACCAATTTCTGAAATAGTTCTGCGACTTTGTACACTTCGTTCATTAGACGCAAAGAAGGTCTACTGTTCTTTGCATCATAATCAATTTCTGTTTGTACTTCGCCAAAAATCTTGCAACCGTGACAACCATCGATGTGAACTACCACTGCAAGAGTATAATCTGCGTACCAAAGATTACCTCGTTTGTAGCGTTCAGAGTCCGCACCAATGTATATTTTGGTTTCCGGACTTTGTGCTTCAATGAACGAAGTCACTTCTGCAATGTTTAATTTTTTCATCATACACCTCGTTTGGAGCGGGATACCAGAATCGAACTGGTGACTAAACCTTGGCAAGGTTTCGTTTTACCATTAAACCAATCCCGCATTGTCTGTTACATGTCTTATTATAATATATTTTAACACCTTTGTCAAGCATTATCTTACATTATTTTTGGTTCCGGTGGAGGGAATCGAACCCCCACTAATGGTTTTGGAGACCATCGCACTGCCATTATACTACACCGGAATAATTATTTTACTAATGGATTGTAAGTATCCTCATACGATAATCCAAGTTCATCATTTATTTTTGCTAATTTGTCTAGCGCATCTTCTGTGGTCAACACATCGTAGTACTCATTTTTATTTGTACCGGTATTGTTTTTTCTCCACTTATTTTGTTCTTCTAATAATTTAAATGCCTCATCTTCTATTTTAGCATCTTCTTCTTTTCTTTTGTCTCTTTGAAAAATTGCATCCCAACGATTTGCATATTCTTCATTACTGACACTAAAAGGTCTTGGGGCTGATCCTTTTCCGCTCATTGTTAACTCCTAATAAATAATAGAACTTAATATATATCTTCCCATGGATCCATACCTTGAACTAGAAGTTTCTATAGAAGCTACCGACGAAGAGATAAAACTCAAATTTAGATCGTTAGCTAATATACACCATCCCGACAAGGGAGGAGACGAAGAAAAATTCAAACGCATAAAAGAAGCGTATGAAATTTTATCTGACCCTATTCGCAAAAAAGCATATGATATGTCAGGAGACGCTGAATCCAATCTTGTAATTAGAAACAGTGCAATTGAACATATTAATCAAATGCTAAATGCTATTGTCCCCAATTTTGATTCCGAAGCAGGAGACCTGGTTCAGGAAATGCGAAATCAAGTATTGACAATAAAATCTGACATGGCAAACAATATTAATATTTGCAACAAATATAAAGAGAATCTAAATAAAGTGATTGTCAGAATAAATGCAAATCATAATAAAAAGAATATATTACTTGAGTCTGTTCAAAATCAAATAGAACAGAGAGATCGCGAACACGAAGACTTTACTCGTCGTATTAAAATTTGCGAACTCGAAATAGAAATACTTAAAGACTATCATTATGGAATAGTTGAACGTATTGCTATATCTCACGATGGTGCTTCCACCGAGGATTGAACTCAGGTCTCAGCCTTACCAAGGCCGTGTACTACCACTGTACTATAGAAGCATTGTGGTACCCTCGAAGGGAATCGAACCCCTATCCCGACGTTCGTAGCATCGTATTCTAATCCGTTGAACTACAAGGGCTAATTGGTTGCGGAGCCTTGGAATCGAACCAAGTACCTTCGGCTTATGAGACCGATGAGATAACCATTTCTCTAGCCCGCAATATTTGGTGGTAATGGTAAGAATCGAACTTACACTTTGCAGCGTATGAAGCTGTTGCACTACCGTTATGCTACACTACCATATATGGTACCAGCGTAGGGACTCGAACCCTATCAAGAACGCTAATCTGGCGCTAAAAGGTTTATAAAACCTCTCTGACTACCCAGTCTCGCTGGCATATCTTTTGGCGGAGAGTATGGGAATCGAACCCATTGACCCTTGCGGATCTACAGTTTAGCAAACTGCTGCCTTACCATCCGGCCCACTCTCCTTGTCTGGCGGAAGCGGTGAGATTCGAACTCACGGAACCTTTCGGTTCGCCGGTTTTCAAGACCGGAGCCATAGACCACTCGACCACACTTCCCTATTGCTGGTAGCTACGGTCGGACTCGAACCAACCACACACGGATTTTCAATCCGTTGCTCTACCTGATGAGCTACGTAGCCATAATTATTTGGGGTGCTTGATGGGATTCGAACCCACGTATATCGGAATCACAACCCGAGGTCTTAACCGCTTGACGACAAGCACCATATAACCGTTGGTCGGTCCTGAGGGATTCGAACCCCCAACCTTTGGTTTCGAAGACCAAGCATCTATCCAATTGATGTTAAGGACCGCTTACCATATAGAAACACACTCGGCTCCCCTTACAACCTTGTTCCTGTCAATTCAGGATGCACCTGGAATGAACCCAGCGGATCCCCTTGGTTGTTTGTATCTGTCAATTCAGATTGAAAGTGTGTTTTTATATGGTAGGGGCACAGAGAATCGAACTATGAACCTTATCAAATACCAAGTAACATCTTAGCCCTTGCGTAATTATTACCTTTTGCCGCAAGACCTGCTTTAAGCAATCCTTGTCTGATATTATTAGATTCTTTTAAGCATTGTAGTAAAAATTCATCAGTGACTTCATTTACCCCATTCTTAGATGGTTTGTTTCTTCCTCGCCAAGTATCAGTTATACTATGACAATTAGGACACAGCCCTTCTAAATTTTCTCTACTATTGTTAGTGGTGTTTCCGTCCTTGTGTTCTAACTCCAATGATATTGGTTTAGTAAACCACTCAGATATACCGCATTTGACACAACAATAATTCTGTTCCTCAAACACCCTACGGCGTCTGTTTTCCATACCCAATTCATCGAACGGCGTGGCATTATATTTGTCTAACCAGGCTTGCTTAATGTTAGCGCGCCATTTGTATAAATCAGATATAACTCTAGTGCTTGGTTTTCCCTTTAAGGCTATGCTCTTTTTGTGTTTAGCATCATCAGAAAAAACTCTGCTATTGGCACAACTTCTAGAACAGAATGTTCCTGTTTTGACATGTTTTAACCCGCATTTTGGACAATCTTTCATATCGAACCTTTATTAAAATATTTTAATATTTATAAGAGTTCGATACTAAAGAATGCACTTGGTAGACCTGTCCGGTAACGATCCGGATTTTACGAGTTAAAAGCTCGTTACTTCACCTTAAAGTTTCAGGTCCAATTAGAGTTTGATTTTGTGCCTTTCGCATTGCCTTGAATGGCTTACGATGGCTACCCGCTTTTCTTTTAAATGTCAGAACAACGAAGGGGTTACGTTGCTTGACGATTATCTTGTGCTTCATCTTTATCTCCTAAAACACTATTATAACATCTTTTTGAATCCGAGTCAAATGCTCGGTTATTTGGCAGAGGGTACTGGGATCGAACCAGTGATGACAGAGTCAAAGTCTGTAGTGTTACCGCTACACTAACCCCCAACAATGAATTTGTAAGCCTACGTCACGTTTATCGTAGATTTATTCAGGACTTACCGGCCGCCTAGCCTGACCTCGTACACGATGGATATCACTTGGGATACTAATCCAGTTTGCAACCATACTGCACCGATCTTACGATCAGCCGGGAGTTGAACCCGTCCCCTTCTACTATATCAGTCCTTCGAAGAAACCTTTATAGCGTGACATTCTCTTGCTGACACTTACAAAACTAATTTGTGGCAGGTGAGGTATCTGTCCATAGCGTCCTATGACTTGCCCATTCTCCTTTTACTTTCCTTACCACAAAACTTGGTGCACCTAACAGGAATCAAACCTGTCTGCGTTTGGCTTCAAATCCAACTCGCAACACAGTCCGGGGCATATAAAAAGTTTTAGTCTTACGGGGCATTTGTTTAGCCGATCCGCCTTGACGCTATTAACGCAGTTTCTAAAACATAACTTGGTGCGCTCTGAACAGATCCACGGACAGATTTAATCACCACTTAAACTAGGTGAACGCATGAACTGGGTGCAGACCGATGGATTCGAACCACCGAGGGAAACTAGTATGTAACGCTCTTTACAGGGCGCCTACCCCAACCGTTATCTGCAAACTTTAAAGTGTAAATGTATTACACTCATTTAACGATTTAAGAAAACGTAAATTTTTTACGTTTACTATTAACCAATTTACTTTTTCTTCTTGAGCTTTAATTGCTAAAGGATTTTTTGGATCTAAATATAAATCATATTCTGGTAAATAAAAATCGGGGAAATAATGTCTAGACTGGCCCTTACTATCGATCCATATCATTGGAGTTTTTGGTCTTATCCAGGAAACATTTAATTTGTCTAATCTCTTAGCCAATGCAACTTCCCAACTGGAATCTAGCATTACTGTAGAATTATCTTTACATTTATATTCTTTTATTGATCGTATTAATCTTCTATGAGGACTGGCTAATGCTTTTTGTTTTATAATATTTTTAGTATCATCTGAATGTTTTTTACCTAAAAAATATCCAGGTTTACCTTTATTTGGAGCAACAGGTATAACTCTACCTTCATCTTTAGCTTTAACATATTGATTTCTAGGATTTTTTATTCGTAATCTTGCATCAATTAATTTATCAGAATATTCTTTTCTTTTAGGATTCATTTTACACCAACGACTATGATTTGCTCGCTGATTTGTATTTAATTCTAAAAAAGAAAAATTACAATATTTACAACAATCTAATTTTTTAAACATATACTACCTTAAAAATGGCCTGCCCTAGTGGATTCGAACCACTGACCTACAGCTTAGAAGGCTGTTGCTACTATCCAGCTGAGCTAAGGGCAGTTGATATATTATTTATAAAATTAAGACTTTTGAACTATCCGTTGAACTATCGGCAGTTATTTGGTGCCCTCTGTCGGATTCGAACTGACCACCTACGGATTACAAAACCGTTGCTCTACCAAATGAGCTAAGAGGGCAAAAATTTATTTGTCTAGTACTGCAACAATGTTTTCTTCATCGATCATAACACGTTGTGCTCCATCGACATTTACCACAGTACATTTATTCCACAACATATAAATGTCATCGCCAACCTTGACCTCAGTAACATCTGGGCCAATGGCAATAACTTTACCTGTCTTTGAATCACCGTAACCTTGAGTACCCTCAAGAATAATGCCAGACTCTGTTTGTGTCTCACGGGCATTCTCTGCAACGAGGACTTTTTTCTTCAATGGTGTAACTATCATGTGATTCCTAAAATGGTACCTGGTCACGGTATCGAACCGCGGACCCTCTCCGTGTAAAGGAGACGCTCTACCACTGAGCTAACCAGGCAAAAATTGGTGGAGACGGATGGATTCGAACCACCGTGCTGTTAAGAACAGATTTACAGTCTGCCGCAATCGACCTCTCTGCCACATCTCCAAAAATAACAGGATGCTTATTTTTCAATTACAAGTTGAATTTTTTTATTTGCTGGACGCATCCTAAACTTGGCTCCCCAGGGTGGGATCGAACCACCGACACCCTGATTAACAGTCAGGTGCTTCTACCGCTGAGCTACTAGGGAATATACTTTACTCTTTTGTTTTTTCTTCTTTACGAGAATTCTTTTCTTCAGTAATTTCGTTACGTCTTGCTTTGATCTCTTTTGACATCTCTGCTAGAGCTTTGCGAGCACGTGTGCCTGCTGCCGAATTACCTTTTTCAAATTTCTCATTCTCTTTCAAATATTCTTCAAAACGATCTCTAATATTAATATGTGCACTCATAATTTTCCTTTAAAATTTACTGGTCTCGGTGGCAAGAATCGAACTTGCGCTACATGGTCCCAAACCACGGGTGATGCCATTTCACTACACCGAGTATGTTGTTGGTGGAGGATAGCGGGGTCGAACCGCTGACTGAAGCTTGCAAAGCTACTGTGTTCCCAACTATACCAATCCCCCATTTTTATATATGGTGCCCCAACCGAGACTTGAACTCGGACGCTTGCGCACTGGCTTCTAAGACCAGCGTGTCTACCAATTCCACCATCGGGGCAAAATAACAATCATGGCGCACCGTAGGGGACTCGAACCCCTGGCCTCTTGCGTGACAGGCAAGCGATCTAACCAACTGAGCTAACGGTGCAAATTTGTTACTTGTTTCTATTATAACATCTTTATAATATATGTCAAGCATTATATTGGAGTATCGGGAGGGAATCGAACCCCCGGTTTTCAGGATTTGCAATCCCGTGCATTGGACCGCTCTGCCACCGATACATTACCATTATTCTGTAGCCTATACTATATGCCCACTCTCAACCGCTTTACTCGAGTTTACGGTTTATTGAATAGGTTACATAACACTAGGCCAAGTCTCTGAGCTTATAAGCCACAGAATAATGGCGTCCCGCACGGGATTCGAACCCGTGTGACCAACGTGAAAGGCTGGTATCCTAGGCCGCTAGATGAGCGGGACATAAAAACATATTAAATTACACTGGGTGTTTGATAGAAATAACAGTTTTAAACCTGCCCTACCGTGTCGTCCACGGACTTGTCTATCAACCACATTACTTGCCAAGCTGTTCCAGCGCGACTACTGATCTAAGCCTAAGCCGATTTCCA
>Ga0315900_10004430_pt1 | contig 19821 bp, 18 predicted proteins | sample LakEriMetagenome_FD_203521 | JGI IMG/M metagenome (GOLD analysis project Ga0315900, IMG submission 203521) | Freshwater fungal communities from buoy surface, Lake Erie, Ohio, United States - Buoy 12 MA114 | ecosystem: Environmental > Aquatic > Freshwater > Lake > Lake biofilm | place: USA: Lake...
CGGCCACTTTGTCGGTTTCGAGCGTGAGGAGGATGTCGCCGACTTTGACGAAGTCGCCGTTTTTGAAGTGCCATTTGGCGATCTGGCCTCCGGTGACGGATTCGCCGAGTGCGGGGATTTTGATGTCGAGGGGCATGACGGGGGGATTAGGTTGAAACGGATTTTAGGACTTCAAAAGACTTCTTCGCCATGTGGCACCTGTCCTGGGCGGAGAAAGGTCTTCACCAATTCGCCTTCTCCACAGGCAATCATGCCGGGGAAGCGCTTGAACCAGGGGCTTTCGGGAACTTCGGGAAATGTATCGCACCAAGTCGCAAAGAGGCCGATCTGATCGGCGGGAATGTCACGCTGCAACACTCTTTCAGCGAGATGTTCGATCAAGGCGCGTGGAAGATTGCGACGGCGAATCTGGGGCATCAGGAATCTCCAAAAAATCCGTTCACCAACTCTTGTTTCAACCGCTTCGCCGTGACTGGATCGGGAGCATTCACCATGCGCTCGGCCAGGGCGGACAGTTCGGGGCCAGAAAGCGTCTGCCGGACCGGCAGGCGGCGGGTGAAGCGGATGACTTCCTCCTGCTCGGCGGGCGGCAGGCACTCAATTTCGTGAATGATCTGAGCTGCTGTCATAGGTGACATTACACGCTAAACGCGGCTTCGACCAGTTTGTCCTGTTCGAGGCTGTGGATGGCCTTGGAGCCTGCGGCGGGGCTGGAGGACCGTTCGCGGCCGGCGTAGCGGAGCTTGTGGTTGCTGAGTTCTTCGAGGCGCGGGCGGATGTAGTAGAAGGCGCCCATGTTGCGGGGCTCTTCCTGGCACCAGATCCACTTCTTCTGCGCTCGCGGATACTTGGCGACAATCTCCTTCAGCATCTCGTAGTTCAGCGGGTAGAGCTGCTCGATGCGGATGATGGCGGCGTTCTTGATTTTGTGCTCTTCGCGGAACTCGAGGAGGTCGTAGTAAACCTTGCCAGAGCACAAAATGAGGCGCGTGACACGCTCCGGCGCGGCGAGGAGATGCTCGTCGTCGAGCACTTCCTTGAAGGTGGTGCCTTCGGCCATGTCGCTGAGCTTGCTGACGCACTTCGGATGACGCAGGAGGCTCTTCGGCGTCATGACGACGAGGGGCTTGCGGGTGCTGCGCTTGATCTGGCGGCGCAGGGCGTGGAAATACTGCGCGGGCGTGGTGAAATTGCACACCTGCCAGTTGCCGCCGGCGCTGAGCTGCAGGAAGCGCTCGAGGCGGGCGCTGGAGTGCTCGGGGCCCTGGCCTTCGTAACCGTGCGGCAGGAGAAGCGTGACATGCGAGGGACGCTGCCATTTGCTCTCGGCGGAGGCGATGAACTGGTCGAGAATGACCTGCGCACCGTTCACGAAGTCGCCAAACTGCGCCTCCCAGCAGACGAGGAGGTTGCTGGCGAGCAGCGAGTAGCCGTAGTCAAAGCCGAGCACGGCGGCTTCGGAGAGCAGCGAGTTATAAACGCAGTAGCGGCCTTGCTCGGCCTGCAGGTTGTTCAGCGGGATGTAGCGCTCGCGGTTTTGGGAATCGTAAAACACGCTGTGGCGATGGCTGAAGGTGCCGCGACGCACGTCCTGACCGCTGAGGCGGACGCCGTGACCTTCCGTGAGCAACGTGCCGAAGGCCAGGGACTCGGCGTAGGCCCAGTCGATGCCTTCACCGGCCTCGATGGCCTTCTTGCGAGCGGCGAGGAAGCGCTTCGCAATGGTGGGATGCAGGTTGAAGCCCTCGGGCGTCTCCAGCAGGCGTTCGCCGACGCGTTTGAGCTTCGCGAGCTCGACGCCGGTCTTGACCGGGTTGTAGTCGTAGGCCGGTTGCAGCTCGGCCATGCTGCCTTCGAAAGGATTGCCGCCATTCGCCTTCTTGTCCTTTTCCGCCAGCGTGGTGACGCCCTGCTCGAGCTCGTCTTCGAGCTCTTTTTGCAAAGCAGCGGCACCCGCTTCATCGAGGATGCCCTGCGAGGCGAGGTCGAGGCGGAAGAGCGTGGCGGTGGAGGGATGCTGGCCGATGGCGCGGGCCATGTTCGGCTGCGTGAAGCCGGGCTCGTCGGTCTCGTTGTGGCCGTGGCGGCGGTAGCAGACGATGTCGATGATGACATCGCGGCCGAAGGTCTGGCGGAATTCGAGCGCGAGCTTCGCGGCGCGGACGACTTCCATCGGGCAATCGCCATTCACATGGAAGACGGGCGCTTCGATCATCTTCGCCACGTCCGTGCAGTAGTGCGAGCTGCGGGCGTCCGCAGGCTGCGTGGTGAAGCCGATCTGGTTGTTCACGATCACGTGGATCGTGCCGCCGGTGCGGTAGCCGGGGAGCTGCGAGAGATTGAGCACTTCCGCGACGAGTCCCTGGCCGGCAAAGGCCGCATCACCATGGATGAGGACCGGGATGACCTTCCGGCGCTCCGCGGTGTCGCCAAGTGCACGCTGACGCGCACGGGCCATGCCTTCCACGACGGGATCGACGGCCTCCAAATGGCTCGGATTCGGCGCGAGCATCACGCCGATGGAATCGCCGCTGCTGGTCTGGCGCACGGTTTCAAAGCCGAGGTGGTATTTCACGTCGCCATCGCCGGCGACCATGTTCGGCACGTAGTTTTCGCTGAACTCGTAGAAGAGATACTCCAGCGGCTTGCGCAGGAAATTCGCCAGCACGCTCAAACGGCCGCGGTGGGCCATGCCGAGCACGATTTCCTTGCCGCCATAGGCTGGCATGCCTTCGAGGACCGTCTCCAGCGCGACGAGGAGGGATTCGCCACCTTCCACGGAGAAACGCTTCTGCCCCACAAATCGGCGATGCAGGAAGCGCTCGAAGCTTTCTGCCTCCAGCAGCCAGCGCAGCGCGTCGATGTGCTCCTTCGCGGCCGGTTTCGGCGCTTCGGTGACTTCGATGCGATCCAGCAGCCAGGCGCGGACTTCGGGATTGTTGATGTGCCAGAACTCGAAGCCCGTCTTGCCACAATAGATGCGGCGCAGCTCGCCGAGCATCGTTTTGAGCTTCATTGGCTGACCACCGCGGAACATGTGCGTCTGCACGTCCTCTTCGAGCTCCTCATCCGTGAAACCAAGGCCCGCGAGCGAGAGCGAAGCGATCTCAGGCCCCTGGGCGCTGAGCGGATCGAGATGCGCCGCGGTGTGACCGAGAGCGCGGAAGTGATGAATCGCGTTCGTCACGCGCATGCGGAAGCTCAGCGTCTTTTCAGACAGAGTGCCTTCCGCTCCTTTCGCGGGCTGAGCGGCCAGTTTGGCCATGCCAAGCTCGAAACCTTCAAAGAACGACGACCACAGCGGCTCGACGGAGGCAGGGTCTTTTTTCCAGTCGAGGTATTTCGACTCAAGGAAGTCCGCGTTGGCGCGGTAGGGGAGCGAGGCACTCATTGGGGTTTTTTACGTGGGAGGGGGCGGCCAGAATGCGCCCAATCCACGCGAGTGCAAATGCGGAAGGCGCTTTTTGAAGCCTTTTTCACAGGGGAAATCACCTCCCCTGCCCGGGCTATTTCGCAGCAGCAAGCGACACCCCGCTACCATCAGGAAGGGAGCGCGGACACTCTTGTCCGCATCCGAGGAGGGCAACGCGCCGGCGTTGCCGAATTCGGCAGGGCGAAGCCCTGCCCTCCTCACCTCCGCAGCGCGTTGATCAGCTCATCGAGCTTGCTCGCAATGGCCTGCACTTCACCCACGGTCGGCGGGTCGCTCACGGTCATGCCGAGCAGGCCCACCGCGTTGCTGTTGTTGCTCGTGCCGTTGATCGCGCTGTTGAGCTGCATCTGCGTCACCTCGCCGGGCGGGCCCTGCGGTCCCGGGCCGCCGTCGCTGCCGTTCTGGCCGCGCGGAATGCCGAAGGTAAAGCGCACGTTGTAGCCGTCGAAGCTGGTGTTCACATAGGCCGCGTCCCACGGGTTCAGCGTCGTCACGCCATCCACCACCGTGCCGGCAAAGGGCGGTCCCTGCGGGCCTTGACTTCCTTGCGGACCCTCGGTGCCCTGCGGGATGCCGAAGTTCAGCCGCACCGCGTTGCCATCAAAGTTCGCCGACACGTTCGGCCAGCTTCCCGGCGGGAGTTGGGTCACGTTATCCACCACGAAGTTCGTGAAAGGCGGTCCCTGCGGGCCGGGGGAGCCGTCCATGCCGTTGGTGCCGGGCGGCCCCGCATCGCCCTGATAACCGCGCGGGATGCCGAAGCTCAGCCGCACGGCGCTGCCGTCGTAGTTCGCCTGCACCGTGGCGTTGTCGCCGGGGTTCAGGGTGCTCACGCCATCGACCATGAAGTTCGTGAACGGCGCTCCCGGCGGGCCTGGGGCACCGTCACTGCCGTTCTGGCCCGCTGCTCCCGGCGGTCCGTCGCTGCCCTGCGGCAAGTCAAACGACAGATGCAGCACGCCGCCGCTCACACTCACCGCCACGGATGCGGGCGATCCGGCGGGCAGCGTGTGCACGGCATCCACTTGCGCGGAAGTCACGGTCATGATGTTGTTGATGAGCACGAAGAGCGCCTGGAGCTGGTCGCGGATCACCTGGGATTCCAAGGGCGAGTTTGGCGCGGGGAGGCTGGGGTCGAAGGGCATGGTGTTCTTGGTTGTGGGTTCCTTGTGCTTGGGTCCTCGGACTCGCGAAAAGGGTTAAAAAGCTCCCTTGGAGGGTCGGCCTACTCGGTGGCAGGGCGGAGAAAGTCCGTCGGTGCGACCTTTTGGACGGTCAGCGGGACTTTTTTCTCGGTCAGCGGGACTTTGAAGGTCTGCGTCAGGCACTTTTTTCTGGGTCCGAGAGACCTTTTTCCTCTGGCGAGGACTTCGTAACTCCCTCTGAGGGACTTTTTAGTGCCTCGGACGGTCTAAAAAGTGGGTCGCAGATACTTTCAAAGTATGGCCGAGAAGGAAAAAGGTCGGTCCGAGGGACCTTTTAGTCGGTCAGACCGACCTTTTTGTATGGCGGAGGGACTTTTTTCCTCCAGAAAGCACCCTTTTTTATGGAAAGTGGCACTTTGGGCCCGGTTTAGGGGTTGACGGGCGGGGTCGGCTCCTTTTTCGGGCGACCTGGGAAACGGGTCTTCAGGTCGTTGTAGATCGTGTCCGCGCCGGAGACGCCGCGCTTGGCCGCTTGGCGCACGTTTTGGTAGAAGGCGAGGTCGCCCACATAGTTGTCGCTGTTCGCCAGCATGATCGTGTCCTCCAGACCTTCGCAGATCGGGGCGATCTCACGCAGGCAAGGCAGCAGGTCGGCCACCAGCTTGCGGTCCTTCGCCATCTCGGCGGTGTCGAGGAAGCTCGGCACCAGATCGGCGCGGCTGGCCATGTAGGCGGCGCACTTCTCATCAAAGGCCAGCGTGTTGTCTGAGATGCGCGGCAGGCTTTGTTTTTCCTCGGCGGTCAGGTTGATGGTGATGCCGTTGAGGGCGGCTTTGAGCGCCATGACGGCGTCAACGATGGCGGTCTTTTGGGCCGCAGTGATTTCGAGGGATATGCGATTGTCAGAGGCCATAGGGCGTGGTGTTGGGTTGGGAGCCACAAAACCATCCCATGTGAACCCCGGCGCGGGAGAGTCCCACGCCAGCCCCGAGTCCCATGTCAACGGCTGCGGCATGGGCAGGAGAATGCTCAACAGGCATCCGTTCCTCCATTACATAGGATGCGCACCATTATCATGGATGAATGACGCATTCACTGCTAAGCGCGCGCGCAGGAGAGCACACACGGCTTAAGATGTTCCATGGGCATGCGGCGACCCAGAAGGGCATCCCATGAACGCGGTTCAAAGAAAGGGGAAAGCGGGCAAGGCCCCACCCTGGGCTCGTCGGCCTATCGGCCCACCTTCGCGCTCCGTAGCGTGCCTGACGGCCGTGGAACCGCGTGGGTGAGGCACGAGACTGCTGAAAAGCCGGAGTCCCGGAAGACGCCGCCCCTTCATAGGAGGCGTCTCCTGAAGAGCGCCTCTGGCGGCTCGATCAGGGCGTCATGAGCTTGACCGCTTCCTGGTGCTGTTTGAGCCAGGCTTCAGCAGCCAGGGGCTCGCTGAGCTTCCAGTCTTGATAGTGCTGGGTCAATGCACGTTGCCGACGGGCGGGGTTCTGCATGGTCAGCACCTCACTGAGCGCGGCGGCGGGATTCGTAGGACTCAAAAGCGCGGCAAGCTGCTCGATGCCGATGTCTTTTTCGACACCGGGCTTCTGCTCCTTCAACCATGTGTGGAACATTTCCAGATTCTGGGTGCCCCAGGTGATGAAAATGGACTCAAGCGAGGTATGCCGTTCAGTTTCGTCAGCCAGCTTCAAAGCGGAGATTCGTGCCTCTTCGGGATACTCGGAGGCCCAGTGGCTGAAAATCCCTGAAAAAGCGACTTGGCGCGGGGCGCCTTTCAAAACTTGGACCGCCCATTCGAAGGCGACACGGGGGTCGTAATTGGCCCACTCCAGCACCATGGCCTGCCGGCACTCCTGGGCGGAAGCCTCACTGACGTTCTTGTCCAGCCAGACCGCAGCGGCCAACGGATCCTGCTGGCCCCAGCGGGCCGCCACGCGAGGTAGCAGCCACAGGTCGTCAGGATGTTCGGCGAGCCATTCGGCGGTGGTTTTGGGAAAATAATCAGCCCATTTCAAAACGGCCCTGGAGAGAGCAAAGTCGTGCAGCTTGCCTGCGGGGAGTTTACTACACCATTCGGCCGCGTCGCGGGCGTAGGTCTCAGCCCATGTGTCGATGACCTCGTTGAGACTGAAAACCTGATCGACCTCGAAGGAATTCTGGAGAGCCCATTCCGCCGCCTTGTGGGGCTCTGTTTGAGCCCACACCTTGCCGATGCGGCCGATGGCTGTGCGGCGGTAAATGCCAGAGAGATTGCCGAGGGTCCAAGCCGCAGCCGCCTGTGGATCTTTCATGGCCCAGCCTGCAAGGGCTGCGGAGTAGACCAGAGCCCTGCGTTCGCCCACGGGAATTTGTTTGCAGGCTTCCAAGGCTGCGTGCGGATCTTTTTGGCCCCAATGGCGAAGCACTTGAATGCCAAAAACCTGTCTGTCTGGGATGTTGGTGAAGTCCGACAGGACCATTTGCCACCCACGCTCAGGGTTTGTTTTACCCATTTCGTCCCCCAAGGCTGACAGCAGTCCGTGGCGGCTTTCGAGATCCTTGATTTTGAGGATGCTGGCCAGCTTTACGCTAGGCGATTCCTCGTGCACCGGATTGCTGCTCTGCGCCGCTCCCAATGGGAGCTTGGCTTGGGGTTCTGGGGAGTCCAGGGTGACAGTGGTCTGCAGCTGGGGGCTTTTCGCGACTGGTTCCAGCGCCCAATCTTCGAAGGCGGAGTAGCTGGCGGCTGCGCCGAGCAGCAACATGCCAAACCGGCAACGAGCGGAAGCGTATAAGGCGCTGAGGTTAGGAATAAATGGCCTCATAATATAAAATAATATGTGTTAACCCATGTGTCGTGTAAATTTCTTGTCGATGCTTCATGCTGCTCCAGCCTTGTTGTGACCATGGCTAGATCCATGGATGATGGTTATGGATAGACATGGGAAGTGCGAAGCCTCTGATAGACCCGGTTAAGAAGACTCACATTCCCCGCCAGTGCCCGATAGGTTCTGTTTTGGATGGTGAGCAGGCTTTCGCCACCCAGATCCTCTGCGGTGATGACATCAGACTGGCTGATCACCCTCCTGTTGCCCACAACGTCCAAAAATGAAGGAACCCTGATCGTGTTGGTTCGGTCAGCCAAAAAGAACTCCGCAAAGTTCCCGCCTAGCTTGGCCATCGCCATGCCATGGTGCCTGCTGGAACCACGCAGGGTGGTGGCTCCCTTCCAGTAGACGCCCACACCGGGTTTGGAGCGCTGAAAGACAACCGCGCGTGTCACGCTCATGCCCGCGCTCGTGGCGCAGACCACATGCCCGGCCTCATGAATGGAGGCGTATTCCAGCGATCCCACGGGAGCGTCCAGGTCGAGGAGATTGACCACCGTTTCTGTTTGTCCCCACGCTATGACAGTAAGACATGTCAAAAAAAAGCAGCGGGAGAGTTTAACCATTATAAATTTCTATACTGAGCCCTAAAGAGCAATATATGGGGTAACCCACCCGGTGAACAAGACTAAACCAACATCGTGGCTCAATTATCTTTGGATCCGTCAAGGGTGTTGTGACTTTGTTTTCCTTTACTGTCGAAATTCTTGCACAGACTTGGTGGGTGGCAGGCTGCACTTGGGAAACAAGCATCAGGCCGCAAGTGCTTGCCACGAGGAGTTCTGCCATTGCCAGGCACTCAATCAGCTAGGTTGGTCAAGGGCCCTGTCATGCCGCCGTCGCAGCGGCCATGTAACGCAGCACCCTGCCCAGGGTGGCGCGCATGTCCTTGCGTTCGACGATCATGTCCACCAGGCCGTGCTGCATCATGAACTCGGCGGTCTGGAAGCCGGGCGGGAGGTCGGCGTGGGTGGTTTCCTTCACCACGCGGGGGCCGGCGAAGCCGATCATGCATTTCGGCCCGGCGATGATGAGATCGCCCAGGGTTGCGAAGCTGGCGGTGACGCCGCCGGTGGTCGGGTGGGTCAAAACGGAGATGTAGGGCGGCCGGTCCTCGGCATGGCGGGCCAGGGCGCCGCTGGTCTTCGCCATCTGCATGAGGCTGAGGATGGCCTCGCACAGCTCGTTGGCGCAGGAGCGGATCGTCTCCAGTTGGATCACCACCCCACGCTGGCGGCAGGATCAGAATCACGCTTCACACCGCCCGCAGCCACGCATGCCGAGTCATGAAGCGCTGTCAGCCGGCTGCACCCTGACGCCATTTTCCGTGTTCATTTTGGTCACGCCGTTTTTGCCCACGATTTGGCGGAGGCGCGGCAAACCGTTGTCCATCCGTTCGTGGCGCGATCGGCAGGTGCCGCATCGAGACCTCTCTTTGGGTTACCTCGCTGAACCGACTGCAAAAGTATTGCCGCTCGTGTTTATGGTTTTACCAAAAATGACTGTTTCCACGCACAGCACGACGTTCCCATGAACGCACAACACAGCCCTAAAGCTCCCTGAAACCTGACTGAAGGAGTAATCTAAGTCTATCAGATGCAAAAGACACGCTGCGGCACAAACAGTGCACAGGAATCTATAAACTTCCCGTTTTGTCTGGATGAGTTTGGTCAAAACACCCGCTCAACGCGCAAAAAAATTCCGCCCACTCATTCAGTGAATGACAAGTTTTTGCTACTGACCGCCAAAGAAGGATCGCGCAACCAATACCGCTCACGCCATTCACTACAAAATCGAATATCAAAGGCGGGTTCTGTAGCGCTGTGTATTCTCGTTGTCTATTTGGCTGGATATTATGCGGGTGGCCAAAAGGAGGCTGCGAACGACCAAGGAAAGAAATTTCGTCCAGGAGCTTCGATGCCAGACATAACCATCCCTGTGTGCGAGCTGATCAAAGTCCCGGGGGGGACCTTTCGAATGGGTGACGCGATTGATGGAATGAAGGACGCAAAACCAATTCAGGTCACGCTGGCCCCGTTCAGGGTCTCAAAATTCGAGATCACGCTGGCGCTATGGGAAAGTGTGAGGCTCTGGGCCAGGCAGCGTGGATACGATGATTTGCCCGAAGGCATTGGAAAGGCAGACAATCATCCTGTCTGTGGCGTCTCCTGGCCAGATGCAATCAAGTGGTGCAACGCGTTTAGTGAATCACAAGGCTTAACCCCTTGTTATTATTCCGACCCGAAGAAATTGAACGTGGCACGCAAAGGAACGGCGGATTTAGGCAACAAGCATGTTGACTGGCAAGCCACTGGCTTTCGTTTGCCGACGGAGGCCGAGTGGGAATTCGCGTCTCGCGGCGGGCTGGAGGGAAAACGCTTTCCTTGGGGAGATCAGATCACACCCGAAGACGCCAACTACCACGCGACTGGAATTGAAGATTATGACAAAAGTCTGCAAAAAGGTTCCTCGGCCATGGTTGCAGGGCCGCCGCCGCTTACGTGTGCGGTTGGAAGTTTTCCTGCCAATGATTTCGGCATTCATGATATGGCGGGCAATGTAGCCGAGTGGTGTTGGGATTTTTATTCCAGCGGACATGACGGAGCAGCTCAGATTCCGATCGAAAATCCGCATGGGCCTGATAAGGGAAGCGATTGCGTCGTGAGAGGAGGCAGTTGGCGTCACCCTGCCACGGAAGCCCGGTGTGCCAGCCGATTTAGCATGCCAGGACTCATGAGCGCGCCTTTTGTCGGCTTCCGGGTCGTGCGCGGCCGTTAAGCTCTCCTGCTTTGAAATTTTTTGACAAGCAGGGCCTGACATCAGGTGGGAAACGGTGGGCAGATTGGAACTGTTTGACCAAGACAACCCCGGATCGCCGCAGGAAAAGGGGCGGAGTGGATTCGCCAAGAACCGAACCAGCCAGATTCATCATTGCCCCATCGGGACGTGCCCCTGGATGCAGGGACGGAATCTTCCTCAGGCTTTCGCAGCCGCCATGTAGCGCAGCACCTTGGCCAGCGTGGCGCGCATGTCCTTGCGTTCGACGATCATGTCCACCAGGCCGTGCTGCATCATGAACTCGGCGGTCTGGAAGCCGGGCGGCAGGTCGGCGTGGGTGGTTTCCTTTACCACGCGGGGGCCGGCGAAGCCGATCATGCATTTCGGCTCGGCGATGATGAGATCGCCCAGGGTCGCGAAGCTGGCGGTGACGCCGCCGGTGGTCGGATGGGTCAAAACGGAGATGTAGGGCAGACGGGCCTCGGCATGGCGGGCCAGGGCGCCGCTGGTCTTCGCCATCTGCATGAGGCTGAGAATGCCCTCGTGCATGCGGGCGCCGCCGGAGGCGGAGAAGACGATGACGGGCTTTTTCTCCGCCGTGGCGGCCTCGATGGCGCGGGTGATTTTCTCACCCACGACGCTGCCCATGCTGGCACCGAGGAAACGGAAGTCCATGATCGCGAGCAGGACGGGGATGGATTCGATGGAGGCGCGGCCGGTGAGAACGGCCTCGGTGAGGCCGGTTTTGGCCTGATAGGCCTTCACCTTGTCGAGGTAGCCCTTGAAACCAAGCGCGTTCACGGAGTCCAGCCCCTTGTCCATCTCCACGAAGGTGCCCTCGTCCACGAGGCTGGCGACGCGCTCGTCGGAGCCGATGGTGAAATGATAGCTGCAGTGCGTGCAGACGCGGAGGTTCTTGGTCAGCGCGTCCTCGAACAGGCTTTCGTTGCACGAAGGGCACTTCGTCCAAAGGCCTTCCGGCATGTCGCGCTTCTTCTCGCCAAGTTCGTCAACGGAGCGTTTTTTGAAAAATCCCATGGTAGGTCTGTGAGTATGGCGCCCTGCAAAGGCGGACCCGAGGGAGCATCTCCCCGGGTGGCATGCCGCAGGAGTTGCCGGGACAAGGACGGCCCGGCTTTCGCTCTGTCAGGCCCGGCCAGCGCCGGACGCGAAAACGAGCCTAGCCGCGTGCAACGGTGATGACCACTACTTTTTCTGCCCCGCCCTCACGCCGCAGCACGCGGGCGCACTCGCTGGTGGTCGCGCCCGTGGTGAAAACATCGTCCACCAGGAGTATGCGCCGGCCTTGCAGGGTGACTTTTTCCTCCCAAGGCCGCGTTTTTCGCAGGGCGAAGGCGCCGCGCAGGTTTTTCAGCCGCTCGTCGCGGTCCAGGCTCGCCTGCGAGTCGGTCTCGCGCATCCGTGAGAGCGCCTGGATGGCGGGGATGCCTGTGAGCCCGCTCAAACGCACGCACAGCTCCCAGCTTTGGTTGAACTCACGGTCCAGTTCCCGGCTGCGGTGCAGAGGCACGGGAACCAGCGCCCATGCGGCGAGATTCTCATCCGCCAGACGCGGGTCCTGCAGAGTGCGTGAAAGCAGCGTTGCCAGCGGAGCGCGGAGCTGGAGACGGCGCTCGTATTTGAACTGGTGGATCATCTCCCGCACCACCCCCTCCGCGCGACAGGCCGCCACGGCGAACTCGAACTCCAGCCTGCGCCCGTCGCAGTTCATACAGCGGAACTCGTTCGTGAAGGCGCCGTCGTAGAACTCGCCGCAGACTTTGCAGTAAGGCGGCTCCATCAGAGGCAGCTCGTCCGCGCAGACCTTGCAGAACCACCCGGGCCGTCCGTCATCCAGCGGTACCTTGCACACGCAGCACAGGCGCGGATAAATCAAATCCACCACGGCTTGCAGCAAAGGATCCACCACGCGGCGCAGGCGCGAAGGAGCAGGCGGACCGGGGAAGGACATGACGGATGCTAAATGCGATTTGAAGCCTGCCAACTGCCGTCCTAAATGCCCCCATGGCACGCATCGGCACTCCTCTTTCCTCCTCCGCGACCAAAGTCATGCTCCTCGGCTCCGGCGAGCTCGGCAAGGAGGTCGTCATCGAACTCCAGCGCCTCGGCTGTGAAGTGATCGCCGTCGATCGCTACGCCAATGCGCCCGCCATGCAGGTCGCGCATCGCAGCCATGTCATCTCCATGCTCGATGGCGAGGCACTGCGCCGTATCGTCGATGTCGAAAAGCCGAACTGCATCGTGCCGGAGATCGAGGCCATCGCCACCGACACGCTGATCCAGCTCGAAAAGGAAGGCTACCGCGTCGTCCCCACCGCACGTGCCGCGAAACTCACGATGAACCGCGAAGGCATCCGCCGCCTCGCCGCCGAGGAGCTCGGCCTCAAGACCTCGCCCTACGTCTTCGCCGCCACCGAGGAGGAGTTCCGCGCTGCGATTGAAAAAATCGGCATGCCCTGCGTCGTGAAGCCCATCATGAGCAGCTCCGGCAAAGGCCAGAGTGTCGTGAAAAAGAAGAGCGACATCGCCAAATCCTGGCAATACGCCCAGGAAGGCGGCCGCGCCGGCAAGGGCAAGGTCATCGTCGAAGGCTTCGTCGAGTTCGACTACGAGATCACCATGCTCACCGTGCGCCATGTCGGTGGCACCTCCTTTTGCGCGCCGGTCGGTCATACGCAGATCAAAGGCGACTACCGCGAGTCCTGGCAGCCGCATCCCATGTCGAAAAAAGCGCTCAAAGCCGCCGAAAAGATGGCCGGAGCCATCACCGAGGCCCTCGGCGGTCGCGGACTCTTCGGCGTCGAAATGTTCATCAAAGGCGACGACGTCATTTTCAGCGAGGTTTCGCCCCGTCCGCACGACACCGGCCTCGTGACGCTCATCTCGCAGGATTTGAGCGAGTTCGCTCTCCACGTCCGTGCCATCCTCGGCCTGCCGATTCCGAACATCCACCAGCACGGCCCCAGCGCGAGCTGCGCCGTGCTCGTCGCGGGAGAATCCTCGCAGGTGCAGTTCGGCAAACTCGACAAAGTCCTCGCCGAGCCCGACACGCAGATCCGTCTCTTTGGCAAACCGAATGTCAGCGGCCAGCGCCGCATGGCCGTCACGCTCGCCCGCGCCAAGAACATCAACGAAGCCCGCGCCAAGGCCCACCGCGCCGCGAAGGCGATGCAGATCCGGCTGTGACACATTTCGTGATTGCTTACGGCAATCCGATCATGGTAACACATCGTCATGCCCGCCACCGCTCACCTGAGCCATCTGATCAAACTGCTGGACGACGACTCCGAGGTCGTGCGTCAGGCAGTGGCGCAGGAGCTGACCGTCATGCGCCGCGAGCTGCCACGGCACATCGAGCAGTTGGAGACGCCGCTGAGCGCGGATGAGGAGCGTCTCGTGGCGAAGATGCTCGAACCAGCCCGCCGCCTCGAGCTCGAAGAGACTTGGATGCGCTGGCGCTGGATGGACGGGCCGGACGCGCAGCTTGAGGAGGGTCTGAGCCAGCTTTCCGCCTTTCTGAACGGCTGGAAGACGCAGTCCGCCGACCTGCCAAAGCGTCTTGATGCCCTCGCTGAAGAGGCCTTTGCCGAAAAAGGCCGCATGGACGCGCATGAGCTCGCGCAGTGGCTCTTCGCCTCGCACGGCGGCGTCACGCGCTTCCGTGGGAACAGCAAGGACTACTACTCCCCCGCGAACAGCAACCTGTTCTGGGTGCTGGACACCGGCCTGGGCAATCCGATCAGCCTCTGCTGCCTCTACCGCCTGCTGGGTCATCGTTTCGGCCTCGAAATCGAAGGCTGCAACTTCCCCGGCCATTTCCTCTCCCGCGTGGCGTATCGCGAGCAAACGTGGCTGGTCGATTGCTTCAACCGCGGCCGCTTCATGCTGGCCGCCGACGTGGCCAAACACCATCCCGCCGCGAATCCCGGCATGGAGGACCTCATCCGTGAGTCCGCCACCGCCGACGCCACGCTGCTGCGCATCCTGCGCAATCTCGACGACGCCTACGAGCGCCTCGGCCTCATGCCGGAGCGCCAGTTTATGCGCCGCCTCGCGGTGAAGCTGATGGAGGATTAAGGCTTCGCGATCTCCTTTTCCCACGCGGCGAACTCCGGCGAGGCGAGGAATTCCTTGAACTGCGCGTCATCCTCCAGCGACTTGCGGTCGAGCACCACGCCGCTGCCGCGTTTGAAGGCGCGCAGCTCCTCCACGAGCGCGGGATAGTCCTTCTGCTCCACGCGGATGGTGAGGCGCGCATCGACCGCGTCATACAGATCGGGCTCCTCCTGCTGGGCCTCGTTCGCCAGTTTCAGCGCGCCCTCGTAGTCCCTCATCATGCGCCGGGTGTTCGCCTGAAGCACCTTCAGATACGGATCGCCGCCGATGACCTTCTGCACCCGCAGGATGCTGGCCTCGGCCTCCGCCAGGTTGTTGTCCAGGAAATGCAGGTCGATCAGCAGCAGGTCGGTGGTGCTGTCCTTGCCGAGGATGTCCGGTGCGGAGCGCAGCGCCTCCCGGTAGGCGGCGTCATGCTTACCCTCCTCCGTGCCGTTCAGCGCCATGAGCGCCTGCATGCGCAGCATGAAGAACATCCGGTGCGCGCGATACTTCTGCGGCAGACCGTCGCAAAGGCGGAGCGCCCCGGCGAAATCACCGGACTTCATCAACTCGCCCCCGCTTTTCAGGCGGTCGATCATCTCATTGTCGAAATTCGCCGCCCCGAACCACGCGGCCACCTTTCCCGCGCCGGAGTCCGGGAGCATCGTCGCCATCAGGTTGCGCATCTCGTCGGAAAGGTAGCTGGCATACATGTAGGTGAACATGTCCACCGCGCGAAAGCCGCCGCCCTGCGGCCGGGCGATGATGTCCACGTAATTCACGCCGCCGTCTTCCGGCTTCAGACGCAGCACCACGGCGGGGAAGCCGTCGCGCTCGCGCACACGCAGGGCCGTGACCTCGTTGCCCATGAGGTTCCGCAGCCAGCCGCCGGGATGCTTCATCGCGCCGTTCATAAAGCCCTTCCGCATGTCCGCCGCCTGGGGAAAGCCGGCTGTGCGCGCGTCGAAGACCCGATCCGCCAGACCATCGGGATCGAGCAGGCTCTTCACCTTCGCGTCGTCACCGTCCGTCAAAGCCTCCGCCAGCGCGTCGCCAAACACCTGGAGCGCCTCTTTCTGTTCCGCAGTGAGCGGCGGGGGAGGCTGCGCGGCCTTGGCCTGCTTCGCCTTCGTTTCCTCCGCCAACTTCTGCAATTGCTGGAAGGCGGGAACCGCCAACGCGGCCAGCACCGCCAGCAGCAGCACCACCGCACCCACGACGATCAGCACGATCACGCCCGTGCCCATTCCTTTCCGCTGCGGCGGCAGCGCAGGCGGTGGATTCGGCAGCGGCGGCGGGAGATGAGGCGAATTCATGACCGCACTCTGAGGCAAAGCGCTGCGTTCTGGCAAGTGTTCCTCTTCACGGCGGCGAGAAACTCACAGAAACCGCCGCAGGATAGGCAGCAGCTCCTCCACCGTCGGCTCCGGCCAGAGTTTGCGATCCGTCATGAGGGCGGTGTCGAGGGCGCGGTGCTCGGGCCAGTCCGGCTCCGTGGGAATCTGCGGGATGACCTGGGCGAGGATGGCCTTCGCAGCGGCGACGTTGGCATGCAGGTGGCCGATGACGGACTCGGCGGTGACGGCTTCCTCCTCGATCTTCCAGCAGTCGTAGTCCGTGATCATCGCCAGCGTGGCGAGGGCGATCTCGGCCTCGCGGGCGAGCTTGGCCTCCGGCAGGTTCGTCATGCCGATGACATCGAAGCCGAGCTGGCGGTGCGCGTTCGACTCCGCCCGCGTCGAGAAGGCGGGGCCGTCCATGCAGACGTAGCTGCCGCCGTTGTGGACCCGGCGGCCCTGGGCGACACAGGCGTCATGCAGCAGGGCGCGCAGCTTGTTGGAGATGGGATCGCCAAACGCGACGTGGGCGACGATGCCGCGGCCGAAGAAGGTGTGCTGGTCACGGCGGCTGGTGCGGTCGAAGAACTGGTCCGGCAGCACGATGTCACGCGGGTGGTATTGCTCCTGCAAACTGCCCACGGCGGTGACGGCGATGATCCAGCGCACGTTCAGGCTGCGCAGCGCCCAGAGATTGGCGCGGTGATTCAGCTCCGTGGGCAGGATGCGGTGGCCTTTGGCATGCCGTGGCAGGAAATAAACACGGCGTCCGGCCAGCGTGCCCGTGACCAGGGCATCGGACGGCGGACCGAACGGGGTCTGCACCGTGATCTCCTCGCGGCCTTCGAAACCTTCGAGGTCGTAAAGGCCGGAACCGCCGATGATGCCGATGGCAGGAGGATTTTCACTCATGCGGCAGGGTAAAAGGCACGAGGGCTGCTTCAACCAGCTTCATCCCGTCATCCGAAATTGTCACCCTTGCCAAAGATGAACAGAAAGCGCGAAAGTCCCGTCTGAAATGCGCCGTTTGAGCCAAGGTCCGTTGTCATGAAAGTTCATCGTCTTCATTTGTCCCTGCTTTTTGCCCCGCTGCTCGCCTCCTGCTCGATGCCGGACATGTTCGCATCGACCACGCCGCACAAGATCAGGCTGAAGGACGGCCGCGAGGTGATTTGCTCCGGACAGCCGGAGTATCAGGAGAAGACGGGCTACTACCGCTACCGCACGCCGGACAAGCGCGAGGCGGTGATCCGCGCGGACGAGGTGGCGGGAATCTCGGGCCGTGGCGCGTGACATGCGCCCGCTGGTGCTCGCCTCCGCCTCGCCACGTCGCGTCGAACTTCTGCGAGGAGCAGGCTTTGATTTCGAAATCTTCGTGCCGCAGGTGGAGGAGGCGCACGACCCGGCCTTGACGCCGGAACAGCTCACGGTCGAAAACGCACGACGCAAAGCGATGGCAGGCAGCCTCGCCAAACCCGGCGCGCTCGTGCTCGGCGCCGACACGCTCGTTTATGTCGATGGCGAACCTCTGGCGAAGCCGGCGGACATGAACGAAGCGCTGGCGATGGTGCGCCGCCTCTCCGGCCGCGCTCATGAGGTCTGCACCGGCGTTGCGCTTGCCTGCGACGGCAAGGTCGAGCGCGAGCTGCATGTCATCACGCATGTGACCTTCAAACCGCTCACGAATGAGGTGATTCGCGAATACCATTCCAAGGTGAACCCGCTCGACAAGGCGGGCGGCTACGGCATCCAGGCCTGCACGGACATGATCCTGGAGCGGATGGAAGGCTCGTTCACGAATGTGGTCGGCCTGCCGGTGGAGGAGGTGACCCAGGCGTTGCGTGAACTGCAAAACTGAGCGCCTCAGCGCAGTAGATTTTTCCGTCCGCTGTCCGCCTCGAACATCCGCGCTTCAAGAAAGCTCCACCATCGTCCCGCGGGTCACGCCAAGCTGGCTCTGGGCCTTCAAATCGCGCCAGATGTCCTGTTCGTCGCGTTTCCCGGCCAGAAGCTCCTGATAAGCACGCAAAACCTCGGCGGATGCCGCTTTGTCCTCCTCCAGCAACTCAACGCGGAAGCAGCGCAGGCCATAATCCCGCAGCTCGGAGAAGAACTGGGCTCCTGTCTGCGCCACGGCATTGAACAGCGTGTTCCGGCAGCCCACATCGGCCTTCAGCGGATGCGCCATGCCCACGCGGTCACGCAGATGCACGCGATGCTTCTCGCACGGGCGGCCGCAGTTGGTGAAGTCGGTGCCGTTGCTCAAGAATGCGGCGAACGCGCAGTGCTCCATGTGAAACATGGGCATGTGCTGGTGCAGCGTCAGCTCGAACCACGACGGCGGGGCCGACGCCAGCAGATCGACGACCTGCTCGATGTTCAGGTCGTAGCTGATCGTGAGCCGCTCCAGGCCGGTCTTTTTCAAAATCTCCGCCGTGAGCGGATTCGCCACGTTCAGTGAGAAATCGCCGGTCACCGGCATGCCTTCGTCGCGGAAGAAGGCGATGGCGCCGAGGTTGCGAATCAGAACGCCATGCGGCTCCGCACGCTGGATGAGCTTGAAGAAGCCCGCCTCGCCGGACTTCTGGATGCGCGGCGTTGCCAGCCAGACTTCAGACCTGTCGCTGCTGGCCTTGATGTGCTTCACCAGGTCCGCGTAAAGCCGGATGTCCTCGAAATCGAGGTAGAGACGCGGCACGCCCGCTTCGAGCGCCGCATCGATTTGATCCCGCGTGCGGCAAAGCGCGAACATCTGGAGCGGCGACGAGTCGTCGCCCTTGCCGCGTGAAGGCATGAGGGATTCGAGCGTGACCGTGCTTATCACTGGTTCTTTGGGCGACGGGTCGTCACCACTCCATGAAGCGATGAGCTCACGCCGCATGCGGTTCAATTCGCTCACCGGCAGAATGACCTCGCCTTCAACGTCGAACTGTACAGAGCCAAGCTCGAACTCCGTGCCGCCGAGGCGGCTGAATTGGTCGATGAAAGCAGAAGGTGTCAGCGGCCGCTTCATCGCGGCCTGCAGCGGCATCGCCGAATCGATGGTCAAATCACCGCAGCGCACGCGCAATGGCTCGCCTGACTTGCCGGTCACGATCAAATCGAGCTTGGACTGCTTGCGCACCGGAATCTCGCCTTCAAACGACTGCCTCAAGGCTCGATTGAGCGCAGGATCGCTCGTTTTGAAGACGCGCGTGCCCACCGGAATGGCCTCCATGCGCAGATGGCCGTGACGGAAGCTCAGACGGCTGCCACGCATCTCGTAAATGCTGCCGCCCTGCTCGTCGTTCGTGTTCTTGAGGTTCTCAAACACAACGCCATCGCCCGGTTTCATCGCGAGATGCAGCGAATCAAGCTCCAGCGTGTCCGCGTCGATGATTCGCGTCACCGAACCGACATAAGGTCCGCGTTTCTTGCCGTAGTAAGCGCCGACGAGTTCCTGATGATTCACGCCGTGCATCCAGCCGGTGGAAAGACCGCGTGAGAAGGTCATTTCGAGCGCATAGCGGTCATCTTCCGTCGCCGGAGCCGGTTTTCCTGCCAGGGCGCGGTCAATCGCCGCACGATACACCTGCGTCACCGCTGCCACGTATTCCGGTGTCTTCAAACGCCCTTCAATTTTGAAGCTGCGGATGCCCAGCTCGATCAGGCGCGGGATTTCATCGACTGCGGCGAGATCCTGCGGCGAGAGCAGGTAGCGCTTGTCACCAAGGTCACGCTGCTCGCCATCGACGATCATTTCATACGGCATGCGGCAGGCTTGGGCGCACTCGCCGCGATTCGCGCTGCGACGACCCACCGATTCACTGGTGAGGCATTGGCCGGAGTAAGCGACACACAGGGCACCGTGGACGAAGACTTCGAGCGGCACGTGCGCGTCCTTGAAGCGCTCCAGCTCACGCATCGAGAGCTCACGAGCAAGCACCGCCTGGTCGATGTCGAGCTGCTTGGCAAATTCGAGCCCTTCAGGCGACGTGATCGTCATCTGCGTGCTCGCATGCAGTCGCAGATTCGGCGTGAGCGCCTTCACCATGCGCGCGAGCCCGAGATCTTGCACGATCACGGCATCCACACCGCTGCTTTCGAGCAAACGGAGCTGTGTTTCGGCATCGGGCAGCTCCTTGGTGAAG
>Ga0315900_10004432_pt1 | contig 19802 bp, 13 predicted proteins | sample LakEriMetagenome_FD_203521 | JGI IMG/M metagenome (GOLD analysis project Ga0315900, IMG submission 203521) | Freshwater fungal communities from buoy surface, Lake Erie, Ohio, United States - Buoy 12 MA114 | ecosystem: Environmental > Aquatic > Freshwater > Lake > Lake biofilm | place: USA: Lake...
CATGAAGCGGGTGAAAAAGTCCACGAGACCATCCTCCAGACCGCGGTGAAGCCCATCCAGGTCCAGCTCGCCCTCCTCCTAGCCAATTACCAGCCCGCCACCCTCGGCATCCTCGAAAAACTCGATCCCACACAAGAGCGCCCCTACCAGGACAAGGACACGGAACCCGTAAAACCCGGCGCCAACCGACTCCACATCCGCTGCGAGTGGAAAGAGGGTGACAAAACCAAAAACGTCCCGCTCTCCGACTTCATCCAGAACAGCGAAACCCGCAAAACCCCGCCTGATCTCGACACCTGGATCTTCAACGGCTCCCGCATCGACTCGGATGGCTTCGCCGCCGAAATCACCGGCTGCATCATCTCCACCTATGTGGACCGCACCGCCATCATCAACTCCCCCGCCAAAGGCAACCACCGCGACGACCTCTGGATCAGCATGCCGGACAACATTCCGGCGGAGGAGACGAAAGTGACGCTCATCATCACGCCCGCGAAGTAGCGCTGGTCAAGAAGTGGTCAAGCCAGTCAAGGCATGGTCAAGAATCGTCCGGCCTCGGCCACCTTGACTTCTTGATCGTTGACGCCGCCAGCTTCTGGCCTCCTGTTCCTCTATTATGAAAAACCCGGCCTTCCTCCTCATTCTTGGCACCGTCTCCGCATTCGGTCAGGCCGCCACCCAGGCGCCACGCAACGAGTCCCTCAAGCAGGAAGTCCGCCTCAGCGTCGAGCGCGGCCTCAACTTCCTCCGCTCCAAGCAAAATCCGCAAAGCGGCCAGTGGGGCGAGGCCGAGCCCGTGGCCATTACCGGCTTGGCCATGACCGCATTCATGCTCGATCCCGGTCGCAAGCCCGCTGGTCCCGTCCCTGCCGAAGTCGAAAAAGCCACCCGCTACCTCATCAGCAACGCCAAGCCCGACGGTTCCATCACCATCAAGGCACGCGCCACCTACAACACCGCCATCGCCCTCACCGCGCTGCTTTTGAACAACAAGCCTGAAAACGAGGAGGTCATGCTCAAGGCACGGCGCTACCTCGTTACTCGCCAGCTCGACCTCGACGAAAAAGGCAAGAACGACAATCCCACCGATGGCGGCATCGGCTACGGCGAGGAAAAAGCCACCCACGCCGACCTCTCGAACACCACCTTCGCCCTCGAAGCCCTCTACTACGCCCAATCCCTCCTCGCTGATAAAGGCGACGCCGCCAAAGGCGAGCCCCAGCTCAACTTCGGTGCTGCCATCGACTTCATCCAGCGCTGCCAGAACCGCCCTGAGAGCAACAAGTCAAGCTGGGTCAGCAAAGACCCCAAAGACGCCGGCGGCTTCATCTACAACCCCACCGAAACCCGCGGTGCCAAGGTCGAAAACCCCGACGGCACCATCTCCCTCCGCAGCTACGGCAGCATCAGCTACGCCGGCCTCCTCAGCTTCATCTACGCCGGCCTCGACAAAAACGACCCCCGCGTCAAAGCCGTCATCGAATGGATCAGTGCGAACTACAGCGCCGACGAAAACCCCGGCCTCGGTGCCCAGGGCCTCTACTACTACTACCACACCCTCAGCAAGGCCCTCAGCATCGCGAAGATCGACTTCATCAAGACCAAGGACGGCAAGCTCATCGACTGGCGTGCCGACATCACGCAAAAGCTCCTCAACCTTCAAAAAGGCGACGGCTCCTGGGCCAACTCCGAAGGCCGCTGGATGGAAAGCGACCCCGTCCTCACCACCAGCTACATCCTGATGGCCCTGGGGCGGATTCATCAGACCCTCTGAGCATTGTAGTCCCGGCTTCAGCCGGCTCAGGAGCGCGGACGCCCTCGTCCGCAGCCCCAGGAAATGAAAATGGGCAGACAAGACGCCGGCCATTCGCCACTCTGCCCCATTCACAGTTTTGAGTTTTTCCATCTATGGGATGGAAACACGACTCACTCCGCAAACTCCGAGTAGTGCCTCCGCTTCGGAGCCTCCGTCACCAGCGCCTTCTGCTTCCACAGCGTCGCCTGATGAAAATCCTTCTCGCAGCCGGTGCCGTCCTGGTAGCACTTTGACAGGTTTTTCATCGCCTCCGGCACGCCGGCCTCGGCGGCGGCCTTGAGCGCGGTGAAGCCCGTTTTGCGCTCGCGAGTCGTGTTGCCGTGGTTCAGGAGCGCCATCGCGGCCAGGTGCTTCGCGGGCGGATGCTTGTCCGCCACGCGGGAGAGCGTGTCATACACGTCCTGCCAGAGCGAAGGATCCGCCTCCGCCTTCCGCCACAGCAGATGCGCGCCCAGATATGCCTCCAGCGGATGTTTTGACCGCGCCATGAAGGAAAGCGCCAGCGCGCCCGCCTTTTCAAAGTCCTGCGGCGCGCCGCGCCCCTGAAACAACGCCTCCGCATAATAAAACCGCGCGTCGCGCCGCTTCCCGGCCTCGAACGCCTTCGCATACAGCGCCAGGCCGCGCTTCTCATCCCGCGAGTAGCCGTAACCCGCCATCAACAGATGCCCTTCCAGCAGCATGGCGGAGACAGAACCCAGCTCCGCGAGCTGATGCACCGGCGCGGACCACGCCGCGTCCAGCCACCGCCCCTGATTGAAAAACTCGCGTGCCATGCGGTCGCACAGCTTGTCCGCGAACGGCCGCCAGAACTCCTCCTGCGGGAACGTCATCGCGGTGTTCAGGATCAGCGACAGCAGCGGCTTGAAATCCTGCGTCTCATCCAGGCCTCGCATCTTTTCGAGAATCTCCAGCCGTGTCTCCTCCACCTGCTCCGCCTTCGTAAACGCCGGTTTCAACTCTCTCAGCGACTCCGCGCTCACAAAATGGCCGCCCGAAGGCAGCAGCTCCTTGATCTCAACCTCATCGCACGCTCTCACCACGCGCCAGCCCGCCTCCTCGCGCTCCACCTCGCACGTCAGCACGCCCGCGCCGCGTGCTATGCGCTCGCCGCGTTGCAGCTCGAACTGAAACGGCTGCGCCACCTCGATGTGTTCGAAACTGGCCAGTTTTGTCTTGGCTCCATCACTCACGCTGATGCGCCGCAGCGGCCACAGCGCGCGCATCTGCTCCTCGGTGCGCAGCAGCGCCTCCATCGCCGGCTTCTCCTGCGTGAAATAACGTTTCGGACGCACCGAGACGTGATCCAGCAGCGTCGCCACGGAAACCTCGTTCCACGAGCGCACGAAACCCGCCACACACTCCAGCGCCTCCTGTCTCGCAGCCAGTTTCACCGTCGCGCGGCGCTCTCCAGCCGCCCTCGCCTTCTCGTAGGCCGCCAGCGCGAGATCGAGGTCTTTTTCCGCGCCGTGCCCTTGCTCAAAGCGTTCCCCCAGCGGCATCCATGCGCTCGCCTCACCGAGTTTCGCGGCGAATTCGAGATGCTGGAACGACTCCGCGTTGTAGCGCCCCATGTTCAGCGGATTTTCCACCGCCTGCACCAGCTCGGCCAGCGCCTCGCGCGATCCTCCCTCCGCCGCGCCGCGCAGAAGAAAAACCGCCTCCTCGCCCAACTCACCCGAGGCCAGGAAGGACAAGGCCAGCTCGCGCATCGCCGTCACATTTCCCTCCTCCGCCAGCGGCATGAGAAAGTGCGCCGCCAGCATCGGCATGCCTGCCTGCCGCAAATCAGCAGCAGCCTCGATCATCTCAGCCGCGGACCATTCCCGTGTTTGGAAATCCTGCGGTGCCACGACGGCGGACGGTGCGGATGCAATCGGCATGCCATCCAGATAATCCTGCCAGTAAAAAATCCCGCCGATCATCAATCCGCAGATCAACAGGCCCGCAAACACCAGCGCCGAGGACGACTCCTCCGCCTCGGCCTTCGCTTTCGGCACTCCCGTTTTCATTTCGCTCAACGACGCGGCTTCAATAGCCTCCTGCGTCGCCTCGACCTCGATGCGCGGACACTCCCGCCTGCTTTCATCAGCATCCAGAACCACCTCCCCCACCCTCTCGCCAGCGCGCAGACGCACGGCCGTGGGTTGCAGGAGATAATCGCGGCGATTCGCACGCACGGCGTTTGCCGCCTCGAAAGCCGGCTCTTCACACACGACTCCTGCGGCAGGCTCGGCTTCCGGTTTCTCTTTCTCATCCAGCACAGGTGGCTCCTCGCCCTCCGCCACGAGGCTGAAGGTGATCTCCTCCGCCCCAATGCCGAAGCGGAACGGCGTCTCGACCTCCAAATCGAGCCCGTAAACCCCGTTCACCGTGAACCAAGCCGCCTGGGCCGCGCGCTGGATGCGAAACCGAGTCTCCCCCACCCGCCGCAGCACACAGTGTCTCGGCAAAATCGCCGCGCCATCCAGCACGATGTCACACTCCGGCGCACCGCCTAGTGCGATGCAAGCGTCGGGCGGACAGGCCAGCTCATGCAGGCCTTCAGCGCTGTGCAGTCTCAAAACCGTGGACGACATCGGCGCGGATTATGATGATCCGCGCGGAGGCGTCGAGCCTTCATTCCGGCAAAGAATCTCGGAGGGCTTTACTTTCCAGCGCCCAGTTCCTTGTAGTAGCGCTTCACGAGATCGCGGAACTCCGCTGGAACAGGATCGCGGTCCACAGGCGCGAGATTTTTGCCGGCATCCTTCTTCGAGAGCTCTTCAACAACGCGATCCCGCAGTTCCATCAGCGGAGCGGTGATGCGCTGGTTCAAAACGGCCACCTGTGGCGCTTCGTTGCTGCGTTTGAGGTCGATGCGCAGCTCGCGGGCACGGTCGAGGATCTTCGCGGCCTCGTTGCGCAGTTCGGGATTGTTGAGAAGCTCCTCCACATTGCGCAGGCGGTCGCTCCAGCGATCATAGCCGTCGCCGGTGAAGACATTCGTGTCCGGCTCCTCCTTGGAATCTTCAAAAAACAACGCCTCAGGCACAGCGCCTCCGGCGATCTGCGGGCGGGAACGGTCATTGTCCGAATCACGACCCGTCGTGGGACCGCCAGGATCGAAATTGTTGTTGCGGTTGTTGTCATCGGAGCGCGGACGCCCTCGTCCGCTTTGATTGGGATTGTTCGCATCTGCGGTCTGCGGCTGGCCTTCGCCACGGCCCCTTCCTGGTTGGTTGCCGGGTTGCTGCCCCTTCTGGCCTGGCTGCTGCCCGGGTTGTTCACCGTTCGGCTGCTGTGAGGAAGCCTGCTGCATGCCCTGACCTTGTTGTCCGGGCTGTTGTCCTTGTTGTCCGGGCTGTTGCCCCGGTTGATTGCCGTTGGGTTGATGCGCAGAAGCCTGCTGCTGCCCTTCCTTGCCTTGCTGGCCTTTGCCCTCGCCGGGTTGTTCACCGGGCTTTTGACCTTGCTGGCCCTCGCCGGACTGCTGGCCTTTTTCGGCCATCTTGGGCTCCTGGCCTTCGCCCTGTCCCTGACCTTTCTCGCCAGGTTTTTGGCCTTGTTCTCCTGGTTTTTGCCCCTGCTGGCCTTCACCGGGTTTTTCGCCATTTTGGGCGGTCTTGGAATCTTGCGGCGGTCCTTGGCCTTTTCCGGTTTCTCCGGGCTTTTCGCTTTGTTCGCCGGGTTTTTGGCCTGTGGCGGCCGTTTTGTCCGACGGGTCGGACTTGTCTGACTTGTCGGACGCTTGCTGGGCTTTCTCTTGACCCTCTTGGCCTTTCTGACCGCCCGCCTGCTCCTGCGCTTCCTGGATGAGCTTATCCAGTTCGTTCTTCGCCACACGCAGAGCCTCGCTTTCACTGCCCAGCACACTCTCGGCGGCTTTCTCGACGCCCTTTTGCAGTTCCTCCACTGCATTGGCTGCTTTGCGTTCAGCGTCTTTGGCTTCAGCAGCGCTGCCGTAGCGCAGTTGGTCGCGGGTTTCTTGAAGATTCTCCTCCAAACCAGCGGTCTGCGCTTTGCGCACGGCGTCGTAGAGATTCTTGTGCAGCAGCGGCTCGCTCTGCTCTGACTGCTCGCTGAGCTGGCGCATGTTGTTGAGGAGTTTTTCGACGTTCTCCTGCTGCTCGGCCACCTGCCGGCTCTGCGCTTGGTTTTGCAGGCTCTGGGCGATGTCGCTCTCGGCGGGCTTCTGGTTTTCGAGCGCTTCACTGATCTTCTTCTGAGTCTCTGCGGCCTGCTGGGCCTGCTGGCGGAGCTGCTTCATCTCGTCGGCGAATTTCTTGCTCGTCTTCTGGCGAAAATCCTCCTGCATCTGCTCCAGCTCGCGTTGCGCACGAGTGGCGGAATTGGCGGCGTCGGTGAGTTGCTGCTCTTTGAGTTTTTCGGCGGCTTCGTTCACCTGCTCGCGAGTTTTTTCGAGCTGTTCCTTCGCCTCGGCCATGTTTTGCGCGTTCTCCGGCTTTTCCATGCGCTCTTTGAGATCGTCGAGATCGCTGAGAAGCTGTTCCTGCTCGGCCTGCAAACGCTTGAGCTGATTTTCGAGCTCCTGTTTCTCCTCCTCGGTCTTCGCTTTGGCGAGCTGGTCTTGCAGCTCTTTCATTTTCTCCGCCAGCGCCTCCTGACGGCGGGCGAGCTCTTTGAGGCGATTCAACACCTGCAGGTTCTCCTGCTGCTCGGCTGTCTGTTCTTCTGTCGCGGCTTTCTCTTCTTCGTAGCGCTGCTCCTGCTGCTTCATTTCGAGATCCATGAGCTGGTTCTGCTTCTGGCTCTCGCTGCCTGACATGGCCTGCTGCGGCTGGTTCTGGCGCATGACCTGATGCTCGCGGCTCTGCGCGCGGTGCAACCATTCGAGCGCGGTCTGCTCAAACGTGAGCGCTTGGTTCAAAGGCGAACGTTTTTTCTCGGCGGAGGCCTGTTGGAGCGGCGGCTGGGCGTCTTTGAGAGATTTCCAGGCTTCGGTGAGCGCCTGTTTGACCTCCGCATCCTCGGCCTCCTCCATGCCTTCTTTGATCTGCTCCAAGGCGATGCCGACGGACTCATGCACCACGTCGATGTCAGGAGTGGCCGCCTCAATCACACGTCCGGCATTGGTGTCGCGGATGATCTTCCAGGTGGCGTTGACGATCTGCTTCACGAGATCGACGAGCTTATCACTTTGGGCCTTTGGTTTGCCCGGCTCGCTAGGCGGGGCCTCCATCTCACGGAAGATGTCCTCGAAGTGGCGAATGTCGGCGAAGAACATGTCGCTCATGCTGCGACGAACCTCGCCCTTCGGTCCGGTGTCCTCGGCCCAGAGGTAGTAGCTCACAAGCTGCCGTGGCTGGGCGTTTTCCTTCTCCAAAGTCAGCTCGGCGCGCACGTCCTGCTTCTTCTGCGGCGCGGTGACGGGATGCTTGAAGATGACTTCCTTGCTGTTGCCATTGATACTGAACACCGCGCCGCTTTTCGTCACGCCGAGGTCATCGGATACTTTGGCCTCGACGGGAAGCTCCTGAATCGACGACACCTGGATGTCGCGCTTCGGAAAAACGACCTCGATCTTGGCGAGCTGGTTGGATTGAACGGTGACGTTGAACCACGGCGGGTTTTTGTTCGCACGCTCGGCTTCATCAACCAGATGCAGTCGATATTTCTGCGATTTCTCGGCGATGATAACGCCTTCGAGCAGCGTGGCATCATCCGTAGAGGGCGTGAGCGGGATGATCGTCTTGTCTTCGCCGAAAAGCTCCGCCGCCGTGAGGTGCGGGGCAAACGGATCGGTCTTCGCGGTAATGGCGGCGATCAGCGGCTTGTTGACCTTGATCTTCCACACGATCTTCGAGCCTTCGAGCGCGGTGACCTTCTGAGTGTTCTTGATCTCCTTGACCAGGAGCTTCGTGTAGTCGGGCGGCGTGACGATCACATCGCTGCGGACAAGCGCGGGATAATCGAAGACGGTGAGCGTGTGCTGCTGGGACTTTTGGTTGGCGAACTCGACGTGGTATTTCGTGTCCCGCTCCACCTTGTTGATGAAGCCGCCAAAGACCTGACCATCGACCGTGAGGCGCATTGGCAGTTGGTCGCGGACTTTCCCATCAGCCTCGCTGACGACGAGAACGGCGTCTGCGGGCACGGGGCCATCGAAGCGCGCTTCAATGATAAGGCGGCTGCCGCGCTCGACCTCGGCATCGCCGGGCGTGAGAGTGACTTTGAAGTCGGTGGGAGCGGCGGGAGCTTCCGCCTTATGTTTTACGACTTCTGATTTATGACTTGGGGAATGGAGGCGCAGGGCGATGTCGGTGACGAGGAAGGCGATGACGGCGGTCCAAGCGGTAGCGAGGGCACGCGTGTAGGGCTTGTTCGCGACGGTGACGGGCCAGTTCTGCGTGGCAGCGCGGGCAAGTGTGTGATCGATCAGGCGCTCGTGCAGGAAGCTGGTCGACTGGTCGGCTTGCGGCTCATGGTCGATGGCGGTGAGCAGCAGCGAATCGAGCGTGGGATGCTTTTGCTCGATGATGCGGGCGATGTCACGGTCGCTCCACAGGTTCCGGCGGCCTTTGAAAAACGCAATGATGCCCAACGCGATTAGCGCGAGCATGGACCAGCGGTCGAAGCGCTGCGGAATCGCGTGCCCGTTCAGCATGGCGAGCAGGAACGCCCCGCGCACCAGGACGCCGATCAAAAAGACCACTGCCATGTGGCGGAGCAGACGTGCGCGACGCAAGGCCTCCCGGACTTCCGAAATGCGAGCTTCGAGGATGGTGCGTGCGATCATGGTGGTGAATTACGCGGTTTGAACTGAAGCGCTCTGCCTTGAACGGCCTGCCAAGGCTGTTTCGAGCAAAAGGACGGCCAAAAGGGTGACCAAGAACCACCACCAGAGATTCTGGCGTTGTTCGGTGTCGGTGGAAGTGAGGCGCTGGTCGGTGGTTTCGCTGGCGGCGGAGGTATCAGAGGTGCTGGCGAGCTTGATGCCGTATTCGGCGAGCTTTTGCGGCTCCAGAGGCAGGAGGCGGCCTTCGTCGGGCGGAAGGTTCACGGCGATGGTTTGGGTGTGCGCGGTGCTTTGGACCTTGTGAAGGCCGATCTGGCTAGTGGTGAAGGATTCGCCGGGTTTGAGGCTGTGCGTTTTGTTTTCGGGGTCGGTGATGCTGTGGGCCTGTATGGCGTCGAGTGGCAAAGCATCGCCAACGAGCAGCGTGGCCGCTGGATCATGGCTGAAGCCGGCGGCGGCGAGCCAGCCGTAGAGGAGCGGAACAAATTTCGTGCTGAGGGCGAGCTGGCTATCCGCTGGATGCCAGCCGGAGGCGAGGACGATGAGCGTGCCTTTGCCGATGCGGGCGCTGAGGATCGCAGGATGGCCGTTGTCGAAGGTGGCGAGTGTTTCGAGACCGGAGGTGCGGGCAGGAGTGCCCGCATCACGGATGACGCGATGTTTCCAGAAGCGGAGTTTGGTGAAATCGCGGAGTTTGGGATCGGCGAAGGGTTTGAGCAGCGGATGGTCAGTTTTGACCTCAGCGAGCATGCGATACTCGTCGCTGGTGTCGGCGGTGACAGTGAGGTCGAGGCCGGTGAGCGTTTTGATCAGTGTGGCATCCGAGGGCACAGTGACGAGGAACCCGCCGCGCTCGAGGTAGTTGCGCAGGCCGTCAGCGGGAGCGCTGCCGACGATGAAAAGGATGTCGGGGGGCTGGGCGGGCAGTTTTTCGTCGGCGGTGAGCACCGGCGCGAGCGTGGCGGTGGGCTGGAGGGCGCGGGCGAGGTAGTAGAGCGGCGACGAGGCTTCGTCACGTGTGGCGTCTTGGCCGAGGAAATGGATGCGCACGTTGCGCGGCTGTGGCGGGGCGATGAAGATGCGGTTGTCGAAGTCGTGGGTGTCGCCGGTGAGGGTGAGCGTGGTGGCGTTCGTCGAGTTCGGCGGTGCGGTGAGGATGCGGGAGGCTCCGGGCGGGATCTGGGCGTTGATGGCGTCGGATTTGGGTGCGCCCTGCCAGGCGAGCGTGAAGTCCCGAAGGGTAGAGTCGCGTGTGTTGCTCAAGCGGAGCCGGACAAGAGTGTCCGCGCTCCCATCTTGCTCGCGGGCGGCGAGGGCGATGCTCAGGTTGTCGTTCGTGGCGGGATCGAGGCGTTGGACGCTGAGCGTGAGTTCGGCGGGCCAGGCGATGGTGCGGAGGGCGTCGAGCTTGGTGCCTTCTTGAAGATCGGAGATGAGGTGGATGCGTTTTTTCAGCGAGGTGGTGCTGGAGTCAAAGGTCGGCACGGAAGCGATGAGGGCACGGTCGAGCTGTGTGGCATTCCAAGTGGGCGAAAGGGCGGCAAGACGCGTTTGAATGGCTGTGAGGCGGTTCGCGGGTGTGTTGCGATCTTCATCAAAAGTCCACAACGGCGTGAACTCGTGATCAAAGACGGCGAGCGAGATGCGGTCGGTGAGTTTGGCGGCTTTGAGCTGCTTCTCGGCTTCTGCGATGGCTTGTTTCCACAAATCAGCGCGACGCATGGATGCACTGCGATCAAGAAGGATGAGCGTGGCGCTGTTGGGCGAGGCGGCGGCGGTGGATTCGCTTTGAATGAAAGGCCGCGAGAACATCAGCGCAAGCAGGATGAGCGCGAGGCAACGCAGCAGCAAAAGGAGCCAGTTTTCCAGACGGCGCTTGCTGACGGGCACGGGCGTTTGCGCATCGAGGAAGAGTAGCGAGCTGAACTCCACACGATCCTGCGACGGACGACGACGCAGGTGCAGCAGGATCGGCGCGAGGATCGCGGCAGCACCGGCGAGGTAGAGTGGGAAGAGCCAGGACACGGAAATTTATGATTTATGATTTATGATTTTCGATTTCCGGTGTTGGCGGGCGCTGAGGAAGTCGAAGAGCACTTCTTCCAACGGGCGGTCCGTGGGGCAGAAGTGGTATTCGACGTTGTGGCGTTCGGTGGCGGCTTGGATGGTTTCGCGATGGGCTTGGAGGCGCTTGAGGTAGGTTTCGCGGGCGATTTGAGGGTCGATGAAGCGTTCGGTGCCGGTTTCGGCATCGCGGAAGTGGGCAGACTTCTCGAAATTGAAGTCGATCTCGGCGCGGTCCATGAGATGGAAGAGCACGAGGTCGTGGCCCATGGCTCCGAGGAGGGCGAGTTGCTTCTCCAAATGCTCGATGGGCGCGAGGAGATCGGTGATGAGGCAGATCATGCCGCGTTTGCGCAGCAGATCGGCGAGCTGGCCGACGGAGAGATCCAGCGAGGTGCCAGCGGCCTTCGCGGGACGCTCCAGTTCGGTGATCATGCGCCGCAGATGCCCTGGGCGATTGCGTGGCGACATGTGTTCTTCGATACCATCGGCAAAGGTGGTCAATCCAGCCGCATCCCCCTGCTTCATGAGGAAAGACGCCAATGTGGCCGCCAGCGTGGCCGCGTAATCGGCTTTCGTGTAGCTCTGAGAACCATACTTCATCGACTTGCTGTGATCGATGACGAGCTGGCAACGCAGGTTCGTCTCGTCCTCGAATTTTTTGATGTAGGTGCGGTCGCTGCGTGCCAGCACCTTCCAGTCGATGTAGCGCGGGTCGTCACCTTGGACGTATGCCCGGTATTCGGAGAACTCGACGGAGAAGCCGTGATACGGGCTGCGGTGCATGCCTTTCCATAATCCTTCGACGACGACCTTCGCACGAAGCTCAAGAGAATTGATGCGCATAAGGGCCGCTGGATCGAGGAAAGTGGTGCCGGTGCTCATGGGCGGCGGAATGACGAAACCAGAATGGCGAATGACGAATGAATGACCAATGTTCGAATGAGAGAAGGGTGAAACGAGGAGACGAATCCTTGGGCAATTGAGACTTCGTCATTCATTCGGCATTCCTCATTCTGGTTTCATCATTGTTTGACCGTCTCCAACAGCTTCGCGATCACCTTCTCCACCGTCACTCCTTCCGCTTCCGCCTTGTAGTTCACGAGGATGCGGTGGCGGAGCACGGGCAGGGCCATGGCGCGAATGTCATCGACAGTGACGTGGGTGCGATTGTGGAGGAGGGCGCGGGTTTTGGCACCGAGGACGAGGTTTTGGCTGGCGCGAGTGCCGGCACCCCAACTGATCCATTGATTGACGAAATCGGGCACACCGTCGCGACCGGGACGGGATGCGGCGGAGATGCGGACGGCGTAGCGGGCGACGTCTTCGGCGATGGGGACTTTGCGGACGACTTGCTGGAAGGCGAGGAGTTGCTCGCCGGTAAAGAGGCGCTGCACGGGTTCGCCTTTGCCACTGGTGGTGCGGGTGACGACGGCGACTTCATCGTCCTCGCTGAGGTAGTCGATGACGATGTTAAGCATGAAGCGGTCGAGCTGGGCCTCGGGGAGCGGGTAGGTGCCTTCTTGCTCGATGGGGTTCTGCGTGGCGAGGACGAAGAAGGGCTCGGGCAGCGGCATCGTTTTGCCATTCACGGTGACCTGATGCTCCTGCATGGCTTCGAGCAAGGCAGCCTGCGTTTTGGGCGGCGTGCGGTTGATTTCGTCGGCGAGGATCATGTTCGCGAAGACGGGGCCGCGGCTGAAGACGAGTTTGCGGCCTTCGGGGCTGTCTTCGAGGATTTCGGTGCCGGTGATGTCGGACGGCATCAAATCGGGCGTGAACTGGATGCGCTGAAAGCTGAGGTGGCAGACATCGGCGACGGTTTTGATGAGCAGCGTCTTCGCGAGGCCGGGTGCGCCTGTGATAAGGCAGTGACCGCCGGCGAGCAACGCGATGAGCATCTCATCGACAACATGCTGCTGGCCTACGATGACTTTTCCGACTTCCGCAAAGAGACGCTGGCGTGCGGTGGAGAGGAGTTCGACGACCTGGCGTTCGGAGAGAGAGGCGGAAGACGGCGGAAGGTCGGGGGGAGCGCTCATGAGATGGGTGGTGTATCAAACAGCGGCGACGGTGCCAAGTTTTCAACGCAAACACAATGAAGGCAGAACGGGCTAAAGCCCGAACTACGAACTCAGACTGACGAGCTAAAGCTCTCGATTACTTTGACCAAGCAGGCTCTGGCTCCCACTCTTTCTCGCCGTGGCCGACGCCGATGAGTTCGGCTTCTTCTTCCTCCTCGGTTTGTTCGAGAAGCGGGGCGAAACGTTCGGAGCGGAAGCCGAGTTCCTGCTTCACGCTGGAGTGCGGATCGTCGGGATTGTGGAGTTCTTTGAGGAGGATGAGGATGTCAAACTGCGCGTCGGCTAGCTTGATCTCGGCGTCGTCATTGACGGTGAACTTCGGATTCGAGCGACCGGCCCGGAGGGCACGCACGGTGTAAATCTGATCCTTCTTCGGCAACTGCTTGAAGAGGTCGAAGACCCAGGGTTCGAAGTGGTCGTCGATGCAGACGACCTGCTGGCCAGTTTTGAACATGAGGCCGATATAGCGCCATGCCGCATGATCGCAAGGAGAGGGGTGCAACTTTGACAAGAACCCGGCGTTTGAGGCCGCAACACGCATGAAACATCGGTTCATTTCACTGTTCGCAGGCCTGGTGTCTGTTTTGATCGCCCCGCTTGCCTGTCACGCACAGGGGCAATTGCCTGAAGGTGTGACCAAGCTGGAAATCACGTTGGATGGCGTGACCAGGACAGGATTTCTGTATGCGCCGCCGTCTGCGAAGGAATCGCCAGCACCGGTGGTGTTTGTTTGGCATGGCCACGGTGGCACGGCGATGGCGGCCGGGCGCTCGTTTGCGATGCACAAGCACTGGCCGGAGGCCATCTCGGTGTATCTACAAGGCTTGAACACACCGGGCAAGCTGACCGATCCCGAGGGCAAGAAGCCGGGCTGGCAACACGGTGAAGGCGCGGAGGGAGATCGCGATTTGAAGCTCTTCGACGCGGTGCTGGCGCACCTGAAGAAGAACTTCAAAGTGGACGCGAAGCGCATTTTCTCGACCGGGCACTCGAACGGCGGCGGCTTCACGTATCTGCTTTGGGAAACTCGGCCGGAGGTCTTTTGCGCGGTGGCCCCCTCGGCATCAGCCTCAGCACGGCTGGCTGACCGGGTGTTCAAGCCGAAACCGTGCATGCACATCGCCGGAACAGAGGATCCGCTGGTGAAATATGCGTGGCAGGAAATGTCGATGGCAAAGGTGAAGCAGATCAACCAATGCGAGGCGGAAGGAAAAAAGTGGGCAAAGGACTGCACGCTGTTTGCCTCCAAGGTCGAAGCGCCTTTTGTGGCGTTCATCCATCAAGGCACGCACAAGTTTCCGGACGAAGCGCCGGCATTGATCGCGAAGTTCTTCAAGGAGCAGGCGAAGGCGGTGAAGTAGCCCGGGGTTTCCGACTCGTTCCCGAGGCACGGCGCGCTGGGAGAACGAACTGGAAGTTCGTTCTACGCCAGGGCGGCCTTCCACTCGTCCTCCTTGAAGCCAACGAGGCAGATCTTGTCTTTCGCGTCGATGGCGAAGGGGCGTTTTACGAGATTGCCGTTTGAAGCGAGCAGTTTGAGCGATGCGTCGGTGGTCATACCGGGCAGTTTGTCCTTGAGGCCGAGATTGCGGTAGTCCTGGCCGGAAACATTGAAGAGACGACGCAGATCGTCGCTGCGAGCATCGAGCATGGCCTTCAATTCAACGAGCGACGGCGGCGTTTCACGAATGGCGATCTCCTCGAAGGGAATGGCGTGCGCTTTGAGCCATTTGATGGCGTTCTTGCAGGTGGAGCAGCCGGAGTAGGCGTAGAGTTTGAGCATGGCGAAGTGGGGGATGAATGAATGACGAAATCAGAATGAGGAATGACGAATCAAGGCCGAATCTAAGATGACGAAGCCCAGAGAGAGGCATCCGCAGTTTCCGATTGTAGCTTGGTCATTGATTCGTCATTCAGGTTTCGTCATTTCCCTCTGGTTTCGTCATTTTCATCCACGGCTCAAACTCGGGCGGCAGTTTCGCCTCAAAGGCCATGGGCTGGTCGTGGATGGGATGATTGAAAGCGAGTTTCCAGGCGTGAAGCATGAGGCGCGGCGTGTGGACGCGCTGGCGTGACGGATGGCCGTAGATGGGATCGCCGAGGATCGGGCATTGCAGCGCCTCCTTCATGTGGACGCGGATCTGATGCGTGCGTCCGGTGAGCAGGCGGCATTGGATGAGGGCGCAGCCTTGATGGGTGGAGAGGATCTTCCATTCGGTGACGGCCTCCTTACCCGCCCCGTCGAGGAGAATTGCCATGCGTTTACGATCGACGGCATGGCGGCCGATGTAGTTCTGGATGCGACCGCCTCGCTCACGCGGGACGCCATTGACGACGGCGAGGTAGATTTTGGTGAGGCGGCGCTCTGAGAAGGCCTCGGTGAGGCGGCGGTGAGCGGTGTCATTCTTCGCGACCACCATGCAGCCGCTGGTGTCCTTGTCGAGGCGATGGACGATGCCCGGGCGCATCTCACCACCGATACCACTGAGGTCATCGATGTGATGAAGCAGGGCGTTCACCAAGGTGCCGTCAGGATTTCCCTCGGCCGGATGAACGACAAGACCGGGCGGCTTGTCCAGCACGGCGATGTCAGCATCCTCATACAAAAACGTCAGCGGAATGTCCTGGGCTTTGATCTCGACTGGTGCCACCTCCGGCACCGTGACACTGACCACATCCCCGAGACGCAAAGCGACACCCGGTTTGGCCGGTTTGCCGTTCAGTGTGGCGTGGCCGTCCTTGATGAGATCTTGGAGCCGTGAACGCGACATTTCAGGCAAGCGCCTGGCAAGATGCTTGTCGAATCGCTCACCGGCATCGGTTGTTTCAATGAGGGTCCAATCCACGGCGACATACTCATGATTCAAATTAATCAGGCAATCTGTAATTTCTGGCATTTGCCATGCGATGCAGGTAGGAAGCCAAACCTACACCCGACTCCCTCATTTGAACCCCGTCCCTGAACAATCCTACCTGAGCACCTGCCCGGTCTGCCAAGAGCAGATCGACGTGACCTCGTTGGAGCCGTTCACGAAGCTCAAATGCCCGTTTTGCGGCCAGATGGTGCGTGTCCGGCGACGGTTCGACCACTTTATGATCGTGCGCCAGATCGGCGAAGGCGGCATGAGCCGGGTGTTCGAGGCCGAGGACGAGACGCTCGGGCGTCGCGTGGCGCTGAAAATCCTCAACCGGCAGTATTCCCGCGATGCGACGCGTCTGGAGCAGTTCCGCCAGGAGGCACATATCACCGCGAACGTCACGCACCCGAATGTGATCAAGCTTTACTCCGTGGGCTACGACCAGGGCTATTTCTACATCGCCATGGAGCTGGTCGGCGGCGGCAGCCTGGAGCAGCGCATCCGCCGTGAAGGCCATCTAAAGGAGGATGAAGCACTGCGCATCGGCCGCGAGGTCGCCGAGGGGCTGCGTGCCGCGCAGCACCTCAACCTGATCCATCGCGACGTGAAGCCGGCGAACATCCTCTTCACCGAAACCGGCACCGCGAAGGTAGTGGACTTCGGCCTCGCGTTGTTCGCAAACCGTGAAACCGACCAGTCCGGCGAAATCTGGGCGACCCCGTATTATGTAGCTCCGGAAAAGATCATCGAAAACAAGGAGGACTATCGCAGCGACATCTTCAGCCTCGGCGCGACGCTTTACCACGCCATGACGGGCAATCCGCCGCACAAGGCGGACACAAACGCCATCGAGGACCTGCGCCGCATCAAATGCAAGCGGGTCACGCTTGGTGACTCCGGCCTGCGCTTCTCGCCGCGCACCGAGCATGTCATCAACGGCATGCTGAGCTTCCGCGCGGAAGATCGTTTCGCGAACTACGAAGAGGTGGTCGATGAAATGCGCCTCGCCGAGGGCCTGCTGGATCGCGGCGGCGTGCGCCGCAGACTTTTCTCCCGCCGTGCGAATTTGATCGGCTCCATCGCCGCGGCTGTCTCGCTCGCCTACGGTGTAGGCTGGCTGCTGCGTGAAGGCGGCGAACGCCGCGCCACCAGGACCGCGATCCAGATTTCTGCCGCAGATGCGCAGGACCTTTCCGGCGGCGGCGTGACTCTCAAGGCGGATGCTGGCAAAAAGTCTGTCTCCGTGCGCTTCGCTGACGCGCTAAGGGAACTGGTGGAGCAGAAGTTCAGCGATTCACGCGCGGAGTTTCTCAAGCTCGCCGATTCAAACGAAACCCCACAGCCCACACGCAACTGGGCACGCTTCAACGCGGCACTTTGTGAGATGTGCGACAAGAACAACCTGCGCGACAAGAAAGGCGCCGCAGCAGCCCAGTTTGACAAGTTGTCCACCGGCGCAGAGCTGAACGGCCTCGCAGCCTTCTTCACGAAAATCAAGGACCGCATGTCGCGCAACCTTACGCTCGGCGTCTCGCCCGACTCGCTCGATTACCGCTCTGACAACGAGGAAGTCCTCGGTTATCTGGCTCATGCGCTGGCAGAGTGGCACTTCGGCTCCTCGCGGATTGGCGCTGACGCGCTCGAAAAGTTCCAGAAAAAACTCGACGCGCTGAAGCCCTCCGCCGCCAGTTCCACCAATTCCCTCGAATGGATCGCCGGCTACAAAACCCTGGTGGACTACTACAAGAGCGATTTCCAGCTCGTGAAAGCCGCCTTGCAGCCACGCCTAGCCGGCACGGTGCAGGAATTGCGTTCCGAACTTGCTGAAGTGGAGCGGACGAAAAAGCAGCTCAAGACCAACGGAGCTTTCCACAGCGAGATCGAGACCTGGCAATCTGAATTGAAGCGTGAAATCAAGCGCCTCACCATGGAGGCTCAGCAACAGCAGATGCTGACGGATAAAAAACGCCGTCAGGCCGACCTGGAACTGCTCGCCGAGGTCAATTCCCTCGTCCCCTCCCTTGTGCAGGGCTACGACTACTCACGCGCCATCGAAATGCTCTCCGGCACCCGCCTCGAGACCGAGGACGTGCGAACCGCACTCGACGGACGCATCTACCTTTACACGCAATCACGCGACTTTGTGCGTCTGCTCACCGCGGACCTCACCGCCAAAAGCTGGACAGGCACCGTCTCACGCCGTGAAGGCGGCCAGATGACCGGACGCATTACCTGCAGTGCCGACGGCAGCACGATCAACGTCGCGCTCGAACGTGGCACGCTGTCCATTCCGTTCGAGAGCCTCACACCGGAATCGCTCGTCGAAATCGCCCAGGCCTTCAGTACTCAAATCACCGACTCCACCGAGTACTACCGCCGCCAGGAGAGCATTGCCGCGTTCGCACGTCTCAATGGCCTGGTTCAGCTCTCGGCCACCATCGCGGCCCAGCTCATGGAGGAAAACCGCACCTTCCGAACCCGCTGGATGAAGGTGGTGGAAGCGGGGATCTAAAAAACGTTCGCGGCTCCCTGTTCGTCATTTGCAGTCAGCTCAACTGCGAAACAACCAACGGAGAACCGCGAACAACGAACTGAGAACGAGGGTTACTTGATCTCCTGCGCCCAGAAGATGTGCCAGTCATCGAGGTTGTTCAGATCGACCGCGCCAGGGTTCACGCTGCCGTCATCGGCGATGCCATCGGCAGCCAGAATGCCTTTGCGCACGTCGTCACCGTGGATGTAGCCCATGATCGACTGGTTGTGCTTGTAGATGTTGGCCTTCGTCAGGTTCACACCCGGCTGCGCCTTGATCCAAGTCTCAAGCTGGGGATAGCTCGGCTTCGTCGCGATGAAAGCCTTGAAGGTCTCGATGTTGATGCCCAGGGCGTCGAGCGTCATCTGGTCATAACCACAGCCGATGCCGGGATAGTCAGCGTGGAGCTTGCCAGCAGCGGCCAAGGAGGCCTTCTGCCAGAGGCGGGGAAGATGGAGGACACCGAGGGGGCCGGCGATGCCGGAACTGATGAGAGGAACAATCTGGCTCATGATGGGATGTGGGTTGGTTTGATGAATCGCGTTCGCCGTGACGAACGAAGACTCGACTTTGACGAGTCCGCTACGACGCGGCAAGAACAAACGCTTGCCTCCTGTTTTCTCGATCCCCCATTTCATGAAAAAACCCTCGCTCATCGCCCTCGCGGCGCTGCTGGCCTTGCCATGCGCCGCCGCGGAGAAAAAAGCGGCCGCCAAGCCCGCGCCGAAGTCCGCTCTCGAACTCCACAAATGGTCCGGCGATCTCAACGTGCCTGATCCCGTGGCCGTGACGACGGATGAAAAGGGCCGCGTCTATGTCGCCGCCACCACGCGGCGCAAAGTAGCCGATCTCGACATCCGCGAGCACTCGATTTGGATTCCCGATGACGTGTCTTTGACCAGCGTGGAGGAAAAAGAAGTCTTCCTGAAACGCGAGCTCGCGCCCGGCAAACTGCGCCTGCCACGCGGTGGCCTCAAAGATCACAACAAAGACGGCTCCATCGACTGGAAGGACCTCACCGTGCACAGCGAGCGCATCTAGCAGCTTCGCGATACCGATGGCGACGGCACCGCCGACCAGATGACGACCTTCGCCGAGGGCTTCAACAGCGTCGTCACCGGCATCGCGGCCGGCATTTTGTATCACGACGGCTGGGTTTATGTCACGGTCGCGCCGGATCTCGTGCGCCTTCGCGACACGAACGACGACGGCGTCGCCGACGAGCGTGAAGTCGTCGCGCATGGCTTCGGCATGCACATCGCGTATGCCGGGCATGACATGCACGGCCCGCGCATCGGGCCGGATGGCCGCATCTACTGGAGCATCGGCGACAAAGGCGTGAACGTGACGAGCAAGGAAGGCGTGAAGTGGTTTTACCCGCACGAAGGCTGCGTCTTGCGCTGCGAGCCGGACGGCAGCGGCTTCGAGGTCTTCGCGCACGGCCTGCGCAACGTGCAGGAGGTCGCCTTCGACGACTTCGGCAATCTCTTCGGCGTGGACAACGACGCCGACCTCCCCGGCGAAAAAGAACGCCTCGTCTATATCACCGAGCGCAGCGACTCCGGCTGGCGCTGCGGCCACCAGTATCAAAAAGAGAAGAGCCGCTGGATCATGGATAGCCTGTGGAAAGCCCCCGTAGGCGCGTTCGCCAGAACGCGGGAAGGCTCCGCAGACTCGACCGATGCCCGCACTCTGGCGAGTGCGCCTA